>Ga0315280_10001348_pt1 | contig 42537 bp, 47 predicted proteins | sample YL17G06_40_MG_FD_203697 | JGI IMG/M metagenome (GOLD analysis project Ga0315280, IMG submission 203697) | Sediment microbial communities from Yellowstone Lake, YNP, Wyoming, USA - YL17G06_40 | ecosystem: Environmental > Aquatic > Freshwater > Lake > Sediment | place: USA: Wyoming | collected...
CAGCCTGAAGGTCCCGCGGGCGTCCAGGATCTCGGCACCGCCGGACGGCGCCGGAGGCACCGACCGAGCGGGAACGGCGCAGGCGGAGGTCAGCAGGAGGATGAATCCCGCCAACGGCGGGACTAGGAGCGTTGCGGATGGCACACGTCGCAGGCGCATTCGTTAAACTCCACTCGCACGTCTCCCCGCCGAGCGCTCACGGCACCACTCCCCTGTTCCTCGACACCGCAGAGACGTCTGTTCGGCGGGAAGGCCAGGCAAAGGAACCGGCCCCCGGACGGCACGATAGCGAGGAGCGGAACCCTTTGGGCTACGACGTCGTCCGGGTCCCGACCGGCCGGGAAGGAGTGTGGGTGGCCCGGACGGTGTGGTAGGAGAGGGTCTTCAGCAATACCGAGAGGTCCACGTTCTGGACCTTGACGCCCTCCGGGACTACCAGTTGCGTCGGCACGAAATTCAAGATGGCGGTGACCCCCGAATCCACCAGGAGGTCGGCCACCGACTGCGCCACGGCCGCGGGAACGGCCAGCACCGCGATCTTCACCTTCTTCTTGCGGAGCGTGGGCACCAGCTTGGCGACGTCCATGACCACAACCCCGTCGATCTGGTGGCCCACCTTGGCCGGATCGCTGTCGAACGCCAGGCTGATCCGGAAGCCGCGCGCCTGGAACCCCTCGTAGCCGATGAGGGCGGACCCCAGATTCCCGACGCCGATGATGGCCACCTCCCAGTCCTGCTTCAATCCCAGGATGCGCTCCAGGTTGTGCTTGAGCTCGGCGATGTAATAGCCGAGCCCCCGCACGCCGAACTGGCCGAAGTACGCCAGGTCCTTCCGGACCTGCGCCGAGTTCAGCCCGAAGCGCGCCGCCAACTGCTTGGAGGACACAGAGGTGACGCCGCCCGCCTCCAGCTCTTCCAGGCAGCGCAGATAGATGGAGAGGCGGGTAATGGTCTTTTCGGGGATCTTCACCGGCTTCATGGCGTCACCCCCCAGTCCGCGGCGGCGCGGCGAAGGACGTCACCCCAAGAGCGCCCCCACCGACCGCAGGGCCACTTCGAGCAAGCGGGAAGGGAAAAGACCGAGCTGGAGCGTCCCGGCAATGGCGATGAGGACGGCCAGCGTGAGGGCCGGCGACAGGCGGCCCGCGGCCGGCTCCGCCTCTCCCTGGCCCATGTACATCACCACCGTGACCCGCAGGTAGTAGTACACCGAGACCACGCTGTTCAAGACGCCGATGACGGCCAGGCCGATGTACTTCGCCTGGATCGCCGCGCTGAAGATGTAGAACTTCCCCATGAAGCCGCCCGTCGGCGGGATGCCCGCCAGCGAGAACATGAACAGGGCCATGGCCGCGCCCAGGAAGGGATACTTCAGCCCCAACCCGGCGTAGTCGTCGATGGTCACGCGCTCTCCGTCCTGGCGCGCCAGCGCGATGACCACCGCGAAGGCCCCCAGGTTCATGAAGGTGTAGGCCACGAGGTAGAACAGGACGCTGCCGCTGCCCAGCTTGCCGGCGGCCACCAGAGCCACCAGGATATAGCCGGCGTGGGCGATGGAGCTGTAGGCCAGCATCCGCTTGATGTTGGATTGGGCGATGGCCACCACGTTTCCCACCGTCATGGTGAGCACGGCGAGGACCCAGAGGATTCGGCTCCAGTCGGGCTGCAGGACCGGCAGCGCCGTCATCAGGATGCGCAGGAACGCGGCGAAGGCCGCCGCCTTGGTCCCCGCGATCATGAAGGCCGTCACCGACGTCGGGGCGCCCTCGTACACGTCGGGGGTCCACATGTGGAACGGGACCGACGCCACCTTGAAGCCGAAGCCGATGATCAGCAGGCCCATTCCGATGATCAGCAGCGTCGGGCTGGTGACCTTGCCCGCGGCCACGACCTCGGCGACCCGTTTGAGGTTGATGCTCCCCGTAGCGCCGTAGGTGAGCGCGATGCCGTACAGGACGAAGCCGGAGGCGAAGGCCCCCAGGAGCAGGTACTTCAACGCCGATTCGTTGGACTTGAGCTGTTCCCGCAGGAACCCCGCCAGGATGTACAGCGAGATGGACAGAGTCTCCAGCCCCAGGAAGATGGTCATGAGGTCCAGGCTGCCGGCCATGATCATCATGCCGAGGGTGCTGAAGAGCAGCAAGGTGTAGTATTCCCCGTGATCCATCCCGACGCGCCGGACATAGGGCATGGAGATCAACACGGTGAGGCCCGCCACCAGAAGGAAGAGCAGATTGAAGAATTGTGCGAAGGCATCCGCCGCCAGCATGCCCCGGAAGGCGATCTCGGGCTGCCCCCATCGCGCCACCACCGCCCCGGCCGCGGCCGCGATCCCCAAGAGGCTGAGGAGAGCCAGGCGGTCCCGCCGCTCCGGCGGGATGAAGGGGTCGAGGATCAGGATCAGGAGGCCGGTCCCCGTGACCATGAGCATGGGCAGCATGGCGCCCCAGGCGATCGCAGGCAGGCTACTCGGCATGGCGCGCCCCTGTTCGATCGGCGATCAACCTCTCCCCCGCCCCTCGGGTGCCCTGTGGGTGCCCCTGCTCCCCCGCGGGCATCCCCGCTCTCGGCTCGCGGCTCTCGGCTCCCTTATGGCTCGCTGCGCTCGCCGACGATCGACCATCGTCGATGGTCCATTGTCCGGATCTCGGCGCTAGGCGCTCGGCGCTCCTCTCTCGGCTCTCGGCTCTTCCGTCCTCCACCCGGTACCCCACGTGCACCTGCGCCAGCAGTTGCTTCACCGAAGCCTCCGTCACCGCGAGGAAAGGCCGGGGGTAAACGCCGATCCAGACGATGACCAGGAGCACCGGCACCAGCACCGCGATCTCCCGCGCCGTCAGATCGCGCAGGCGGCGATTCTCGTCGTGGGTCACGCTGCCGAACATCACCCGCTGGAACATCCAGAGCATGTACACCGCGGCCAGGACGACGCCCGCCGTCGCCAGGACCGCGTACAACCGATGGACCCGGAACGTCCCCAAGAGGATCAGGAACTCGCCGACGAAACCGTTCAGGCCCGGCAGCCCGATGGAGGACAGCGTGACGATGAGGAAGAAGGCCGTGAAGATTGGGATGATCCGCGCCAGGCCGCCGAAGTCCTCGATCATCCGCGTGTGGCGCCGCTCATAGATCATCCCCACGATCAGGAACAGCGCGCCGGTCGAGAGGCCGTGGTTGATCATCTGCAGGATGCCGCCCTCCACCCCCTGGATGGTCAGGGCGAAGATCCCCAGCATCACGAACCCCAGGTGGCTCACCGAGCTGTACGCCACCAACTTCTTGAGATCGGGCTGGACCATGGACACCAGCGCCCCGTACAGGATGCCGATGATGGCCAGCCAGGAGAAGAGGGGCGTGAAGTACCGGGTCGCATCGGGGAAGAGCGGCAGGGCGAAGCGCAGGAACCCGTAGGTCCCCATCTTCAACAGGACACCCGCCAGGATCACCGAACCGGCCGTGGGCGCCTCCACGTGAGCGTCGGGCAGCCACGTGTGAAAGGGGAACATGGGGACCTTGATGGCGAAGGCCACGGCGAAAGCCAGGAACAGCCAGGCCTGGGTCGCAAACGGCAGCTCCAGCCCGTACATCTTGAGGACGTCGAACGTGAATTCCCCGCCCGGCCGGCCGCCGTTCCAATAGTACAGGACGATGATGGCGACGAGCATGAGGACGCCGCCCGCCATCGTGTAGAGGAAGAACTTGATGGTGGCGTAGATCCGGCGCGGGCCGCCCCAGACGCCGATCAGGAAGTACATGGGGATGAGCATCCCCTCCCAGAAGACGTAGAACAGGATGAGGTCCAGCGCCACGAAGACCCCCAGCATCCCCGTTTCCAGAAGGAGCATGCAGATCATATACTCCTTCACGGAGGTGGTGATGGCCGTGTACGAGGAGAGGATGGCGATGGCCGTGAGGAACGTGGTCAGCAGAACCAGAAGCAGGCTGATCCCGTCCACGCCGACGTGGTATTGGATCCCGTAGCCCGGAATCCACGGCTTCTGCTCCACGAACTGCATCCCCGGAACATTGAGCTGGAAGCCGCGATAGAGCTGGAGGGACACCAGAAACGTCAGGACCGACACGGCGAAGGCCAGGTGCTTGATGGCCGCCTCACGCTTCCCGTCCACGAGGAGCAGGAGCGCCACCCCCACGAGGGGCAGGAAGACGACCGTCGAGATCCAGGGAAAATTATTCACGACGCTCCACCCACCATCGCTGCCCGCCTTCTGCCTTCTGCTTTCTGCTTTCTGCCTTCTGCTTGCTGCCGCCTGCTCCCCGCCTACCGCCAGAACGCGAGATACCCGAGGATGGCCACGACCCCGACGATGAAGCTCAACACATAGTTCAGGACGTACCCCGTCTGGACGCGGCGCAGAACGGCGCTCCCCACCCGGACAATGGCGGCCACGCCATTGACCGAGCCGTCGATCATCCGGTCATCGAACTGCCGCCAGAGCCAGAAGGATCCCCGCCGGATCGGCTCAACGAACAGCGCGTCGTACAGCTCGTCCACGTAGTACTTGTTCAGGAGGACCTGGTATGCCTTCGGGTATCGCTCGACCATCCGGGCCGGCGTCTCCGGCCGCCAGACGTAAAAGCGGGTCGCCACCAGGAGCCCTGCCACTGCGACGGCCAGAGAGATGCCGGCCATGGTCCATACGTCGGCCGGGACTGCACGCGATTCGGCCCCCCCGGCCACGGCGAAGACCGGCTCCACGAACCGGTGATACACCCCGTGCTCCGGCGGGAAGCCCACGAACCCCACGAAGGCCGAGAAGAGCGCCAGCACGATCAGGGGCACCGTCATCACGGGGGGGGATTCGTGCAGGTGGTGCGCCGCCTGCTCTTCAACGCGAGACCGCCCCTCGAAGGTCAGGTAGTAGCATCGCATCATGTAGAAGGCGGTAAGGAACGCGCCGGCCGCGCCGAGCGCCCACACGCCCACGTGGCCGCCGGCGATGGCCCCATACAGGATCTCGTCCTTGGACCAGAATCCTGCCAAGAAGAAGATGCCCGCGTTGGCCAGCGCCCCGATCAGGAAGGTGAAGGCGGTGATGGGCATGCGCTTGCGGAGCCCGCCCATCTTGCGGATATCCTGTTCCCCCGAGAGCCCGTGGATCACGGAGCCGGACCCGAGAAACAGGAGGGCCTTGAAGAAGGCGTGGGTCATCAGGTGGAAAATCGCCGCGGCGTAGGCCCCCACCCCGCAGCCGAGGAACATGTACCCGAGCTGCGAAATCGTCGAGTAGGCTATGATCCGCTTGATGTCGTTTTGCGCCAGGGCGATCGTAGCGGCGAAAACGGCCGTGAGGCCCCCGATCCAGGCCACCACCGAAAGCGAGAGGGGGGCCAGATCGAACAGCGGGGCCGACCGGGCGACCATGTAGATCCCGGCCGTCACCATGGTGGCGGCGTGGATCAGGGCCGAGACCGGCGTCGGACCCTCCATGGCGTCCGGCAGCCAGACGTACAGCGGAAGTTGGGCCGACTTGCCCGTGGCGCCCACGAAGAGAAGCAAGGTGATGGCCGTCACCGCGGCTCCGCCTGCCGGAAACTGCGCCGGCGCCGAGGCGAACACCTGCTCATACTGGAGGGTACCCAGGCTGGTCCAGAGCAGCATCACCCCCAGGGCGAAGCCGAAGTCCCCCACCCGGTTGACGATGAACGCCTTCTTGCCCGCATCCGCGGCCGACTTCTTCTCGAACCAGAAGCCGATGAGCAGGTACGAGCACAGGCCGACCGCCTCCCAGAAGACGTAAAGCAGGAGGTAATTGTTGGCCAGGACCAGCATCAGCATGGAGAACGTGAACAGGTTCAGGTAGGTGAAGAAGCGGGGATAGTCCGGATCCTCGTGCATGTACCCGATGGAGTAGACGTGGATCAGGAATCCGACCCCGGACACCACCAGGATCATGACGGCCGACAGTGGATCCAAGAGCAGGCCCCAGTCCGCCTGGAAGTTCCCCGAGTCGATCCAGGGCGCCACGACCTGGGTGACCCGGGCCCCGTGCGGCAGGGCCAAGAGTTCACCCACCGCCAACAAAGCGGACAGCAGGGACAGGCCCACGCTTCCGCACGCGATCATCCCCACCGCCCGCTTCCCGATCCGCCGGCCGAAGAAGCCGTTGCCCAGGAAGCCCAGCAGGGGCCACACCGGAACCAGCCACAAATTGTCCAGCATCACGACCCCACGCAAAACAATTCATGAAACGTAAGACGTGAAACGCGAAGCGAATCACTTTTCACGTTTCACGCTTCACGTTTTACGCCCCACCTTTCACGTTTCACCACTTGAGAAGGTTCAGTTCGGCCACGTCCACCGTCTCCCGGTTCCGATAGATGGCGATGATGATGGCCAGGCCCACGGCCACCTCGGCGGCCGCCACGACCATGACGAAGAACACGAAGATCTGCCCGTCCATGGAATTCAGGAAGCGGGCGAACGCCAGGAAGGTCAGATTGACCGCGTTCAGCATCAACTCGATGCACATGAAGATGATCAGCGCGTTGCGCCGGGTCGCCACCCCGACGACCCCGACAATGAACAGGAACGCGCTCAGGATCAGGTAGGCTGACAGCGGGACTTGCATCCGCGACTCCCCCTCATCCGCTCAGGTCAGACGCTTCTTCGCCAAGACCATCGCCCCCACCATCGCCACCAGGAGGATGACGGAGGTGATCTCGAACGGGAACAGATAATCGGTGAAGAGGAGCCGCCCGACCGTCTGGGTCGTGCCGAAGCCGCCCGCCACCGAAGGCGCCCCGCTGGGGGGCAGCACCAGGCGCTGGGCCACCGCCATTCCCAGCTCCACCAGGAGCACCACCGACAGCAGGAGGGCCGTGAGGATCCGGCCCCGGCCCGGTGGCGTCCAGGGATCCTGCTCGCGCCGGATGTCCAGCAGCATGATCACGAAGAGGAAGAGCACCATGATCGCCCCGGCATAGACGATGACCTGGACGATCCAGACGAAGTGGGCTTCCAACAGGATGTAGATGCCCGCCAGCGCCCCCATCGTGATGATCAGGAACAGGGCGCTGTAGACGGCGTGTCGTTGGACGATCACCAGCATGGCGGCGAGGGCCGCCACCAGGGCCAGCCCCGTGAAGATCACGAGCTCCATGCTATCCTCTCAGCGCCCAGAGCGCCGACCAGACGACATTCAGGAGGGCCAGGGGCAGCAGCCGCTTCCAGCCGAAGCTCATGAGCTGATCGTACCGGAACCGCGGCAGCGTGGCCCGGAACCAGATGAACAGGAACAGGAGGAGGAAGACCTTCCCCAGGAACCAGACGGGCGACGGCCCGATGGGTCCGAGCCATCCCCCCAGGAACATCGTGGTGGCCAGGGCCGACACCGTAATCATGTTGGCGTACTCGGCCATGAAGAACATGGCGAACTTCATAGAGCTGTATTCGGTGTGGAAGCCCGCCACCAGCTCCGTCTCCGCCTCGGGAAGGTCGAAGGGCGCCCGGTTCGTCTCCGCCAGAGCGCAGGTAAAGTAGATCAAGAACCCCAGCGGCTGGCTGAAGATGAACCACCGAGGGATCGGGAGCATGCCCAGCCACCAGTACAGACCCGCCTGGGCCTTCACGATCTCCACCAGGCTCAGGGAGCCCGCCAGGATCAACACCCCCACCACCGACAGACCCATGGACACCTCGTAGCTGATCAGTTGGGCCGAAGCGCGCAGACCGCCCAGCAACGAGTACTTGTTGTTCGACGACCAGCCGGCCAGGACGATCCCGTACACCCCCAGCGAGGCCACTCCGAAGACGAACAGCACCCCGACGTCAATGTCGGTGATATGGAGCGCCACGGGCTTCGCGAGGAGGCCGAAGAGCGTCGTCGTATCGCCGAAGGGAATCACCGCAAAGGCGATGAAGGCCGGCACGATGCTCATACTGGGCGCCAGCAGGAACACGACGCGCTCCACCTGGCTCGGGATCAGGTCCTCCTTGAACATCAGCTTCAGGCCGTCGGCGATGGGCTGCAACAGACCGTGGGGGCCGACCCGCATGGGGCCCAGGCGCACCTGGATGTCCGCGATCACCTTCCGCTCGATCCAGGTCATGTAGGCCACGGTCAAGAGCAGCGCGCCGAACACCACCACGATCTTGACCAGCATGACGATCAACGTCTCAAGCATTCCTGACTCGTCTTCGTGAAGCGTGAAACGTGAAGCGTAAGGGCGTCACGTTCAGTCTTCGCGTTTCACGTCTCACGTTTCACGTTTCACGTCTCACGTTTCAGGTCGTCCGCTTCACGTTTGCGGCAGCAGTCCGAGCGGCTCGATATCCTTCCACGCGATGCCCTGGTACGCGCCGGCCATTTCCCCGATGGCGGCCCAGACCCGCTCCGGCTCGATCTCGCCCAGGTCCCGGCCCAGGTCCCGGCCCAGGTCGCGCAGCGCCTCCGGCAGGCCCCGTGAGGCCAGGTGGGGCGTGAGCGCCCGGTGAACCTTCTGGATGCGCCCCTGGAAGTTGGTGAAGCTCCCCTCTTTCTCCCCAAAGCCAAGGGCGGGCAGGACCCCGTGGGCCAGCGCCGTGGTCTCGCTGCCGAACATGCTGGAGGCCACGAGAAGCTCCAGGCGACCGAGGGCTTCGCGGACGTCCCGACTGAGCTCGCCGAAGACCGGGCGGTCCGGGAACTCGGGCACCAGATCTTCCTCGAAGACGAAGAGCGCCTTCAGACGCCCGTCGGCTGCGGCCGCGAGCATCCCCGCCACGTCCAGCCCCCCCGGCCCCGGCAGGATGTGGAGGTCGCGCGCCCCCCGGCTGTTGGCGGTCTTGTCGGTCCGCCGCAGGATCCCGTCCTCGGACGCATCGGTCTCCTGAAATTGTACGGGGCGGACCCGGAAGTCCAGGTGGGGCGTCCCAAGGATTTCCCGGAAGAATCGGTGGATCAGGAACAGCTCCTCGTTGGTCAGGCGGGAGGAGGCGATGCAGCCGACGGCCGAGGGGCCGTGCGTCTCCACGACCCGCCGGATGGCCCGGGCCAACCGGAGCAGGACGTCATCGTAGCCCATCTCGACCGGTCGGCCGTCCTCCCGCCAGGTTGGAGCGCGCAGGCGCGCCGGGTCGGAGAAATACTGGAAGGTGAACCGGCCCTCGTCGCACATCCACCACCGGTTGACGGCCGGGTTCTCCCGCGGCCGGATGCGCAGCAGCTCCTCGCCCTTCTGGCGGTGGCGGACGTCCAGGACGACGTTGCAGCCGTTGCTGCACAGTGGGCAGACACTCTCGGTGTGGCGCACCAGGTCCCACGGCCGGGATTGGAACCGGTACTCCCGGGACGTCAAGGCCCCCACCGGACAGAGGTCTATGACGTTTCCCGAATAGGCGTTGTCCAGGACCCTGCCCGGGAAGAGGTTGATCTCCGACCGGTCCCCCCGGGAGAAGACTCCCAGCTCCCCGGTCCCGGGGATCTCACGGCAGAACCGGACGCAGCGGGTGCACAGGATGCAGCGCTCCGCGTCGAAGACGATGTGGGGCCCGAAGACCTGGTGCTTCGCCCGCTGGACCTTCTCCTCGGCGGAGCGGCTCTCGCCCGGCCCGTACTTCAGGGTGTAATCCTGGAGCGGGCACTCGCCCCCCTTGTCGCAGATGGGGCAATCCAACGGATGATTCAGCAGGTAGAACTCCAGCACGGCGCGCCGCGCCTTCTCCACCTTCGGGGAGCGGGTCGAGACGACCATCCCGTCCGCCACCGGCGTGTTGCAGGCGATGGCCAGCTTGGCCATCTTCTCCACGTCCACCTGGCACAGCCGGCACTGCCCCACCACGCTGAGGCCCGGATGGTAGCAGTAATGGGGGACCTCGATCCCCACCGTCTTCGCCGCCTCCAGGATGGTCGTGTTGGCGGGAACGCTGACCTCGACCCCGTCAATCTTCAATGTCGGCATCGATTCGATCCTGGGCAATCAGGCAACCCGGCAATCAGGGAAATCCAAGGTTCCAGCCTGCCTGATTGCCAAGTCGCCCCGTTGCCCGAGTGCCTTCTAAAAAGCGCCCTTCCCCTCGAACGGACACGCCCGCTCCCGGACGTGAGCCTCGAACTCTTCCCGGAAGTGCTTCAGGTAACTTTCGATGGGCATGGCCGCCGCATCGCTCAGCACGCAGATGGTCTTCCCCTTCATGTTGTCGCACACGTCCAGGAGGAGATCCAGGTCCTCCCGGCGCCCCTGGCCGCGCTCGATCCGGCGCAGCACCTTGTGCAGCCAGGCGGTCCCCTCGCGACACTGGGTGCACTGGCCGCAGGACTCGTGATGATAGAAGCGGGAAACGATCTCCCCCACCCGGACCATGCAGGCGGTGTCGTCCATGACGATGACCCCGCCCGAGCCGCCCATGGATCCGGCCGCCGCCAGCGATTCGAAGTCCATGGTCACATCCAGGTGCTGCTCCGTCAGGACGGGCGCCGAGGATCCGCCGGGGATGACGGCCTTGAGCCGCCGGCCGTTCCGCATGCCGCCGGCGTGCTCGAAGATCAGCTCCCGCAGCGTGATGCTCATGGGCAGCTCGTAGTTGCCGGGCCGCTCCACGTGCCCGCTCACGGAGAAGAGCCGCGGTCCCGCGCTCCTGGACGGCCCGATGCCGGCGTACCAGTCCGCGCCCCGCACCACGATGTGCGGAATATTGCTGAGCGTCTCGACGTTGTTGACCACCGTCGGCGACCGGTACAGGCCCGCAATGGCCGGGAAGGGCGGCTTCATGCGGGGCTGGCCGCGCTTCCCCTCCAACGACTCGAGCAGCCCGGTCTCCTCCCCGCAGATGTAGGCGCCCGCGCCCCGGTGCACGTAGACGTCCAGGTCGAAGCCGCTGCCCAGAATGTTCTTGCCCAGGTACCCGCGCGCATACGCGTCGGCCAGCGCCCGCTGGAGGACCCGGGCGCCGTGCACGAACTCCCCCCGGCAGTAGATGAAGGCCAGGTGGCAGCCGATGGCGTAGCTGCTGATGGCGATCCCCTCGATGAGCTGGTGGGGCTCTTCCTCGATGAGCATCCGGTCCTTGAAGGTTCCGGGCTCGCTCTCGTCGCCGTTGCAGACCAGGTACTTCGGCTTCGGCGAGTCCCTGGGGATGAACCCCCACTTCAGCCCGCAGGGAAAGCCGGCCCCGCCGCGCCCGCGCAGCCCCGACTTCTTGACTTCCTCGATGAGCTGGGCGGGCTCGAGCTCCCGGAGCGCCTTGGGAAGGGCCTGGTAGCCCCCGTGGGCGATGTATTCGTCGATCGTCCCGGTGTAGTTCGGGATGTCCTTGTAGCGCGTCAGGATCCTCTCGAAGTCCATGCCACTCTTTCCAGCGCCGGCCGCCGGCGGGCCGGTCCGCTCACGCCCTCGGCCGCTCGAACCGGCCGTCCCGCAGCTTCTCCAGGAGCTCGTCGAGTTTCTGCGGGGTCATCCGCTCGTAGTAGATGCCGTCAATCTGGATGGCGGGCGCCGTGCCGCAGGACGCCAGGCACTCCATCCGCTTCAGCGTGATGAGTCCGTCCGGCGTCGTCTCCCCCATCCGGATCCCCAGCCGGTTCTCCAGGTGCCGGATCAGCCCCTCGGCGCCCAGGAGCGCGCAGGAGAGGTTCTGGCACACGTAGATCATGTGCCTCCCCACCGGCTCCAGGTTCAGCATGTCGTAGAAGCTGGCCACGCTCATCACGTCGGCCGGGCTGAGCGTGAGATAGGCCGCCACCCACTCGATGGCCTCCGGGCTGAGATAGCCCACCTCGGCCTGCACCTCGTGCAGGATGGGGATCAGCGCCGAGCGCTTCTCCGGATAGCGCGCGACCAGATCGTCGAATCGCTTCTTCGTCTCGTCCGAGATCATCACTGGCCCGACCGCCGTCGCCCCGTCAGCGATCGATCTCCCCCAGCACGATATCCAGCGAACCGATGACGGCGACCACATCGGCCACCAGGCGCCCCTCCACCATCCTGGGCATCGCCTGGAGGTTCACGAAAGAAGGAGCCCGGAAGTGGACCCGGTAGGGCCGGGTGCCGCCATCGGACACCAGATACGCGCCCAGCTCTCCCTTGGGGGCCTCGATGGCCTGATACACCTCGCCGGCGGGGACCTGGAAGCCCTCCGAGTAGAGCTTGAAGTGGTGGATCAGGGCCTCCATGGACTTTTTGAGGAGCGGTTTGGGGGGAGGAATCAGCTTGGGGTCGGCCACGTTGATCGGCCCCGGCGTGAGGCGCGCCAGGGCCTGCGTGGCGATCCGGTGGCTCTGGCGCATCTCCGCCATGCGGACCATGTACCGGTCGTAGACGTCGCCGACCTTGCCCAAGGGCACGTCGAACTGATAGCGCTCGTAGCCGGAATAGGGGTGCGCCTTTCGCACATCGTACGCGACCCCGCACGCCCGGAGGCCCGGGCCCGACAGCCCCATGGCGATGGCGTCCTCCCGCGAGATCGTGCCGATCCCCACGGTGCGCTGGCGCCACAGGGGGTTCTCTGTGAGGAGCGCCTCGTACTCCTGGAGCCGCGCGGGGAAGGTCTCCAGGAAGGCCTGGACCTTGTCCTCGAACCCCGGGGGAAGGTCCGCCGCCAACCCCCCGACGCGGAAGTAGCTCGCCATCATTCGCTGGCCGCTCACCGCCTCGTACAGGTCCAGGATGACCTCGCGCTCGCGGAAGCAGTACAGGAAGACCGACATGGCCCCGATGTCCATGGCGTGGGTGCCCAGCCAGACCAGGTGGCTCTTGATGCGGGTGAGCTCGGTGAGGAGGACCCGGATCGTCTGGCCGCGCTCGGGCGGCGTGATGCCCAGGGCCTTCTCGATGGCCAGGACCAGAACGAGGTTGTTGCTGAGGGGGGCGAGGTAGTCCATGCGGTCGGTCAGGGGGATGCCCTGCTGGAACCGCTTGCCCTCCAGCCCCTTCTCGATCCCGGTGTGCAGGTACCCGATGTGGGGGGTGCACTTCACCACCATCTCGCCGTCCAGTTCCAGGACCAGGCGAAGCACCCCGTGCGTCGAGGGGTGCTGGGGGCCCATGTTGATGGTCATCGTGCGGGTGGGGCTCACGCAGGCTCTTCCTCCCACCACTTGGGCGACGCCTCCGCCGGGTAGTCCTTGCGCAGGGGATGGCCCTCCCAGTCGTCGGGCATCAGGATCCGGCGGAGGTCCGGGTGCCCCTCGAAGGACACGCCGAACAAGTCGTACACCTCGCGCTCGTGCCAGTCGGCCGTCGGCCAGACGCCGGTCACCGTGGGCACCGCCTGGCCCTCGCGCACCCGGACCTTGAGTCGCAGCCGGCGTCCGTGCTGGAGCGAGTACACGTGGTAGACCACCTCGAAGCGTGGGGAGGACTCCGGCAGGTTCAGGCGGTCCACCGCCGTCACGTCCGACAGGAAATCGAAGGCCAGGTCCGGGTCGTCGCGAAGGAACCGGCAGACCTGCGGGAGATGCTGCGGCGCGAGGACGACGGTCGTCTCGTTCCGCCAAACCTTCACCTCGAGGAGCGCCTGGCCGAACTGCTCGCGCAGCCGCCGGAGCACGAGGCTCTCCGTCGTCGCCCGCCCCTCTTCTCGGTCTTCCGTCCGGGTCTGTGGCTCGCTCACCTCTGCTCCCACGTCCCCCTGCTCCCGTGCATTTCTGCCCCTCGCTCCCCAGTTCCCCTGCCCCGTTTCCCCGGTTCTCCGGTTCGCCGGTTCCCCTACTCCCACTCCAGCCCGCCCTTCTTCCAGACGTAAACGAAGCCGACCAGCAGAATCAGGAGGAAGGTCCCCATGGCGGCGACACCGAACACCTTGAGCTCCTTGTACACCACCGCCCACGGATAGAGGAAGACGGTCTCCATGTCGAAGATGATGAAGAGCATGGCCACGAGGTAGAACTTGACGGAGAAACGCTCCCGGGCGCTCCCCACCGGCTCGATCCCGCACTCGTAAGGCGACAGCTTCTCGGGGGTGGGGCGGCGCGGGCCCAGCAGCGCGGAGATGACCATGGAGCCGCCCGCGAAGAGCGCGGCCAGCACCACCAGGATCAGGATCGGCAGATAGTCCAGGAGCATGGCCGGATACTCACGTGCGTTCGCTGCGGGACGGCTGGCGCAGAGGCATGTGAAGCTTCACACATTGCGAGGACAAAAAAACTGGGGGGACCGGCCGGTCCCACCCCTCACGGTCCCCCCGAACGACTCTACCCGCCAAAGGGCTTGACGAAGAAGATGATCAGAGAGATGAGAAGCACATAGATCGCCAACGATTCGATCAGGGCCAGACCGATGATCATGGCCACCTGAATCCTGGGTGCCGCGCTGGGTTGGCGCGCGATGCCATTAAGGGCTGCCGCAATCGCCCGGCTCTGGCCGATCGCGGCCGCGGCCGCGGCGATCGACATGGCAAAGCCGCCCGTGATGATGCTGATCATTCCCACCGAGACAATACCGCCTCCCCCCGCCCCTGCCTCGGCCGCCCAGGCCGACCCGGTCATGAGGAGGAGGATCCCCGTTGCCATCCATGCCGCCCTTCCACCAATTCCGGCCATTCACTCCCTCCTTTCTTCTCTTCCTGCCCTATTCTGCGCTTCCGCAGCATCTCCGCTGAATGCTGGATTCTCCGCCGCCACGACCTGCCTCACCGCTCTGGGCGACCCATGAGTGGCGCGGACGATTTGCACCCTCAGTGATGCTCCTCCCCATGCCCCTCCTCCACGGCGCCGGCAATGTACACCATGGACAACATGATGAAGATGAAGGTCTGGACCGCCGCCGTGAACAGGCTCAGCGGGAGCATGATCCCCAACCAAATAAAATAGGGCATCACGAGCCAGACCAACGCGAGGAGGATGGTGATCACGGCTTCCTCGCCGAACATATTGCCGAACAGCCGGATGGAGAGAGACACCGGCCGGGCCAGATGGGCGATGAACTCGATGGGAAACATGAGGGGCGCCAGCCACAAGACCGGGCCGCAGAAGTGCTTCAGATAGTTGAGCAGTCCGTGCTTCCGGATCCCGCTGTAATTGTAGTAGATGAAGACGGTCAGCGCCAAGGCGACGTTGGTGTTCAAATTGGCCGTGGGAGGCTGGAAGCCCGGGATGTTGCCCAAGAGGTTGCTTGTCAGGATGAACAGGCCGGTCGTGCCGATGAAAGGGAGGAACTGCCGCCCTTGCCGACCGATCATCTGGTCCAGCAAGCCGCCGAACCCCTCGATCACCACTTCCACGAAGTTCTGGAGCGGACCCGGGACCGGCCGGAGGGCCCGCGTCCCCAGGACCCCCATCACCACCAGGATTCCCATGACGAGCCAGGTGAAGGTGAGGTAGGGCGGCATCCACTCGCCCGGGACGCCCAGGAAGGCCAGGAAATTCGGCAGCTGAACGATGGGCGGGTGCTCCAGCTCCACCTGGTGTGGCGCGAACAGCAGCCCGACCGCGAGGTTCACGACTGTCAGGATTCCCAGCAGAATCCAGATTCCCTTTCCGCCTGACCGGCTCTCCACTGTCTCTGAGGGCATGAGCGATATCGCCTTCCGCGGGTCGTGATCCGGGACTCCCCGGTTCGCCGGGCTCCTACTGCCCTCGTCCTATCAGGCCCAGGTCCCGGAACAGATTGATGAATCCTGCCGCGATCCCGAAAAGCGTAAACGTCAGGGTCAACCACGGGCTCGTGCCGAGCCACCGATCCAGCCCGTAGCCGATCGCCAGGCCGATGGCCGTGGCCGCCACCAGGGTGACGCCGATGGTGCTCAACCGGGCGAGTTGCCTGAGGAGCGAGGGTTCTTCGTCGGGCATGACACGCCCCCGGCCGTGCCCAAGGCGCGGAGAGGCGAGAAAGCCTCCCCTTTCTATCCGCTCATCCCCCCGGTGTCAAGCCTTTCCCCCGGCGTTTCTTCCCGGCGTCGGCCCAAACTGGATCGACTCGAGGCGCGGCGACTGAGGTGAGGAGTGGAGACCCGCTTGAAATTCCAGCAATCAGGCAATCAGGCAACTTGGCACTCTGGCAACAGGCTCTACCGGGTTGCCGGGTTGCCCGATTGCCAGGGTGCCATGGAGGTTACCCGGCAATCCCCGCCGCGCTCGCCCAAGCGAATTCCAGGACCGGCCCTGGGAAGATGCCGAGAATCAACGTGACGACCGCGGCCAGGAGCAGGGCAAGGTACAGGGCCGGCGATCGACTCAGGGCGATTCCCTGCGGCGGCAGCTCCCGCATGTACATCACCATGGCGACCCGCATGTAATAGAAGAGCGAGATGGCAGAGTTGATCACGGCGATGAGCGCCAGCCAGATGTAGCCGGCGTTCACCGCCGCGGCGAACAGGTAAAACTTCCCCACGAACCCCGCGGTCGGCGGGATGCCCGTCAGGGACAGGAGGAAGAGGAGCATGACGCCCGCGGCCAGCGGGCTCTTTTGGGCCAGGCCAGTGAAGTCGTCGATCTGGTCCCCCCGCGCCGTCCCGCGCGCGAGCAGCACCACCATCCCGAAGGCCCCGATCGTCATGCAGGCGTAGGCCAGGCTGTAGAAAAGGACGGCTGCCACGCCCAGCTGGCTCCCCACCACCGGCCCGATCAACAGGTATCCCATGTGGGCGATGGTGCTGTAGGCCAGCATCCGCTTGATGTTGGCCTGGGCGATGGCCACCAGGTTGCCGATGGTCATGGTGAGGACCGCCAACACCCAGAACAGGAGCCCCCAATCCATCTGCAGATCGGGCAGGGCCAGGAGGAACACCCGCACCAGGACCGCCATGCCCGCCAGCTCGGCCGCACCGGCCATGAAGGCCACCACGGGGGTGGGTGCCCCTTCGTACATGTCGGGCAAGTACATGTGGAACGGTACGGCGGCGATCTTGAACCCGAATCCCGACGCCAAGAGGACCATGGCCATGACGAGCGCCGGGTTGCGGAAGCCCCCCCTGCCTATCGCCTTGGCGATCGCCTCCAAGTTGGTGCTCCCGGCCACCCCGTAAAGCAGGACCATCCCGTACAGGATCACGCCCGTGGAGAACGCCCCCATGAGGAGGTACTTGAGGGCCCCCTCGTTGCACCGCTGGTCCCGTTTGAGGAACCCGCACAGGGCGTAGGTGCAGACCGACATGGTCTCCAGCCCGACGAAGAGCGATAACAGGTCGGCGGCCGAGGCCATCAGCATGGTTCCCAGGGTGGCGAACAAGAGCAGGCTGTAGAACCCGCCCGCATCCATGCCCTGCTCCTCCAGGTGTCGGGCGGAGAGCAGGATGACGATGACGGCGCTCAGCAGGAAGACCACCTTGAAGAAGTTGGCGTAGTAGTCCACCACGTGCAGCCCGCTGAAGGCCAGGACCCGCGACGATCCCTCCGAGACCTGGCGGCCCACCAGGGCCATGGCGGTGACGACGCCCAGGGCGGAGACGCCGGCCAGCCACATGCGCTCGCGGCCGCGGGCGGCCAAGTCGAGAAACAGCACGACGAGGGCGGTGACCGTGATGATGATCTCGGGCGCCAGGACGTAAAGATCAGCCGGGTCGAACAGTTGGGTCATCTGCCTGCCCCACCGCCAACGCTGGCAACCTGGCGCACCCAGGGGGTACCTGGCAACTGGGCAATCTGGGGTTCCCGGTTCTCTGATTCTCCGATTACCTGATTGCCGGGTTGCCCAATCGCCTGATTGCCCGGTTCCCCGATTGCCGCCGCCGTCGGGCCGACCTCTTTCCCCGCCGCGCCCTTCTCCACGGTCTGGATGACGTTCTGCACCGAGACCTCCATGGCCTTGAGGAACGGCGCCGGATAGAGGCCGATCCAGAAGCAGAACGCGATGATGGGCACCAGCGTGGCGATCTCGCGACCGTCCAGGTCGGGCAGGGCCTTGTTCTCGTCTTTGGTGATCTCGCCGAACATGGTCCGCTGGTACAGCCACAGCATGTAGGCCGCCCCCAGGATGACGCCGGTCACGGCGAAGGCGCCCCACCACCACCGGACCTGGAACGCCCCGATGAGGATCAGGAACTCCCCGATGAATCCGTTCAGCCCGGGCAGGCCCATGGAGGCGAGCATGATGATGGCGAACAGCGTGGCGTAGATCGGCATCTGCCGGGACAGTCCGCCCAGCTCCGAGATCAGCCGGGTGTGCCGCCGGTCGTAGATCAGGCCGACAATCAGGAAGAGCCCGCCCGTGGACAGGCCGTGGTTGACCATCTGCAAGAGGCTCCCCTGGACCCCCTGGGGGTTGAAGGCGAACATCCCCAGCATCACGAAGCCCATGTGGCTCACGGAGCTGTAGGCGATCAGCCGCTTCATGTCCGGCTGGACCATGCAGACCATGGCGCCGTAGATGATGGCGATGATGGACAGGACGAAGACCAGCGGCACGAAGTGCCGGCTGGCCTCGGGGAACATGGGCAGGTTGAACCGGAGAAACCCGTACGTCCCCATCTTCAGGAGGACCCCGGCCAGGATCACCGAGCCGGCCGTGGGGGCGTCGGTATGCGCGTCGGGCAACCAGGTGTGGAAGGGGAACATCGGCACCTTGATGGCGAAGGAGAGGGCGAAGGCCAGCCACACCAGATCCTGGAAGCTGAGCGCCACCCCCAGGACGTTGATGACAGGCGTGTGGGGGTAGGCCACCTTCATCAGCTCCAGCACGTTGAAGGTGGCGTGCCCGAGCCGGGCCCCGCCATAGAAGTAGATGGCCAGGATGCCCAGCAGCATGACCACGCTGCCGAAGAGTGTGTACAGGAAGAACTTAATGGCCGAATACAGGCGCCGGTCACTGCCCCAGACGCCGATGAGGAAGTACATGGGGACCAGCATGACTTCCCAGAAGACGTAGAAGAGGAAGAAGTCCAGGGACACGAAGACGCCGAGCATCCCGGTCTCGAGGATGAGGAGAAAGATGTAGTACTCCTTGGCCCGGTGCTTGATGGATTCATAGGAGCACAGGACGGCGATCGGCGACAGGAACGTGGTCAGCATGACCAACCACAGGCTGATGCCGTCCAACCCGAAAAAGTAGGTCACCCCGATGCTCTGGATCCACGGCACCTGCTCCACGAACTGCACCGCCGCCGTGGACTGATCGTAGCTGAACGGCAGGAGGAGCGAGACGGCGAAGCTGGCCAGGGAAAAGACGAAGGCCAGGTTGCGGATGACCCCGATCCGCTCCCGGTCCACGAACAAGAGCAGGATTGCTCCCGCCAAGGGGGTGTAGGTGATGAGCGACAGGATCGGAAACCCGAGGATGTTGCCCTGCACGGTCATACGGCCGCTCCTTGCTGGCGTGCCCGAGGCGGACTAAAAAAAGAAATACAGGGACACGATCACGAAGATCCCCATGGCCATGGCCAGGAGGTAGTTTTGGATCACGCCCGTCTGGATGCGCTTGAACGCCTGGCTGCCCCCCTGGATTACGTCGGCGATGGCGTTCACCAGGCCGTCCACGCCGCGGAAGTCGAAGAGGGCGGAGACCTGGCTCAAGACGACGGTCAACCGGCTCGTGCCGTTCACGGTCCCGTCCACTCCCTTGTCGTCCACGGTCCAGGACAGACGGCACAGCCACTTCCCGAAGTCCACGAACACGGCGATGTAGAGTTCGTCCACCCGGTACTTGTTGAGGATCAGCGCGTACAGGCCCCGGAACCGCTCCGCCGCCCGGGCGGGCGCCGGGCTGTCGCCCGTCTTGTACCAGGATCGGGCCAGGCCCCAGATGCCCAGCGCGGCAACGGCGGTCGCGACGGCCGCCAGGCCCAGGGTGGTCTCCAGGCCGATCGCGTGGGCCTCCATTCCCTCCGCCGCGAATACCGGTTCCACGAAGCGGTGGTACAGACCGTGGTCGGGCGGGAAGCCGAACAGCACCCCGACCAGCAATGTGCCGATGCCGAGCGCCATGAGCGGATAGGCCATGGCCGGGGGGGATTCGTGGACGTGGTGGGCCGCGTGATGGTCCACGTTGTCCTTCCCCTCGAACACCGTGTAGTAGAGCCGGAACATGTAGAACGCGGTCATGAACGCGCCGGCCGACCCGAGCGCCCAGAGGAAGGAGTGGTGCCCGGCGTAGGCCGCCGCCAGGATCTCGTCCTTGGACCAGAAGCCGGCCAGCGGGATGATCCCGGCGTTGGCCAGGGAGGCCCAGTAAAACGTCCGGCTGGTGATGGGAAGCTTCTGCTTGAGCTGGCCCATCTTGCGGATGTCCTGCTCCCCGCCGAGGGCGTGGATCACCGAGCCGGCGCCGAGGAACAGGAGCGCCTTGAAGAAGGCGTGGGTCCCCAGGTGGAAGATGGCGCTGGCATAGGCGCCGACCCCGCAGCCGAGGAACATGTAGCCGAGCTGGGAGATGGTCGAGTAGGCGACCACCCGCTTGATGTCGTTTTGGACCAGGGCGATGCTGGCGGCGAAGACCGCCGTGAGCCCGCCGACCCAGGCCACCACCTCCATCGAGAAAGGCGCCGCGGAAAACAGCGCGTTGGACCGGGCCACCATGTACACGCCCGCCGTCACCATGGTGGCCGCGTGGATCAGGGCCGAAACCGGCGTCGGCCCCTCCATGGCGTCCGGCAGCCAGACGTACAGCGGCAACTGGGCGGACTTACCCGTGGCCCCGATGAAGAGCAGGATCGTGATCCAGGTGACCAGGCTCAGCCCCAGGACCGACGGCCTCGTGAGGACTTGCTGGATGTCCGGGACCATCGGAAAGATCTCGGCGTAGTTGAGCGACCCGAACGTCCGCCAGATCAGGAACAGGCCCAGCAGGAACCCCGCATCCCCGATCCGGTTCACCACGAACGCTTTCTTCCCTGCATCGGACGCGGATTGCTTCCGGTACCAGAACCCGATCAGGAGGTACGAGCAGAGTCCCACGCCCTCCCAGCCCAGGAACATCAGCAGGTAGTTGTTCGCCAGGACCAGGACGAGCATGGAGGTCATGAAGAGATTCATGTAGGTGAAGAACCGGGCGTAGCCGGGATCCCCGTGCATGTAGCCGACGGAGTAGACGTGGATCAGGAACCCCACGAACGTGACCACCAGCATCATCACGGCCGACAGGGCATCCACCTGGAAGCCGACGGTGGCGTGAAAGTTCCCCACCGCGACCCACGAGTAGACGTCCCAGTCCAGGGTCTCCCCGCCGAGGGTCTGGAAGAAGATGCCCAGCGCAATCAAGAGAGAAAGCCCGGTTGTCCCCACCCCCAGCAGATGGGCGCGATCCCGGATCCAGCGACCGAAGATCCCGTTGATCACCACCCCCACCATGGGGAGGACCGGCACCAGCCAGATCAGCTTCAACATGCGCAAACCCTTCGTGAAACGTAAAACGTGAAACGTGAATGGCGATCACGTCCTACGTTTCACGTTTCACGATCACCACTTCATCAAATTGATCTCGTCCACGTTCACTGTCTTGAAGTTGCGGTACAAGCCCAGGACGATGGCCAAGCCCACCGCGGCTTCGGCCGCCGCCACCGTGATGACGAAGATGGCAAACACCTGCCCCTGCAGCAGGGTCTGGGGCAGGTAGCGCGCGAAGGCGATGAAGTTCAGGTTGACGGCGTTCAACATCAACTCGATGGACATCAGGATGGCGATGGCGTTCCGCCGCGTGAGGGCCCCGAACACCCCCAGGCTGAATATGATCGCCCCCAGGATCAGATAATGACTCAGCGGTATCATTGGTCCTAGCTTTCAGCTTTCAGCGATCAGCCATCAGCAATCCGACAGCGATCTCCGATAGCGACGGCGATCGGAATCCCGCGTCCCCCGTCCGAGGTCATCGGACGTTGGACTTCGGACTTTGAACGGCTTGTCGCTATCCCTATCGCTATCGGTTCTTCGTCCCCGGCTCTCGGCTCTATTCCTTCCTCGCCAAAATGATGGCCCCCACCAGGGCGGCCAGAAGCAGGACGGACACGACTTCGAAGGGCAGCGCGTACGTGGTGAGAAGCGCCCGCCCCAAAAACGGCGCAGTCTCGGGCAGGCGCGGCGGCCCAGCCATGGCCCCGATTCCAAAGGTGGATGCGTAGATCAACCCGGCCAAGAGGCCGACCGCCGCGATGCCGCTCAGGAACGCCTGGTCGTTGATGACCCGGGCCGCCTTGGCGCCGATCCGGCTGGTCAGCATGATGGCGAAGAGCAGCAGGATCGTGATGCCTCCGACGTAAATGAGGACCTGGACCGCGGCGAGGAATTCGGCATCCAGAAGGACGTACAGGGCCGCCATGCCGCAGAAGCTGAAGATCAGCGCCACGGCCGCGCGCACGATGTTCTTCCCCAGGACCACCACGGCCGCCGCCCAGACGGTGAAGGCCGCCAGGAAGTAGAAGATGCCGAGCTTGAGCGTCATGGCTGCCTCATCCTTCCGCCCTGCCGGGACCTACGCCTTTCCCACGCGTACCGGCCTGCCCACGGCACGGGCGGCCAGCGCGATGGCGACGAGGAGCACGATCGCGATCCCCAGGACGTATAGGAGCGCCTGCTTTCCCAGCACCAGCACCAGGCCCGTGACGATCAGGTTGGCGAAGGCGATGGGCAAAAGGACCTTCCAGGCGAAATCCATCAACTGGTCCACGCGCAGCCGGGCCAGCGTCCAGCGGAGCCACATCATGACGAAGATCAGGACGTAGCACTTCACCAGGAACCAGAACAGGCCGAAGAGGCCCTGGGCGACCTCGCGGGGCAGACCCGGCAGAGGGAACCAGGGGCCGTGCCAGCCGCCGAGGAACATCGTGGTGGCGATGGCCGCCACCACGAACATGTTGGCGTACTCCGCCAGGAAGAAGATGGCGAATCGCATGCCGCTGTACTCGACGTGGAAGCCGGCGACCAGCTCCGATTCGGCCTCCGGGATGTCGAAGGGCAACCGGTTGCACTCCGCCAGGGCGCAGGTGAAATACACCAGGAAGGCCACGATCTGGGGGAAGACGAACCATTTCGGCAGGAAACCGAACCACCGGCCGCCCTGGGCCTCGACGAGCTTCCCCATGCTCATGGTGCCGGCGATCATCACCGGACCCAGCAGGGACAGGACCAGGGGGACCTCGTAGCTCACCGCCTGGGCCGCCGAGCGCATGGCGCCCAGCACCGAGTATTTGTTGTTGGAGGACCAGCCGGCCATGATGATCCCCACCACCACCAGGGACGAGATGGCGACCATGTACAGGATGCCGATGTTGAGATCCCGGACGATCAGTCCCGGCGCCCACGGGATCGTGACGTAGGCGGCGAGGGCGGCCGCGAACACCACCATGGGAGCCAGGACGAACACCACCTTGTCGGCGCCCGCGGGGATGACGTCCTCTTTGAGGAGGAGCTTGATGCCGTCGGCGATGCTCTGCGCCCAGCCGTGCCAGCCGCCCACCCGCATGGGACCGAAGCGCACCTGGATGTGCGCGCTGATCTTGCGTTCCCACCAGATCAGGAACATGGCGGCCACGGCGATGTAGCCGAGGATGACGGCCGCCACGATCGTCATGACCACCAGGGTGGGGACGATCCAGGGGAGGCCCCACGCCTCCGTGACCGCATACAGGCGCTCGACCAGCGAGGCAAACGTCATCATGGCTCGTCACATCGCTCCGACGTCGCCGGGAGAGAGGTCGGACCTTAACCCGGATCTTTCATGAAGGCCGTCGTTAGTTCTCCGTACCGAATGGGTTCACCGATCGATCTCGCCCAGGACGATGTCCACGCTGCCCAGCACCGCCACCACATCGGCGACCAGGCATCCCTTGAGCATCTCGGGCAGGGCGCTCAGGTTGACGTAGGCGGGGGAGCGGACCTTGTATCGGTACGGCTTGACCGACCCATTGCTGATGATGTAGAAGCCCAGCTCGCCCCGGGGGCTCTCCGTCCGGCAGTAGACCTGCCCGGCGGGCGGTCGGATGTTCTTCGGCATCTTGGCCATGATGTCGCCCGCGGGAAGCTGCGCCAGCGCCTGCTCCACGATCCTGGCGCTCTCTGCCATCTCCTGCCGGCGGACCATGTACCGCGCCCAGACGTCGCAGGTATCGAAGACCGGGATCTCGAACTCGAAGCGGTCGTAGACCGAGTAGGGATCGTTCCGCCGCAGGTCCCACCGGATGCCGCAGGAGCGGATCATCGGACCGCTCAGCCCGTAATCCACCGCCAGCTTGGGGTCAATGGCCCCGACCCCCTGGACCCGCTTCTGGAACAGGACGTTGTCGCCCATGAGGGCGTCGTACTCGGGGAGCCGCTGCTTGAACCAATCCAGAAACGCCTTGCAGTCATCGATCCAGGTGTCCGGGAAATCCATCGGCATCCCACCGATCCGGTAGAAGCTGTAGTTCAGACGCTGCCCGCTCACCGCCTCGAACAGGTCCAGGACCATCTCGCGTTCGCGGAAGCAGTAGATGAAGATGGTGAAGTTCCCCAGATCCAGGCCGAAGGTCGCCAGCCAGAGCAGGTGGCTGGCGATCCGCTGCAGCTCCGCCAGGATGACCCGCATGTGCTCCGCCCGCTCCGGGACCTTGACGCCCATGAGCCGTTCGACCGTCAGGACGTATCCGAAGTTCATGGACATGGACGCCAGGTAGTCCAGGCGGTCGGTGTAGGGGATGATCTGGGTGTAGTTCCGATTCTCCCCGATTTTCTCGTGGCACCGATGGAGGTACCCGATGAAGGGAACGCAGTCGATGATGTACTCGCCGTCCAGCTTCAGCAAGAGACGGAGCACCCCATGGGTCGAGGGGTGCTGCGGCCCCATGTTGACGTACATCTCCTCCATAGTCTCGCCGGTCCGTTCCATCACGGCCGTCGTGCCGATGGGGATGGGCTTCTCTCTTTCCATACTTGCACCACCCTATCCAGCGCGGGCGCTCGGGCCCGTGTGCGATCCACCAAAGCGTGGGCGTAAACGCCCGGTGCTACGGCTCCGTCGGAGGGAGAGGCGCGGCGGCCTTGGGAGGACCGGCCGCCTTGGGCGCGCCCGGCGCAGCCTCGGGCCTGGGGAGCTTTTCCTCCATACCGTAGTCCGTATAGGGCACGAGGCGCTCGTCGGCGTAATCCTTCCGGAGGGGAAATCCCACCCAGTCCTCCGGCAGCAGGATCCGCCGGTGATCCGGATGCCCGTCAAACCGCACCCCGAACAGATCGTAGCACTCCCTCTCGTGCCAGTTGGCGGCGCGCCAGATGTCGGTCACGCTCCGCACCACCGGGTTCGCGCGGTCCACCGGCACGCGGAGGTGGACCTTGTTGGGGTGCCGGAGCGAGGAGAGGTCGTAGACCACCTCCAGGTGGGTCATCCAGTCGGCCCCGCTGAGGCAGTTCAGATACTCGAAGCCGGCGTCCCGGAGGAAGCGGCAGGCCTCCCAACTCGCCTCCGGCTTGATCGTCAGGCGAACCTCGACCCCCTTCACCTCACTCTCGGTGACGGTGTCCCCGAATTTCTGTTTTACCTGTTCCAGCAGCTCTTCCGGCGTCATTTCAGACCAGGGCACTCAGGCAATCCGGCAATCAGGAGTTCCGGGTTTCCTGGTTGCCCGATTGCCAGGTTGCCCAGTTGCCAGTTAAGCCCATTCCAGGGCCCCCTTCTTCCAGGCATAGGCCAGGCCCACCAGCAGGATCCCGATGAAGACCATCATCTCCAGGAAGGCGAACAGGCCCAGCTCCCGGAAGACGATGGCCCACGGGAACAGGAAGACCGTCTCCACCGCGAACACGATGTACACCAGGGCGTAGAGATAATACCTCACGTGGAATCGGACCCAGCCGATGCCGATAGGTTCCTCGCCGCACTCATACGTCGAAAGCTTCTGGGGGTTGGGATTGTGCGGGCGGATGATGCGCGAGATGATCTCGATGTTGAGGATGACGAACAGGACGCCGACGATCAGAAAGAAGCCGACGTAGGCATAATCCGCCGCCATAGGGCCTCCTCCCCTGGAGCCAGAAACGTGCGGTGAGCGGATCGCAAAGGCAAGATGGGCTCAGAGGGGCCGTAACGATGTCAGCCGACTCGATTCACAAAAAAAGCCCTGAGGCAGGGCTAAGCGAACCTCGTGAACATCGGGAACAAGGCCGGCGGATTTCTAGCACGAGGTCCCACCCCTGTCAAGGGGAATTGCTGGTCCGCAGTACCATTGAATAGCCTAATTCTACGGGGCGTTCGGGAAGATGGCCGTGGTGGTCCTCCCAAGCGCCGCTACCGTCTCCGATTTTCCCAGTAAAGACAACCGGACAGACCGTTCCAGCCACGCACCAGCCACTCTAGTCTCCCCAGTCGGAAATCCGCGAACAAATCCAAGGCCTGTGGCGGCACCCCGAGCACGCCGGGCCACACCCAACCCGTTGGGCTGGGTACCCGGCCAGCCGGGTTCGGGACGCCGTGGCGAGAAGCCTGCAAAGTGCTTGCCGATCCACGTTCCACGGCGCGACGCGCCCGCACCCAGCGTCTGGGCTGGGTGCAGGCTGGCCGGTTCTCGACGGAGCCCGGCGTCCGCCGGGGTGCTGTCATAGGCCGTCGAATTAGTAAACGAACTTCCAATTCAGGACACTAGCTCACTTTCAAGCCTTTAGCCACCCACGCTGGAAGGCGTGCCAGAGGATAAGGCCGCTCACATAGCCGGCGCCCATGTTCCACAGGGACACGCCCGTGGTGAGAAGCATGACGTATCGGTCTTCCTTCTGGAGATTATTCGCTTTGACCCCGGCGGCCAACTCAAGCCCTCCGAAAAGGAGGATCACTCCAAGGAGAGAGCGGGGAAAGAGCCTCAAGAGTGTCCCGACCGAGTCCCCAAGGAAGAGGCCAACAAACAGCACGAGGGCCCCAAGGATCACCAGCGCCCCGCCGGTCCGGGCGCCGAATCGGACGTGGCCCGCCATTCCCCCGGCCCCATGGCACATGGGCACGCCCCCCAGACTGGTTCCCACGAGGTTCATGACCCCATGGTCGATGGCAACCGTCCTGACAGTAATTGGCCGATCCGAGAACAAAGAGTTATTCTCCTCCACGGTGGCAATGATGGCATTGCCTAACGTCAGCGCCACCTGGGGGAGACCGAGGACCAGCACACCGGTCGCGAGATTCTCCCAGCCGATCTTGGTCAAGGCGAATTCGGGGAGCCGCAGGCGGAAGGACATCCGTCCGAGTTCGCCGAGGAGAGACGGCCCCCGGATCACCTCCACCGCCACGCCGAAGCCGAGGAGCACCAACATCGCGGGGACTCTTTCGTAAGAGAGCAGGACGAATGTCCCGGCGACGGCGATTACCGCGAGGAGCCAGTCCCCCTGCATCATCCTGACCCCTTCCAGGATGAACCCGAGCCCCAAGCTGAGGACGAGGCCGTGGACGATTGGTCGGCTGGTGATCTTGGCGACCCAGGTTATAGCGCCAGTGAACCCCATCACCAACCAGAAGATGCCGGTGAACAGTCCGGAGGCCCAGATGGATCCTTGGGCGATCGTGCCGGGGTGGGTGATCGCGGCCGTGCCGATGGCCTTCATCGGCTGGATCGGAACGGGGGTCTTGAAGTAGAGGCCGGCGAAGATCTTGAAGACGCCAAAGGCCACCAGGACCCCCACGGGATCCATCTTGTTGATAGTGATGTAGCCGATCACGAAGGGGATCAGGGTCCCGAGATCGCCGAAGGCCCCGGCCAGTTCCCGCAGGTCATACGTATTCCCGCCAATCCTCATCGGCCCTTTCTCCCTCCAACCTTGCACCCATCTATGTTCTCCGAAGCATAGTAAATCACAAATCAATTGCCCGAGCTACTTCTTCTTGAAGGACCTCGCGAACTGACGCTTGATCGCCCCCTCCGCCCCCCGGCTGAAGCGCCAATACCGATCCAGGAAATGCCTGCCCGCCTTGGTGAGTCTCGTCCCGCCTAGCGGCCCTCCTCCGGGCGTTCGTGTCAGCATCTTGAATCCAGCGGCCCTCTCCAACTCTTTGAGGTAGCCCCATGCGCTCCGATAGGACATTCCGAACCGGGCGACGGCCTTCTTGATCGAACCCAGTTCGTCGATCAGCTCGAGAAGTCGGGCCCGACCATCCCCCAGCTTGACCTGGTCCGCGAAAACCACCCAGACCTTCAGTTTTGGCTGGAGACTCTCATGCCGCATGTGGCTCCCGCCCGGTTGAGGCCCTCCGTTGCCCTGCATTCTATAACCCGGATGTTCGTTCGGGTCAACTGCGTGGCCTCCGCACCACGGCAATTCATCCACGCTAACCTGGAAGGCCGGGTTCTCCAGCGCCGTCGGCCGCCTCGCAAGCCTGCCCTGGTCTTCCCCTCCGAGGAAGGCCTTCCTCGCGAGACTTGAAAACGCCGGGCTCGTCGAGGCTCGCTGCGTCGGGACCGGGGCGCGTCGTAACTCTGCCTATACCCGGGGCAGGTTTGACACCGCGCGAAAGCTGTGGGGGCCATTGCCATGTCCCAGACCGACCCCAGACTTGCCGGCGCCCAGGACATGAGGGCGCTACAGCCCTCCGCCGGTTCTTTACCGAGCGGGTCACGGGACCCCCGGAATGGGCCTTGACAGGGAGAGGCTGGTTGATTACATTATGAATAGCTACTCATAAAGGAATTAGTCAGTGTCCGACCAGCAGAAGCGTCAGCTCAAGGCCGATCTCCTGAAACCCCTGGGCCAGCCCACACGCCTGAAGATCCTGGAGCTGCTGGCCGAGGGAGAACGCTGCGTCTGCGAGATCTTTCCGGCGATCCAGGAAGAGCAATCCAACGTCTCCCGGCGCCTGGCCTGAGACGGCTGGAGGCCCTCACCCAGGAGCCTACCAAGTGTCTCCGGGCTTCGCGGCCCACTCGATCCCCAGTTCGGCCAGCTTGGCGAACGTCGGCCAGCCGGTCTCCGGATCCCATCCTTCCATTTGATGATAGAGGCGGATGGCGCGGGCGAAGGTGTCTGGGTCGATGCGGACGCCCTGCAATGGCCCGCTGGTAAAGGCCTCGTGCAGGCGCTTTGGCAGCCGGTCGTCTTTGGCCGTGAAGCCCTCGCGGCAGTTGAAGACGCGGGCCAGCGCCGCGCCCCGCTCCGCCACTTTGAACATCTCCCACAGGCTGGTGTCCCAGCCAGTGAGGGCCCGGGCCACATTGACCATGAACGTGATCGTCTCGGCATTTATGGGCACCACGGCCAGGTCGCAGATCCCCAGGGTGCTGCAGAGGTTCCACCAGTGCTGCGCGTAGTAGTAGGCCCGGACCTTGCGGGGTGACATCTCCAGGCGCGGCAGCGGCTCGCACAGGCCCAGGGGTTCCAGGGCGTGGCCGCCGGATGGGTGGAAGCCTTCGTACACGGGATCGTGAGGAGCCCGCATGTGGTCCGCCCCCACCGGCGCCGTCGCGTACGAGAGGGCCACCCCCTGCTTGCCGCGCGGCTCGTGCATGGGCACCTCCAGGCCCTTGACGTGCATGGCAAACTGTTCGGCGCCGTTCCCGATCCGCTCGGCCGCCCGCCGCACCCCATCCGCCAGCACGTCGCCGAATCCCTCGCGCCTGGCCATCTTCTCGGTCATTTTCAGCAGGGCCTCCGCCTTGCCGAAGCGGAGTTCGATCCCGTCCGTGTCCTTGGTCGTGAGGATTCCGTTCTCGAAGCACTCCATCGCGAAGGCGAGGGTGACGCCGGTGGAGATGGTGTCCATGACGTACTCACCGCACGTCTGGTGGAAACGGGCGATCACTTTGAGGTCGCCGATCCCGCAGAGGGACCCCCCCGCCGCGATCGTCTCGTACTCGGGGCCGCCATATCTGTGGGTCACGCCCATCTCCGGAACATCCACATCGCGCTTGCAGGCCACGGCACAGGCGTAGCAGGTGCCCCTGTCCGTCAGGATGGTATCCGCCATATACTGGCCGCTGATCTCCTTGGCGTGCTCGAAGGAGCCCTCGCGGAAGTTCCGGGTCGGGAGGATACCGTCCACGCTCATCCCCATCACGTTCCGCGGCGTACCGAAACGGTGAACCGTGTCGGCTTCCCGGTCATAGTGCTCCCGAAACCAGCGCAGGGCCCGGCTCATACCGTCGGGGTCCTTGGGCTCCACTTTGTCATGACCCCGGACGGCAATGGCCCGAAGCCTCTTGCTACCCATCACCGCCCCGAGACCTGTCCGGCCGTTGAAGTGCTTCAGTTCGTTCACGATGTTGGCAAGCAGGACGCCCCGTTCGCCTGCAGGGCCGCACTGGAGGATACGGGCCCGCCTGTCCGTCTGCTCCTTGAGGGTGTCCTGAACCTCACCGGCCAGCTTGCCCCACAGATGGGGCGCGTCCCGCAGCTCGGCCCTTCCATCGGTGATCCACAAATATACGGGACGGGGCGATTGGCCCGTGACAATGATGCCGTCGAAGCCAGCGAACTTCAGCTCCGGCCCCCACCAGCCGCTGGCCTCCCCCTCGCCGTAGCCGCCGGTGAGGGGTGATTTCGCCGCAGCGGTAAAGCGGGGGGTGCCAGCGACGGGCGATCCGTTGGTCAGGCAGGTGGTAAACACGAGGACATTGTCCGGACCGAGAGGATCAACCCCCGGCTTGATCTCCCGGACGAGGAAATACGCGGCCATGGCGCTGCCGCCGAGGTACATGCGTCGGACGAGTTCGGGGACTTCTTCCACCCTTATCGTTCCACTGGTCAGGTCAACCCGCAGCAGCTTCCCGTTGAAGGCGCCTTGCATGATGTCCTCCTTGCTGGCTCCGCTGAACGATGTGGGACGATAATGGAGAGCATACCACAACCCGAGGAAACGCCTACGGGTTCTGCCGGGCGGCGCCCGGCAACGTGGGATTCCTCAAGCGATTCCTCGCCTTTCGACCCGGGTCATGCAATGTGGTGTTGACAGGGTGGAGGCGTGCGGGTAATATATGCGATATGATGCATATGAGTCAAGACCAAATGCCACTGGAGAAGACGGCGCAGTTCCTGGCGGTGTTGGGGGACTCGACGAAGCTTCGAGTGCTGAGACTGCTACAGGGGCAGGAATTATGCGTATGTGAGTTGGTTGACGCCCTGCGACTCCCCCAGTACGCCGTCTCGCGCCACCTGCAAGCGCTCAGGGCGGCCGGACTCGTAGAAGCTCGGCGGAGTGGCCGGTGGATGAACTACCGCCTCGGGGGCGTGGTGGGGAAGACCCATCTCGCCCAGCGAATCCTTGAGCTTCTTCATCGGGAATTGGAGGGCCTTCCGGAAGTGGCCCGAGACGATGCGCGCCTCGCCAAGCGGCTTCGCCTCCGACGATCCGGCCAGTGCGTCGTGGGAACGATACCGACGGCGCAGGCCTGTCGGAAAAAGCGGGGTTCCGCAGGGCATGCGGATCTTGGTGGGACAAGCGGTCAACGACTTTCGGGGCCCCGCTGAGGGCCCTCGGGCAGCGTAATGGCTCGTCTTGTGTGGAACGCGGATGCGATAAAGGGACATTGACTGCGTCGCGGCAGCTACTCGGGACTCCCCCACGGGTCCTCTGGAGACGGCGTGGGCCGTGCCGTAACGACACAGGCGAGTTCACCCGGGAAGGTAATCTGGAAAGGAGTTCATGGACATGGGGGATTTGACGGGTTCCCCTGCGACAGAGAAGCGGCTGAATTATTTTGAGCGGTATCTGAGCATCTGGGTTGGCCTCTGCATGGTGGTCGGCGTGGTCCTGGGCAAGGCGCTGCCCGGCTTCATCGATTCGATGCGAAGCCTGGAGTTCGGCGAGGGCAGCCAGATCAACGTGCCCATTGCCGTGCTGATCTGGCTGATGATCATCCCGATGATGATGAAGGTGGATTTCGCGGCCATACGGGACGTGGGGAAGCGGCCACGGGGTCTGCTGATCACGCTGTTTGTGAATTGGCTCGTCAAGCCGTTCTCCATGGCGCTGATCGCCTATCTATTCTTTCGGTATCTCTTCGGGGCCTGGATCACGCCTGACGAGGCGTCCCAGTACATCGCCGGCAGTATCATCCTCGCGGCGGCACCGTGCACGGCCATGGTCTTCGTGTGGAGCTACCTGACGGACGGCGATCCCGCGTACACGCTGGTGCAGGTGTCAGTGAATGACCTGATCATGCTGGTGCTGTTTGCGCCCATCGTGCGCTTCTTGGTGAGCGGGGCATCCTCCCTGGATGTCCCCTTCCACGTCCTGCTGTATTCCGTGATCATCTTCATCGTGATCCCCCTGACGGCGGGCGTGCTCCTGCGCCGGTACTTCATCCGGCGCCGAGGGGCGATCTGGTTCGAGCAGACCCTGCTCCCGCGGTTCGCGCCCGTGAGCATGCTGGCCCTGCTGGCCACCCTGGTCTTGATCTTCGCGTTCCAGGCCGACAACATCACGCAGAAATACATCCACGTGATCCTGATCGCCATCCCCATTCTCATCCAGGTGTATTTCAACTCATCGCTGACGTATGGGTTGATGCGCCTCTTCAAGGTCGAGCATGCCGTCGCCGCGCCGGGCGCCTTGATCGGGGCGAGCAACTTCTTCGAGTTGGCCGTGGCGACGGCCATCGCCCTCTTCGGTCCGGGCTCCGGAGCCGCGCTGGCCACCGTGGTGGGGGTGCTGATCGAGGTGCCGGTCATGCTCTCGGTCTGCGCCGTGTGCAATCGGACGCGGCACTGGTTCGCCCTGCCGGCCGAGACAAAGGAGGTTGCCCATGTTGTCACGGGTGCTCATCGCTAGCGACGGATCGGAGGCCGCAGACCATATGATGGATTGCGCCACGGACCTCGTCCGCGTCGGAGCGCGACAGGCCACGCTGGTGCACGTCTTCCATGTCCGCGACGTCGGCGGTCTGTCCGAGCAGCTCAGGCAGTCCCTGCTGCCCCGGCTGGAGGCGCAGCGGAGGATCCTGGAAGAGGCCGGCCTGCAGGTCAAGGTCGAGACGCCGGTCGGCATTCCCTTCGTCGAGATCAACCGGCTTGCGGTGGAGCGACGGGCTGACGTCATCGTGGTCGGGTCGCTCGGGGCCTCCCTGATCGGGGATGTGCTGCTCGGCTCGACGGCCTACTCCGTGATCCGCACGGCGTCGATCCCTGTGCTGCTGATCCGGATCGAGGTGGCGGAAGGTGCCACCGACGGTGCCCGGTGCCGGGCGCTGTGCGCGGGGCTGTTCCGGCACATCCTGTTCCCGACCGATTTCTCCGATACCGCCGAGCGGGCCCAGGCCTGCCTGGAGTACATCGTGCGGGAGGGGCACTCCGAGGTGACCCTTCTGCACGTGCAGGATCAGGTGAAGATCGAGCGACATTTGAGGCACAAATTGGACGAGTTCAACGAGATCGATGGCCGCCGACTGGAGAGGGTGAAGGCCCGTCTTGAGCAGCATGGTGCGACGGCCGTCCATGTAGACATCCCGTACGGGCATCCGAGCGCGGTCATCCTCGATCGAGTGGGCGCGAACGACTTCACGCTCATCTTGATGGGGAGCAACGGCCGCGGAGCCGTGAAGGAGCTGTTCCTGGGAGGTGTGGCGAACAACGTCGCCCGCTACGCCCCCCTGCCCGTCCTGCTCGTGCCGGCGGTGCGATGAACATGCGGATAGGTGAGTAGCCCGCGCGGCTCTCCTGCGGGTGGAAGGCAAGATGCGGAAACGTGAAGGGAAGGAGGAAGGCAGAATGCCCGAACGGAAAGTGACCATCGAGATCTTCGACCCGCCCATGTGTTGCGCGAGCGGGGTCTGCGGGCCGACGATCGATCCGGCCGTGCTGGATATTCACGAGGCGATTCTCAAGCTGAAGAAGGAGCACGACGGCCAGGTCGGCATCGAGCGATACTTGCTCAGCCAGCAGCCGGCCAAGTTCATGCAGCAGTCGGAGGTGATCGCGCGACTGAAGGCGGTGGGCATTCCCGCCCTGCCGATCACCCTCGTCAACGGGCGTCTCGTGAAGGAGCGCGCCTACCCGAGTTACACAGAGCTTCAGGCGTGGATCGCCGAGGGGTAATTCGGCCGTCCGTGCTGGCACCCACCCAAGGAGATTGTTCAATGGAAACCCAGTACCTGTTTTTTTCGGGAAAAGGCGGCGTCGGGAAAACGACCATGGCGTGCGCCACGGCGGTGCGCGAGGCGGAGAAGGGCCGAAAGACCCTGATCATCACCACGGATCCCGCCTCGAATTTGGCCGACGTGTTCGAACAGGCCATCGGCCACCACATCGCTCCCATCGCCGGTGTCCCAAACCTGTGGGCCATGGAGATTGACCCGGACAAGGCAACGGAGGAATATCGGGACCGGGTCCTGGCTCCGTTCCGCGCGGCCATGCCTGCGGACGTCCTCCAGGTCCTTGAAGAACAATTTCGCTCTCCGTGCACGACCGAGCTGGCGTCGTTCGATCGGTTCGTGGACTTCATGGACCGGGGGGACTTTGACCTGATCATCTTCGATACGGCGCCGACCGGCCATACCATTCGGCTGCTGGAGCTGCCCGTGGACTGGAGCAAGCACATCGCCGAGAGCGCCAAGGGGTCCGGTCAGACCTGCCTCGGCCCCGTCCAGGCCATCCAGGACTCCAAGGCCAAGTACGACCGGGCCATCGCCCTCCTGGGAGACCCGCGGCGCACCCGGTTCATCTTCGTGCTGCAGCCGGAGCAGACGGCGATCTTCGAGACGGAGCGCTCGGCGGTTGAGCTGCGCCGCCTGGGCATCGAATCCCAGGAGCTGATAGTCAACGGGTTCCTTCCCGCCGAGGTCTGCGAGCAGCCGTTCTTCAAGAAGCGCTACGAGATGCAGCAGCGCCACCTGGCGGAGATCCGCCAGCGCTTCGCCGTGCCGCTTCGGCAGATGGCCCTCCGCGACACCGAGGTCAAGGGGGTGGCGCACCTGCGCGACGTCGGCCGGGAGCTGGACGGGCAGCCCAGAGTCACCGCCGCCGCCACAGGCTCCCCTGAGACGGCGGAGTCGCGCCTCAGCATGCGCCAGCCGGACTCGGGGGAGTTGATGGATCTCCTGACGCCCCGGAACGGTCACGGCAAGGCCATCTTCTTCAGCGGCAAGGGAGGTGTGGGGAAGACGAGCGTCTCCTGCATCACCGCGGTTCACTTGGCGCGGCAGGGCTTCAAGACGTTACTGCTCACCACCGACCCGGCGGCGCATATCGGCCAGGTGCTGGACACGCCGGTCGGAGACCGTCCAGCCCCGCTGCCCGACCTGCCGACGCTGTGGACGGCGAAGATCGACGCCAGGCAGGCCACGGAGGAGTACAAGGCCCGGATTCTGGAGCAGGCGCGCGGGCGGCACTCCGAGGAGATGCTCCTGGCCCTCCGCGAGGAGCTGGAATCCCCCTGCACCGAGGAGATGGCGGCCTTCGATAAATTCACCGCCTACGCCGACAGCGATGACTATGAGATTGTCGTGTTCGACACCGCACCCACCGGTCACACCCTGCGGCTCCTCGAATTACCGTTCGATTACAGCCACCAGGTGGAGCTGCTGGTCACGACCACGCAAGAGGGGGGCGCCCTGCGGGCGGAGACGCGGTCCCGATTTGACCGGATCATCGCCCGACTGAAGGATCCGACGCGGAGCGTCTTCGCCTTCGTCGTGTATCCCGAGTCCACCCCTGTCGTGGAGGCCCATCGGGCCTCCCAGGATCTGGCCGCCGCCGGGATCCCCACGCAGCTCGTGGTGGCTAACCAAATCATTCCGCCGGAGCAGGCGACGAATGGCTATTTCCGGAAGCGCCGTGCGATGCAGGCCAAGTACCTGGCCGAGATCGAGCGGCGGTTCCATGTGCCAGTCGCCATGCTGCCGTTGATGGATACCGAGATCCGGGGTCTGGCGGCGGTGGACCGCGCGGCGGCCCTGCTTTTCGACCAGACCGATCAAGATCGCCGCCTGGGTGCTGCCTGAAAGAGGGAAGAAGGAGGGAACGGGCTCATGGTCTACGCGTATCGGTGCGAGGCGTGCGGGGAGCAGTTCACGGTGCGGGCTACCCTGGCGGAAAAGGAGCGTGGGCTGTCCCCACGCTGCCCTCTCTGTGGCAGTCGGAATGTCATGCAAGACTATGCAGGCGTGGGCATCGCCCGCTCGGGCGGTGGCTCGGGCTCGTGCTGCGGTCCCAGCCGTCGGGGGGGGTGCTGCGGATGACGGAGACAGGCAGCCCGGTACCGGTGCGGGTCTTCACGGCCCCGGACGTGTCGTGTGGCGCTGGAATGACTTGGGCTGCCGCCGTCGGGTTCATCGGGGGGCGGCTTCGCCAGCGGTTCGAGGGCCGACTCGCGGTCGAGCACATCGAGCTGTTCAGCCAGCGCAGCTTCGAGTTTCCCGCGGTCTTGGCCGCAGTCGAGCGCGGTGGCGGGCTTCCCATGGTCATGGTGGGGGACCGGATCGTCAGCCAGGGCGGGAAGCTGTCCGAATCCCGGATCGCCAGGGCGGTCGAGTCGCTTTCAAGAACGGTTCGCGAAGAAGGGAGAACGTGATGCCGGAATCTGACCGCGGCGTCGTTGCAGATGCCACGGATTTGGAGGCAACGGCCATGGACGCGGCCCGTGCCTTGGCCCGAGCCATCGCGGAGTCCGCGACGTTCCGCGCCTTTGAGGAGGCTCGCGACACGCTGATGACCGACGTCGAGCTGACCCGGCGCCTTCGGGGCTATCAGCGTTGCCGGCAGGAATTCGAGACCGCCAGATCGTGGGGCGGGGGAGACCCGCGAGAAGGGGAAGCGCTGGAGGCCGAATGGCGGGCTCTCGCCGAGGCCCCGGCGGTCCGGGAGTATCTCCGGACGCAGGACGATCTGGTGGTACTCCTGCGGGAGGTGGCGGCACTCATCAGTCAGGAAATCGGGATGGACTACGCCTCCGCGTGCGCGCCGGCCGGCGGATGCTGCGGGTAAGGGGGGGACATGACCACCGGAGAAGAGAAATCCGTCGTGTTGGCCCAGACGCAGAAGTTCATCGGCGCGCTGAAAGCGACGCCGGCCGGGCAGGCGCTCGTGAGGGCGCTGGAGCGTACCCAAGGAGATCCCGAGGTCCAGCGGCTCCACGAGAATCTCCAGCGGGCTGTGGACGCCTTCCAGCGGGCCCAGCAGGCCGGCACGGTCAGCGAGGAGCAGATCCAGGCAATTCGAGAGGCGCAGGCAGAATACCAGCGGCACCCCACGGTGGGCGAGCTGTTCGGAGCTCAAATGAAGATGACGTCGCTGCTGCGATCGGCCAACTTCGTCATCAGCGACCTCCTGGCCCTGGATTTCGGGCAAACAGTTCGGTCTGCCGGGGGGTGCTGCTGATGGTGCGTCAACCCCCGCGGCGGACCGACCCAATCTCGACGAGGCAGCGATGAAGAGCGCGGTTGTGACCGTCAGTGACCGAAGCGCCCGGGGCGAACGCGAAGACCTGAGCGGCAAGGTACTTCAGGAGCGGCTACGGGCAACCGGTGCCGAGGTCGCCGCCTATCGTGTTATTCCGGACGAACAGGCGTTGATCTCCGCGGTTCTGGTCGAGCTATCGGATGAGTTATCGGTGGATCTGATCTTGACCACAGGGGGCACGGGCCCCGCCCCGCGGGATGTCACGCCGGAGGCGACGCAAGCGGTGCTAGATCGGGAGATGCCGGGCCTGGCGGAACTCCTGCGGTCGGAGGGGCGGCGTCACACCCCGTTCGCCGTCCTGTCCAGAGGCCGGGCAGGCATTCGGGGGCGGACCCTCGTGGTGAATCTCCCGGGAAGCCCGAAGGCGGTGGAGGAGTCCTGGGAGATGCTGGCGCCCCTGCTTCCCGTCGTCGTCGCGCTGGTCCGCGGCGAGGCAGCCGGCGATGGGATCTGCCATCCTGCCTGAGCAGCCCGGTCTACCGAGGTTGACGTGACTTGGGCAGGGTGTTTAAAGAGGATGAGACCCATGTCCTCCGAGTGTCGCATGGGGCACCTCAATGGTGAACCCTCGCCAGGCTGAGAGGGAGCAGCCTCGCGTCCTCGGGGAACGGGAATTCGTGGCCTCGCTGGTCAGGGACACGCAGACACCCGTCCTTGAGATCGGCGCTGGCACATGCGCCTGCCTGACGCTGGTCCTGGCGGTCCACGGTTTGCGGATCCTGGCCCTCGATCGGGATGAGGATGCCCTGGCGGATGCCCGGCGGATCCTCGCCGGAGTTGACCTCCTGAAGCGAACAACGCTCATGCAGGCGGATGCCGCCGCGCTTCCCCTTGGGGTTGGCAGTATCCGGAGCGTGGTGGCCCACGATGCCTTGCATCACACCGCAGATATGTGGGGAACCGTGGCGGAAATTGCGCGCACCCTGGATCCCCGGGGACGCCTGACCCAGGCACTGCGGGCTCACTTCCGGAAGGTGACGATCACACCGCGCGAGGAACGTCGAGTCTATGTTTGCGAGAAACCGCGGCGCAGGATGCGGAGGGCCGGCCATGATCACGGCGGAGACGGTCGCTGAGGCATTGCGGGACGTGATGGACCCCGAGGTCCATATGAACGTCGTGGACCTCGGCCTCATCAAGGAGATCGGTGTAGCAGAAGAACGGATCTCCGTTCGGATGGTACTGACCATGCCCGGCTGCCCCCTGGCCCGCTACCTGGTGAATCAGGTGCAAGATCGTGTCAGCCAGGTGTCGGAGGGCCGGCAGGTGGATGTCCAGCTTCTGGATGAACCGTGGACACCGCCGTGGGCGGTGAAATCTGACACGCCCTGACAAGCAGAGGGAGGAGGACGTGAGCGATCGGATCAAGATAATGTTCGTCTGCACGGGGAATTCCGCCCGCAGCCAAATGGCCGAAGGCTTTGCCCGGCACTACGGCCAAGGGCGGGTGGAGGCGCACAGCGCCGGGATGGAGCCGAGCCGGCTGAACCCCTATGCCGTGCGGGTGATGCGGGAGCAGGGCATCGACATCTCGGGACATCAGTCGAAGGCGTTTGACGAGGCCCTGGCCCGAAGCATGGATCTGGTGATCACCGTCTGTGGAAACGCCGACGAACGGTGTCCGGTCGTCCCGCCGGAGGTGAAACGGCTGCACTGGCCACTGGAAGATCCAGCCGCGGCAACGGGCAGCAACGACCAGGTTCTGGCGAAGTTCCGAGAGGTCCGCGACCAGATCGAAGTCAAGGTCCGGGGACTGATGTCCGAGCTGATCTAGCGATTCAGGGTTCGGGCTCCCGATCCATCTGACCAAGACGTCGGCACGGGCATTGCTTCGATAGTCGGCAGTCACGTTCCCGGAGGATGGGTTCATGGGTCGGCACGAAGTTCAAGCGGAGTTCCTGCAGGCCGTGGGACAGACGACCCGGCTACGGATCCTTGAAGTCCTGGCGCAGGGGGAATGCTGCGTCTGCGAAATCTACCAGGCCATCGGCGAGGAACAATCCAATGTTTCCAAGCATCTCGCAATTCCTCGCCGGGCCGGAATGCTGGCCGCCCGCCGTGAGGGAGGCAGGGTGGTGTATCGACTGAGGGATGCACGGGTTTCAGAATTCCTCCGGAAGCTGCACGAACTCGCGCGGGGGGATTTTTTGGGTATGGGACATGAAGGCATGGTCATATGACTATTTTGCTATGAGCCGGCAGTGTGCAGGCCTCGGTCCTGCTCGGGACTCCTTTTCTGGTCGGGGGGTTAAGCCGCCCAGTTTCTTTCGGAAGGTAGAACTGCCGGAGTTGGGGCAAAAAAGTCGGCTCTGCGGTGTTTGAGGCGGACTAAGTTGCCTCCTGAAGCGAGGCACCATTCTAACGGAGGAGAATCCAGATGGTCTATGACTTGACTGTTGCGGGCCTGCTTGCTATGCAGGACTACGTTGCCTTGCACGTCCTCACCTGCCTGATCCCGGCGTTCCTTTTGGCCGGGGCCATGGTGGCTTTCATCAACAAAGAGGCGATCATGGCGCGCCTGGGGGCGGCCGCCTCCAAGCCCGCCAGCTTCGCCACGGCGACCGGCGCCAGCTTCTTCATCGCGGCATGCTCTTGCACCGTGATTCCCGTCTCCAGCGGCATCTACTACAGCGGCGCAGGGATCGGGGCGGCATTCATCCTGCTCTGGGTCGCGCCGGCCTCCAATCTATTGTCTCTCATCTACACAGGCAGCATCCTGGGGGCGGAGATGGCGTGGGTCCGGGTGATCACGGCCGTGGTGATGGGCGCAGTGGTAGGCACCGTCATGACGGTCGCTTTCCGCAAGGAGGAGGCCGAGCGCATGGCCACGCAGGATAACCACGGCAAGGCGCCCATCATCGCACGGCAGGATGTGATCCTCCTGGGCCTGCTGGTCGTGAGCCTGCTGGCCCCGAACTACCTCGTGCAGGAGGGTCCCTACAGCCGGAAGGTGCTCGTCTGGGGGATCGCTACTGCCATCCTGGCGGCCTACGCCTTGAAGACGAAGAGCTCGCCCGAACTCCGCCGGTGGATGGAGGAGACGTGGTGGTTTATCCGGATCATCTTCCCGTTGCTGCTCCTGGGTGTGTTTATCGTCGGCATCATCGGTGCCGTCCTTCCCCAGTCGTGGGTCCAGGGATACATGGGGGGGAACGGGATCCCGGCTGCGTTCTTCGCGACGCTACTGGGGAGCATCAGCTACTTCGCGACCATGACGGAGGCGCCGTTCGTGCATACCCTCATGGGCCTGGGCATGGGCAAAGGTCCCGCGTTGGCCCTGCTGCTTACCGGCCCGGGGCTGAGCCTGCCCAACTGGCTGGCCATCGGCCGGGTCTTCGGTGCCACGAAGGCCGTGGTGTATGTTTGCACCATCATCGTTCTCGGAACTGTGTGCGGCTGGTTCGCCGGCACGTTCATTCTGTCGTGAGGGCCAAGTCATTGGTGGCATGTGCATCCGCGGGCGAAAACCTATTTCCAAGATCGTGATAAGGAGGGAATGTCATGGAGATCCAGGTTGTCGGGCCTGGCTGTCCAAGATGCCACATGACGCAGAAAAACATCATCAATGCCTGCGCGGAACTGAACCTGGCAGCCAAGATTTCCCACGTGGCCGACGTGAGGGAATTCGCCAAACTGGGAGTGCGCTTCACGCCTGCTGTTATCGTGGACGGGAAGATCGTCGTGTCCGGCAGGGTGCCCACCGTCGCGGAGCTGAAGACACTCCTGTCGGGGGCCGGGCAGGCCGGCTGAGGCGCTCGCCGGCTTGTTCCCCGTTGGACCGGGGGCACCAGCGGCTTTGGCGGAGCCGTTTTTCATCAGCCTGATTCTCTTCGCCCTCTCGTTTCTGTCCGGGATGCTGGGCCTGGAGGTGCCATTCGCCGGCATCTTCGTCGGGCTGGCGGTCCGGTGCGTCCCTCTTCTGATTCGGTGGGGGAGCGTGTCATATGGTTGGGAATGGTGATTCGCTACTGTGTGTGGAGGGGCTGACCCTCCGTCGGGGTGGACAGGACGTCCTGCGCGGGGTCACGCTGAGGGTCCGGCCGGGTGAGATCCATGGCCTGCTCGGACTGAACGGCTCCGGCAAGAGTAGCCTGGCCTACGCCCTCATGGGTTGCGCCGGCTACGCCCCCGAGGCGGGGGCGATCCAGTTCGACGGACGTGATCTCAATGGGCTCACGATCACGGAGCGAGCCCGGCTGGGTCTCACCCTGGCGTGGCAGGAGCCGGCTCGGATCGAGGGGCTGACTGTGGAGCAGTACCTGGCGGCCGGGATGCGAGAGCGCCGGGAGGACCGGATGCAGGCGGCGCTGGAGGCCGTGGGGCTCCACCCGGCCCGCTACATCCGGCGGACGCTGAACAGCAGCCTCTCGGGCGGGGAGCGCAAGCGGATCGAGCTGGCGGCGGTCTATGCCATGCAGCCCCGGCTGGCCATCCTGGATGAGCCGGACTCCGGGATTGACGTGCTCTCCCTTGCCGACATCACCGAGCTGATCCGACGCATGGCAGCGGAAGGAACATCAGTCCTGGTGATCACCCACCGGGACGAATTGACCGAGGCGTGCGATGTCGCCTCACTCATGTGCGAGGGAACGGTCACCGTGACGGGCGAGCCCGGGATCGTCCGTGATCACTACCGCACGCGATGCCGACCCTGCGACATCCTGCTGGCGCGGCAAGGTCCGGACCGTACCCTGGCGGCACCCGGTCCGTTCGGACCGGGAGGTGGGCCGGAGGCGCGCGGAAGGGAGGGGCGACCATGAGCGACTTCGAAGCCATGGCGGCAGCCTATGCCCAGGCGGGCGGCGACCCCGGGGTCTTGGCCTCGCCGACGGTCGCCCGCCTGGTCGTGAGCGGCAACCGCGTGCTGGGCGCCCATCCGGTCCCGGGCATCGAATTCGCGGCGGAAGAACAGCCTCACGGGGTGAAGGCCACCATCCGGGTCCTGCCCCGGACCCGCCTGGCGACGCCGGTCCACCTCTGCTTCGGCCTGCTGCCCGAGCGGGGCATCCAGGAGATCATCGCCGCCTACGAGATCGGCGAGGATGCCAACGTCACCTTCCTGGCCCACTGCACGTTCCCCAATGCGGTGGAGGTCCGGCACGTGATGGATGCCACCATGCACGTCGGGCGAGGTGCCGTCCTCCGGTACGCGGAGACGCACTTCCATGGGCTGAGCGGCGGCATCGAGGTGTTGCCGACCGCCCGGGTGGTGGTGGATCTGGGCGGCCAGTTCCTCACGACGTTCACGCTGGTCAAGGGCCGGGCCGGCAGCGTGGCGCTGGATTACGCCGTGGACGTCGCCGAAGGCGGCGTGGCGGAGTTGACCAGCAGGATTCTGGGCTCCGGCCGGGATCGGATCAAGGTGGCGGAGACAATCAGGCTGAACGGCGCGGCTGCGCGG
>Ga0315280_10001349_pt1 | contig 42520 bp, 30 predicted proteins | sample YL17G06_40_MG_FD_203697 | JGI IMG/M metagenome (GOLD analysis project Ga0315280, IMG submission 203697) | Sediment microbial communities from Yellowstone Lake, YNP, Wyoming, USA - YL17G06_40 | ecosystem: Environmental > Aquatic > Freshwater > Lake > Sediment | place: USA: Wyoming | collected...
TCACCTGAAATGCCCTCCTTGTCGGCTTGAATTATTTCGGACAACTGTAATCCTAGCCAACACCGGCGGGCATTTCAGCTATTTTCTTCGGCGCCGCGTAAAAATCTGCGCTGGTTTAAGGACTAGGCGTCTCGCCCATGTCGTCTCACGGGCAAGATGCCCGTGCCACGTCAGAAGATCATCCGCGTTTTCAGACAGGCTCTTATTGAGGGTTCATCGTTCAGTTTCATTCTACTCGCGGTGGCGTGATCCGCGTCTGGGCCTGATATTTGCCCTTTTTGTCGGCGTACGAAATATCGCATAGTGGGTCGCCATGGAGGAAAATGACCTGCGCGATTCCTTCGTTGGCGTACAGGATCGCGGGAACGGGGGCTGTGTTACTGATGGCCATGGTGATATAGCCTTGCCACTCCGGCTCCAGGGGCGTGACGTTGACGACCACGCCGCAGCGCGCATACGTGGATTTTCCAAAACAAATGGCAATGACCTCGCGGGGGATGCGGAAGTATTCGAGGCTACGGGCGAGGACAAAACTATTGGCCGGCACCACGCACCGATCCGTTCGCTGCTCAATGAACCAACTGGGCTCGAACTTTTTGGGATCGAGTCGTGCGCCCGGTGGAGGTGAGAAAACGTGAAACTCGTCGGCCAGTCGAAGGTCATACCCATAAGACGATACACCGAACGAGATCACCCCCTGCCGCACCTGCGAAGCTTCGAACGGGACGATCATCTGGCGTTCGATGGCCATGCGTGCGATCCAGCTGTCAGGTTGAACAGACATGACGGACGTTCCTCTTCTAAAGGACTTTACCACCAAGACACCAAGCCACCAAGAAAAGGCAACCTCTTTTGTGCTTCAAAAACCTGTAAGGAAGGGATTGGAGAACCACAGGGCAATAGGCCACGGGCGTTGGAAAGAATTTACTTGCAAGAAAAAGACCAGCCAACTCATAGTGTGGCTGCTTTGTTTTGATCTATTACACCTGTGCCTTTTCAACAATGGCGAAAGGGAGCGATGGAGGTACTTGTTGCAAAAAATGGTGAGGACAGCAGTTTTAGGCGCGACCGGTGCGGTCGGCCAGGAAATGATCAAGGTCCTCGAGGAGCGGCACTTTCCGACCTCGTCGTTGCGGTTGATTGCTTCGCCGCGCTCGGCGGGGCGGCGCCTGCCTTATCGCGGTCGCCTGATCGAGGTTCAAGCACTGGGCGAAGACTCATTTCGCGACATTGACCTGGTGCTTTCGTCCGCCGGCGGAACCATATCGAAGCAATGGCTGCATAAGGCGGTCGCGGCAGGAGCCACGTGCGTGGATAACACCAGCGCCTTCCGGATGGAGCCGGATGTTCCGCTGGTTGTTCCCGAGGTCAATCCTCATGCCCTCGAAAACCACTCTGGCATCATCAGCAACCCCAACTGCTCGACGATCCAGATGGTCGTGGCGCTCAACCCGATTCGCAAGGAAGTCGGGATCAAGCGCCTGGTCATTGCAACCTATCAAGCGGTTTCGGGCAAAAGCGGAAAGGCGATTGGCGAACTGCTCAAACAGGTCAGGCAAATTCTCGATGGTCATGCCGACGAGATCACACCATCGGAGTTCCCCTATCCGATCGCCTTCAACTGCATACCGCACATTGACGTTTTCCTGGAGAACGGCTATTCTCGCGAAGAAATGAAAATGGTCAACGAGACCCATAAGATCTTCGAGGACGCTTCGATCGCGATCACCGCAACAACGGTGCGAGTGCCAGTCATTCGGGGCCATAGCGAGGCTATCAACGTCGAAACCCGCAAGCCGATCACGATCGAGCGCGTCAGAGAGCTTCTGTCCAACGCACCGGGGGTTGCGCTGGTGGACGACCTGTCGCGCAACGAATACCCAATGCCGATTTATGCGGCCTATCGAGACTTGACTTACGTCGGGCGAATTCGTAAGGATGAGTCCATCGAAAACGGTCTCAACCTCTGGGTGGTAAGCGATAACTTGCGCAAGGGAGCAGCGCTCAACGCGGTCCAGATCGCGGAGGTTCTACTCCAAAAGAACTGGCTGAAGGCTCGCGGACGACGCTGAGCGCCAAATCGCGTCCCCCGCAATACATTCCAGGGCCAAGGGGTGAAGGATGGGGCGCGAACGACTGGATTATCGTCCACATCAGCACGGCTTCTCGCTGATGGAGGTGCTGATCGCCCTTGTGGTGGTCACCTTTGCCCTGTATGGGGTTCTCGACCTGATCGCTTCCAATCAGCGAATATCACTGCGGACGCAGCGCCGCGCGGCCGCCATCGGACTTGGCCGAGCCAAAATGGCCGAGATCCAGACGGCGGGATTCGATGCTGTCGCCAGCCTATTGGACAAAGGACCTGGCGGGCCATCCCAATCCCTGGTCTATCCTTCCGAGTCATCTGAATTCAAAGCTCCTTACGCGGCGAAAGCTTTCCGGTGGCAAGCCCGGTTTGACCGCAATTCTCAGCAGCCCGAAGTCATCGCCGTCGAGGTAAGGGTCCTTTGGTATCAGCCGACCACCGGTGCAGCCGAAGAAGCCCTGTCAAACTCTGTCTCGGTCGGGGGGCTTTTGGTCGGACGATGAGAGTGACCATGGACGTTCGAGCAACAATCCAGGATCGCCGACATCGCGCCGTTACGCTCCTTGAAGTTCTGGTGGCTATCGCCGCGGCGGCCGTGATTTTCGCCATAGCAATGGGCATCCTGATAACGACCAACCAGACGGCCAACCGGGCCATTGCGCACGAGTCACTGCTTCAGCAGGCAGAACTGGCGATGAAGAAAGTCCAGTCGGCAATCGAGGCAACGGTTTGGCCGGAGGATGTGGCAAGTTCTCCACCCACGCAAGCGGCGCTGGTATTCACCACCAACAGTCTCGCGCTTCTCTCGTCGTGGCACCCGACGAGAGCCGGCCGATTCTGCCGCTACGAATTCGTCACCATAGAAAAAGTGCCCGACAAAGGCGATGTGCGAACAATAGCGGGCTATCTGTGCGACGATCCTGGCGGCGGCCCAAAACCGACCTTCGAAAAACTCGGCGGGGAATTCGATTCCGCTATCCAGTTTCGGTATGCAACACAAGTAGGGCCCGATCTTCAGCCGGTTTGGCAGGAAAGTCTGCCGACCGGACAGAAGCCCCGGCTGATTTGGATCGAACTGGTGGTGCGCGACCCGGAGCGGCGCGACCGTCGCGGCCAGATCGAAGAAATGCGCCTGACGACGGCGATCTCGCTCTGAGCAACGAGGGAAAAACACGCTTCAAGTTTCAGGTTTCAGGAAGATTCGGAGACAGGGCTGCGAGAAAGAACGATGAAAAGCAGGTCACGTCGGTCGAGAGGGTTTGTTTTCTTGGCCGCATTGGGTGTCATGGCCGTTACTATTCTGCTCGTTTTTGCCATGAGCGGTGCCACCGAGTGTAGCCTCTCCGTAACCGGTTCGTCGCTCGCGGACGTGCAGGCACAGCTGACGGCGCGCTCGGCGGCCGATTATGCGCTCCTTTTGATTGCTCAGAAGAAAATGGCAACCGACGGCAAGCCCCAGCCGTTTGCGATTGTCACCGATCAACTGCGAAAGCGCGCCGAGGCAGGGGAAGTCGCGGTCACCGAAGTCGGTCCTGAACACTCCGTTTACCGATCAGCGGGACTCGTCCATTACCCAGGCGATGCGCTAATTCACGTAATCTCGGCCAAAATGGGCGAACCGCAAAGGCGCAGCGAGCGATGGCTGCTTGGCAACTCGGCGGGCAAGCGTCTCCGACCGATAGATGTGACATCTCTTGTCCGGGCTGCATCGGCAAAATGAACGGGCAAGTGAGGCGCGACCGGGAACGGTCTTTCTCCCTTTTTCGCCGGCTGTGAAAGCGGAGAGAGCAATCTGACGGCTGAAGGCAAGATAATGAAAGAAGCCATGAAAACCAGTGGGCCGCGATTGGCTCTGTTGTTTCGCCAGGTGGGGTTGATCAGCGAAACCGATTGGAAAAAGAATTTCGAGAAAAGCGCCCGCCAGGAGAAAGGCCTGGTGGACATCCTGTGGCAGGACGTGAATTGGCAGACCTTTGTGGACCTGGCGAAATTGGAAATCCGCCTGCCCTCGCGAAGACGTCGTTCGCCCGCGGCCCTGCCAATTCAACTGACTCAGGCGGTCAGCATCCATCGAGACGAGATTCTCACCCTTCTTCAGAAGTATCGTCCGGACGTAAAGGCGCTCTGCAACTATCTGGCCGGTTTTCGCGCCGCCCTCCAACCGCAAGTGAACGAACTCTTGAAGGACTTGGAGACCGGCAAAGCCGATCCCTACCGCGAGCTGTTGGATCGCGAGATTCTGACTCCCGATCTTCTGTCGGAGGTCGTGAAGAAAGGCGATCACCCGGCGGCACGGCGCAACCGCGAGCTGCTCGCGCTGGAAATCCTGACCCTCAACGGCCTGGTCACCGCCGCCACACACGACAAGGTTGTCGCCCGGCTAGGTAGGCCGAACTTCGCAGTGGCTCGCGAGTTGATCGGCCCCGGCGAGACTTCTCTGCCTAACCTTATCGAGACGGTAAATCGCGGCATGGCGCTCCCCACGGCGGAACTCTCCCAGGTCTCCCTGGACGAAAGTTGCCGCGAGTCCTGCCCCGTCGAGTTCCTGCGGCGCGAACTTTTCCTTCCCGTCCAAACCAACGGTGTGGTTCGGCTGGCCACGTCCGACCCGTTGAACCTGTCGGTCGCAGACGCTCTTGCCATTCTGACGGGCCGAATGTTCCTGCTTTGCTACGCGCCGACGGCCGAGATCATCAGCGCGATCAATCGAACGTTCCCCCAGGCTGTCTCGCCGGCCGACGCTGCGGCGCCCGGGATGAAGGAACTCACGTCATTCGTCGCTACGGCGAGAGGTCCAGAACCGAAAGCCGAAGCGCGTTCCGATGCGCCACAAAAAGTCCCTCCCCCGCCGCCTATCGAGCCGGTCGCCAAGATTGTGGACACGATGTCCACGGTCCAGTTGGTCTCCTCGATGATTGAAAGTGCGGTGGCGACACGGGCAACGGACATCCATCTCGAACCGCAATATGAGGGCCTTCGCGTGCGGTTTCGCATTGATGGCCAGTTGATCAATGTGATGAATGTGCCGACCGACATGGCGTTGCCCATGATTTCAAGAATTAAAGTCCTGGCCAACATGAACGTCACCGAACGGCGTCGGCCCCAAGACGGCCACTTTTCGCTGATCATGGAAAGCCGCCGGTTCGATTTCCGCGTCTCCGCCCTGCCCGCCCACTTGGGCGAAAAGCTGGTCCTGCGAATCCTTGAACAGGCAACGGTCCTCAAGGGATTTGGCGAGCTGGGATTGACCAAAGACCAGCAGGAAGAACTCTCGCGTCTGATCCAGCGGCCATTTGGCTTGATCCTGGTCACAGGCCCAACCGGCAGCGGCAAGACGACGACCCTTTACTCGGCGCTGAGCACGATCAACCGTCTCGACATCAACATTACTACCATCGAGGACCCCGTGGAATACCAGCTGCCGGGAATCAACCAGGTTCAGGTGGATTATGCCATCGGGACGGATTTTGCCAGCGGCCTTCGCGCGGCTCTGCGCCAGGACCCCGATGTCATCATGGTTGGCGAAATCCGCGACAACGAGACAGCGCGCATCGCGATTCGCGCAGCCCTCACGGGCCACATGGTTTTCTCTACCCTTCACACCAACGCCGCGGTGGGGGCCATTTCGGCGCTTTTCCACATGGGCATTCAGCCCTACCTGATCGCCAGCGCCTTGGCCAGCGTGGTGGCCCAACGGCTTGTCAAGAAAATCTGCGTCGAGTGCAAGCAGGCAATCCGTCCCACTAAGGGATTGTTACGCGATCTCGGGCTGAACAAAGATTTGAAACGCAAGATGTTTCGTGGTCAGGGTTGCTCGGCCTGTTTGAACACTGGATATTTGGGACGCACGGGTGTCTTCGAGATTTTGCGCGTGACCGACGCGTTGCGCTACCTGATCATCGAACAAGCGGGCGATCAGCGAATCGAGGGAACGGCACGCGAGCAAGGATTCCGCGACCTTCGCGAGAACGCGTTGGAAAAGGTTTTCGAAGGCATCATTCCGCCCGAGGAAGTTCTGCGCGCGGTCTTTCTGGGCGATTGATCGGCGATTTCGAGCAAGATTTTGACCAGACCGGCGATTCCATAAGGAGGTCGAGCATGTCGCCTTCGAGAAAAAGGGAAGAGAAGCCGGACGATTCCGCCAAGTTGCGCGAAGCGATCATTAGCAAAATTCGGGGCGCCGACAAAGGACAGGGTGAGAGATTCAACCCTCCGCCGACACCCCACGGCGCGGCGGCTTCCCCCGGTGAGACGAGTGTCCTCCGTCGCGAGATCCGGCTGTTCGGGCCAAACATCTACGACATGGCAATGTTCTGCCGACAGCTGGTCACGCTTCTCGACGCAGGCATCCCCCTCTTGCCCAGCTTGAAGATTCTGAGCGTTCGGACCCAGCATCCGCGGCTTAAGCAGGTTGTGCGCCAGGTCGCCGATCAGGTCGAGCAAGGCAACCGTTTCAGTTCGGCCCTGGCGGCCCACCCGCGTGTGTTCTCGCCGCTGTTCGTCAATGTGGCTCGGATCGGCGAGGCCGGTGGGATTCTGGAAGGTTCGTTGAAACGTCTGGCCCAGGTGCTTGAAAGCAAGGCCTCGATTCGGCGCCGCATTCTCGCGGCGTGCGCCTATCCCTTTGTCGCCATTCTGGTGGCCATTATCATTCTCACGGTGGTTCTGACGGTTGCGATTCCGAAATTCCAGGCGATGTATCGGGAAGTCGGTGTCCCGCTGCCGAAAGCAACGCGAGCGGTGATTGCACTTTCCGATTTTATCCGCCACCAACCCGCCGTTTACATCCCGGCCTTTGTGGTCATCGTGGCGGTTCTGTATCTGTTTCGGCGAACCGCGACGGGTAAACGCTTCTTCGATTGGTGTCGCTTGCGGCTGCCGTTGCTTTCGACGGTCAACGTCAAGATCGCGATCGCCCGAACAACCCGGACCCTGGGCAGCTTGATTACGGCCGGCATCCCGCTGCTCGAAGCGCTGCGCACGGTGGTCGAGAGCTCCGAAAATGTTCTGGTCGCCGAAGCCGTCCAACGCCTCCACGACACGGTCGAGAGAGGCGGCAAACTCGAAGAACAGCTGCGCAAGGAAAGCCACGTCTTCCCTCCTCTCGTTGTGGACATGCTCGCCATCGGCGACGAGGCGGGCGCTCTCGACATCATGCTCAACAAATTGGCCGACACCTACGACGAAGAGGTGGATACGGTGTTGCGCGGCCTGACGGCCATCATCGAACCGCTCCTAATTGTCCTTCTGGGATTTGTCGTCGTCTTCATTGCATTGGCGCTCCTGTTGCCCTATTTCCATTTGGCGAGAGTCGTCCCTGGGGACTAAACCCGCCTCGACCGATCCTGGAGCGGAAACGCACCAGAGGCAGCGAACAGAGTTCGTCTGTTTCGAGCGCTGGCGTCGAAAGCGGCTATGTTGACCAAATCGGAACAAGAAAGGCTCGAGGGGCAGATCCTCGCGCCCTATGCGATGAAGAGTCGCCAAACGCGCGGGCGCGACTATCCGATCATCCCGGACGCCATCCGCACCGACTTTCAGCGCGACCGCGACCGTATTATCCACAGCGCGGCCTTCCGCAAACTGGAGTATAAAACGCAGGTCCATTTCATTGAGGAAGGCGACTACTATCGCACCCGTCTGACCCATACGCTCGAGGTGGCCCAGATTGGCCGGTCGCTGGCGCGCAACTTGCGCCTCAACGTGGACCTCGCCGAGGCCATCGCCCTCGCACACGATCTGGGCCACACACCCTTTGGCCATTCGGGCGAGACGGCCCTGCGTCGTCTCATGAAGGACCACGGCGGGTTCGAGCACAATGCCCAGGGACTGCGCGTGGTGGAGAAACTCGAAAGGCGCCATCCGGAATTCCCCGGCTTCAACCTGACCTGGGAAGTCCGTGAAGGGATCCTCAAGCACACCACTTCGTACGATCAGCCTACGCCCGACCGTTTCGATCCCGACCTATCGCCGACGCTCGAGGCCCAGGCGGTCGAAGTCGCCGACGAAATCGCCTTCAATAGTCACGACATTGACGATGCCTTGGCCATGGGACTGATCGAAGAGGGGGACCTTCGCGAGGTCGGCTGGCTTTGGGAAATCTGGGAAAAAGCGTCCTCGGCTTGCCCGGAAGCACGAGGCAGCGATCATGTCAAGTATCGCTCTCTCGGTCAAATGATCGAATTGCAAATGCTCGATGCGCTTGAAGCGACCGAAGCGAACGTCCGGCGGCTGAATATCCGATCGGTCGAGGATGTCCGCGCTTGTCGCCAGCGAATTGTTGCCTTCAGCCCCCACGTGGCGGCCAACAATACGGTGCTGCGAGACTTTCTGATGCGCTGCGTCTATGGCCACCCGCGCGTGGTGAGAATGGTGACCAAGGCCGAGGGCTTCATCGGGCGATTGTTCGATCTCTATTGTCGCGTGCCGAGCCAACTGCCGCTGGACTGCCAGGCGTGGCTCGAAACCGAGGGTCTCGAGCGCGTCATCGCGGACTATATCTCGGGCATGACCGACCGCTTTTTGCTCGAAGACTATATCCGCGCTTTTGAACCGAAGCCATTTCTTCGCGGATGACCCCTCGGGGCAATTCATGAATTGCCACCACCAGAAAAATGGCAGGTGTCGGACAAAAGGAAGTTAACCCCACTTGTTCAGTCGCACACCGCGCCAACAGGAGACAAAGCAGTGTCATTCGACTTATTGCCGCTCTATCCACGCGACCGCGCCGAGGTCATTCGTCTGTTTACGCAATATCCATATAAAACCTGGCAGAAACGCGTGCAGGGCATAGACCCTCATCGCCTCGCACAATTGCTGTGGGACCTGGCTGAACCGCAATTCGGCCGACCTCGAACGATTACGGGGGTGGCCTGGCGACAAGAACCGCGCGAAGCCGTGGGTTTCATCATGATGGCCCCGCACGCCTGGCATAGCGAAGTGTTCAGCCGCTCCATGGGACGCATCCTCCACTTGGTCAACTATGTCGAGCCGGCAACCGTTGGCCGACTCCTGCTCGATTCGCTCCTTGCCGATGCCCGCCGCGCGGGAATCGAACACCTCGCCTGCCGCGTGGATGGCCAGGATTGGCCAAACGTCCACTTGCTCGAATCGTATGGATTTCAATGTGTGGATTGTTCGCTGAAACTGGCTCGACGGCTCGATGACCTGCCTGCAACAAACGCAGAGTCCCCCGACGATATCGAGATACGCCCATTCGAGCCGCCCGACCTCGAGGCGCTCCAGCAGATCGCCGCGCGCTCGCACACATACAATCATTTCTTCAACGATCCTCACCTGCCGCGCGATCGGGCCAAGGTCCTGTTTCAACAATGGCTTGCGCGTTGCGCCGGTGGGGCGGCATCTTCTATTCTAGTCGCCGCGGATGCCGACGCACAGATCGTGGGATTCGTCACGGTGTTGAGCAGCGCCGCGCTGGCGCGAGTTGTGGGAGTGTCTGTCGGGATCATAGACTACATCGTCGTGGACCGCTCCAGGGAGAGGCAAGGAATCGGCCGCCGACTGCTTCGGGCGGCGCTTCGCTCGCTGGCCCGCGACGGCCACCAGTGGGTCGAACTTCGCGCCAGCCAGGACAACTACCAGGCGCTGGCGTTCTATTGCGCGAATCGTTTCCAAATTGTCGGTTCCGACATCATCTTTCATCGTTGGGAGCCGCCCCCACAAGGCGACCCGAAAGATCGGAAGGCAACGCGACGCCCATAGGAAAACAAAGGGCGTCGTACAAGCGTCCTACCTCCTCGTCGCGGTGCGATTCCCCAAGCCGTGAAACCGTCACACCACTGACCCCTCCCGAATCCAAGAGATGCACCTCGTTGTCCAGAGCCGCTCATTTCTTATTGACACCCCACAACGGTATTCTATAGGAATTGTAGGTTGGTAGGATGGTGGTAGTGGAAAAAAACCGGGGTGTCGAGGGAGGCGAGGCCTTATGCCGGAGATCATTATTACCCTCGGTGATAGCGTGGTAAGCCGATATGTGTTCGAGAAAGATATCGTGAGCGTCGGACGGTCGCGCGACAACGAAATCGTGATCGAGAATCTGGCCATTTCTCGCAACCACGCTCGAATTCGCAACGAGAACGGCCGGTTTTTCATTTCCGACCTCAACAGCGCCAACGGGACTTTCGTCAACGGTGCGCAAATCACGAAGGCCGAGCTCTTCCACGGTGACGTGATCGCCGTTGGAAAACACAAGTTGGTTTTCAAGAATGAGGTGCTCAGCGATGAGGCCATGATCTCGGATGCCTTCGGCGCTGAGCGTACGATGGTCGTGCCAAGGGTCCCTGTGGCCACTCTTCGCGTGACTCGCGGCAAGCAAAAAGACCAGGAGTTTCGGATTGACAAGGCCGAGGTGACCATCGGCCGCGGCAAGGGCTGCCCGATCTGTTTGCAGGATTGGTTCGTCGGCAAGGAGCACGCCGTGATCCAGCGTCGCGGTGAGACATTTGTCCTGCGCGACGTGGGCAGTTGGCGCGGCACGAAGGTCAACGATCGCGCTATCACGGAAACCGTTCTGAAAGATGGTGACGAAATTCAGATCGGCGGCACCCGTCTGGCTTTTCACATTGGCCACGAAGAGACGCCACCTCTTACGCCCCGACGTGCTCCATCCGAGGTCAGAAAGATCAGCGGCGTCGAGGCGGCGCCCCTGGGACCGCCCGCAGAGAAAGAACCGGGCGAAGTCCTCGTGGCCCGCGAAGGTCAGCCATTGGAGGCCGCCGAGGCAAGAGAGTCTGTCAAAATCCCAGAACGTGGGCCGCTCGACTTTCTCCGCGAGGAACAAGAAGAGGAAGGCGAAGTCCTCTTCCGGGACCTCGACGAAGAATTGAGCGTGGAACCCCGAAAAGTTGGCGAAGCGGCCAAACCAAAGCCTGTCCCAGCCGAAAGGCCCACACCGGTCGAGATTCGCCCAGAGCCGGTGAAGGAAAGCGCCAAACCAGTTCAACCACAACCGGCCCAAGCCGCCGAACGCGGCGCACCCAAGGCCGAACCATCTACTCCTTCGCGTGTGTCGCTTGATGAAATCCGCTTGTGGGAGGAGGCTCTGAAAAACAAGAGCTCTATCATCCGCAAGCAAGCGGCCAAGATGCTTAAGAAGATGACCGGAAGGGATCATGGCGAGTAAGGGAACGATTCAGCGAATCGGCATCTTCTCGGACATTCATGGTAACCTCCAAGCCCTCGAAGCAATTTTTCGAGTCCTGGAAACCGAAGAGAAGGTCGACAGTCTATATTGCTGCGGAGACCTTGTGGGCTATGGCGGCAATCCCAATGAATGCGTAGAGTTGATCCGTACCAAGAAATGTCCGGTGGTGGCGGGCAACCACGACCACGCCGCGCTAGGCCTGACCGATACCAGTTATTTCAACGAAATCGCCAAGACCGCGATTCAGTGGACAGGTGATGTATTGACGCCCGAGAATACCGAGTTTCTCCGATCGCTGCCCCTGGTCATCGAAGAAGACACATTTATCATTGTCCATGCTTCGCCCAAAGATCCCGAGGCATGGAATTACATCCTGACCCTGGGCGACGCACGGGTCAATTTCGAGCACTTCACTCAGCAAGTCTGTTTCGTTGGCCATTCCCATCAGCCTTTCATCATCGAGTTTGGGGAAGGAAAACTGTTCTGTCCCTCGCAGCCCTATGTCTCGGTCGTGAAGGATCATCGCTATCTGATTAATGTCGGTAGCGTGGGTCAGCCTCGCGATGGGAACTCCGACGCCGCCTATGCCATTTATGACCGCGCCGAAGGGCGCATTGACATCAAACGGGTCACTTACGACATGGCAGCAGCACAGGAAGCGATCCGTGTCCAAGGGCTTCCGCTCCAGCTTGCCGATCGCCTGAACCACGGCTGGTAACATGCACTCCCCAGTCCCCGAGTCAGCACGACAGCGCGTCGTCTGGCTTCGCCAGCAAATTGAGCATCATAACTATTGTTACTACGTTCGGAATCAACCCGAAATCAGCGACCGCGACTACGATCTTCTCCTTCGGGAACTCGAGGAGATCGAAAAGAAATATGCCGAGCTACGTTCGCCCCACTCCCCTACCCAGCGAATCGGCGAAAAGCTGACCGAGGGCTTCGCCACCCTCACCCACGCCGTTCCGATGCTTAGCATCTCCAACACGTACTCACAGGAAGAGCTACGCGAATTCGACGACCGCGTGAGGCGCTGGCTTGGCCTGAAAGAAGACATTGAGTATGTTGTCGAATTGAAGATTGACGGTGTCGCGGTCGCTTTGCGATACGAGGACGGCTTGTTGGTCAATGGCGCAACCCGCGGCGACGGCGTCCAGGGCGATGACATCACGGCAAACATCCGAACCATTCGCACCGTGCCGCTCCGGTTGCCCACCGAAGCGCGGCGTCTTGGCCGCATCCTCGAGGTTCGCGGCGAGGTTTACTTCGACCGACCGAGTTTCGAGCAACTGAACCGCCAGCGCCACGAAGCGGACGAGCAACTCTTCGCCAACCCCCGCAATGCCACGGCCGGTTCGCTCAAACTGCTCGACCCGGCCGAGGTCGCGCGCCGACCGTTGCTGACATTCTTCTACGGGATCGGTGAAACCGATTTCAACTTGCCTCCGACCCATTTCGAGCGCCTCGCTTTCCTGGAAAAGATGCAGCTGCGCGTCAATCCCAACCGAAGTCTTTGCCGCTCGATTGGGACCGTGATCGAAAAAACGGTCGAGTGGGAGACACGTCGCCATTCGCTCGACTACGACACCGACGGATTGGTCATCAAGGTCAACCGGGTCGAATACTGGGATCGGTTGGGGGCTACCGCCAAATCGCCACGGTGGGTTGTGGCCTACAAATTCTCGGCCCAGCAAGCCGTGACCACTCTCAAGGAGATCGTCTTGCAGGTCGGTCGCACGGGAACTGTCACGCCGGTCGCGAATCTTGAGCCGGTTTTTCTGTCGGGCACGGTTGTTTCGCGTGCGACGCTGCATAACGCAGACGAGATCAAGCGCAAGGACATTCGCGTTGGCGATCAGGTCGTGATCGAGAAGGCCGGCGAGATTATTCCGCAGGTCGTGCGAGTGATGACCGAGCTGCGGACCGAGCGCGAGAAGCCCTTTGTGTTTCCCAAGAAATGCCCTTGCTGCGGTTCACCACTGCTGTTCAGCGAAGAAGAGGTCGCCGTGCGTTGCGAAAACGCCTCCTGTCCCGATCAGATCAAGGACCGCTTGCTCCACTTTGGCCAGCGCGACGCGATGGACATCGAGGGTTTGGGATCACAGCTGGTGGATCAGTTGGTGGGCAAACTCGGGGTTCGCGGATTTGGCGATCTTTACCGCTTGACGCACGAGCAGATCGCCGGTCTCGAGCGCATGGGTCCCAAATCGGCCGAGAACCTCCTGCGCGCAATCGAGGCAAGCAAAACGCGCCCCCTGTGGGCTTTTCTTTTTGGGCTCGGCATCCGTCATGTCGGTCTGCAAATGGCCAAATTACTCGCGGCTCGCTTTGGTACACTCAGGGCAATCCGAAAGCTAAAGCGCGAAGACCTTCAGACGGTCGAGGGTGTGGGGGAAATTGTCGCGGAAAGCATCGCGAGCTTTTTCCACAATCCCGACAACGCCGCCATGCTCGACGATCTGCTTGCCTGTGGCATGAAACCTGTAGGGGTGCCGCATGCCGCGCCGGCCGAGGCCGTCGCTTCCCCCATTGCCGGCAAGACATTTGTCCTCACCGGCACTCTCTCGACAATGTCACGCAGTGAGGCTACCCAACGCATCGAGGCGGCTGGCGGCAAAATGTCAAGCAGCGTCTCGTCGAAAACCGATTATGTCGTCGTGGGCGAAGAACCTGGCTCCAAGCTCGACAAAGCCCGCCAACTGGGCATTAAAACTCTGACCGAGAAGGAATTCCTCCGGCTGCTCGAAGGCCGGAACTGATTTCCCGTCGCCGGTTCGTCCGTTTCGCTTTTCTCATCAAGACCTCGCTTCAAAAGCCCGTCGGAATGGCTTCGTCTCTTGTCATTTCCCAAAACAGTCATTGACAGCCTGAACGACAATCCGCATGTTCCTCACAGTGAAGCAGGCCAGACGGTTTCCGGCGAATGAGACCATATTCCCTCCATAGCCTCTTGCGGTTGGCGTTGCTGCTTTGCTTTCTGGCGAGCAGGCTTTTCGTTTACGCCCAGGAGACCTCCGGCCCGAAAACCACCTATGTTTTCCGCCTCAAGCACAAGCCCGACGGCTTCTCTCTTTTTTCCAGCCTGGTCAATGTCGAATCCAGCGCGAAGACATTGGCCAACGAACCGGCTCTCGGAAAACGGAACGTTATCCGCGGCGACTTGCGCCTGACGCCCAAGGGGCAGAACCTCCTTCCCTTCATTTGGGACAGCGGAGCCGCGAAACTCTATCTCGATCTCAACCGCAATGGCGACCTCAGCGATGATCCCGTCTTCGAAAGCTCGGGCGAGAAGAGAATGGCGAATTCCCAGCAGGAGTTCAAGAATGTCGTTCTGCCATCGTCGCGCGGGCCGGAGTTCGGCCTTTGGAATGTGGACATATGGCTTTGGACAAGGCTTTATATGGACACCATATCAGGAGTAACTGGCGCTGGCCTAATTGTTCACTCGGGCTGGGAAGGCGAGGTCGTTCTGTATGGTCGGAAACTCATTATGTCCGTTGTGGACGGCGCAGATGGCCTAATTGCGGAAAGAGATACGTTGGCTCTGCGCGACGCCGGCAAGTCCTACCACCCGATGTATGAAATTGCCGGTGTCCCAAAGCGGCTGTTCTTCGGTGGCCATCTTTATGAGCCGTCCTTTCAATTGGAACCGGGCGAGAAGGGCGGAGTCTTGGTTGCGCAATTTCGGGAAACCGAGTCCCCACTGGGAGAATGCCGGGTTGTCGGACAACACATTGCTCGGCTGGTTTTGTCGCAGTCAAACTCGATGGTGGCTATTCTGGATGAACCAAGCGGCGAGGTTGCGATTCCAGTTGGAACCTACGACCGGCAAGATGTGTTTCTCGATGGTGGATCGAGTGTTGGTGTGTTTCGGACGGTGGTCCGCACCAGGGGTCTTAGGGTGTTCCGGGACGTGCCGGTCTCGATCTCAATGGGCGCACCCCTGCGAAACAGCGTGAAGGTAGAGGCAAGTGTTTTGCGCAATATGCTTCGGCTCGGATATGAACTTCGGGGAGCGGATGGCGAGATCTACGATCCGTATCCACGTCACGACCCAAAGCGCGCACCGAAATTCGCTATTTACGGAAACAACAAAAAGGTCGGCTCCGGTTCGTTCGCCTATGGGTGAGGTGGGACCTGCTCGTACTCATGGCGAGTACCCATGGGCCTGCGCGGCAAACTGAAAATCTTGGCCTCAGCCGATCTCGGTGATCTTGGACCGGTCGAGAGCGAACCGGTCTTCTGCAATTGGCCGCTCGCGCGGCTCCTGCTTTCCGTGTTGCCCTGGCTCCTTCTGCTTGGCCTGCTCTTGTCACCTCCCAACCGAAACGCGCGGGCATGGACGGTGCTTTTGCCTGTTGCGGGATTGTATCTTTTCGCTTGCCTGATGGTGCAGAATCCCTTTGTCCAAGAGGGCCCATGGAGAGACTTCATCGTGTTTTACCAACAGATGGCCATGGGTCTTGGCGTTTTGTGGCTTGGATCATCTATCCTCGCCGGGCGCAAACCGGTCTTTGCTTTTCCACTCGCCGCGTTGGTTTTGGCTCTCACTACCGATCTTTTCATTCTCACCGGATACGGATTCAGGTTCATCGAGACCCCCACGGGGGGCCTTTTTTGGTGGTTACCGTCGGTCGAAGCTTTGGCTGTGATATGCGCTCTGATCTTGGGCGGGCTCTTCTCGCGGCGGCGCTATACTCCTGCACGATTCACATTGTGGGCCGTTTTTTGGCTGTTGGTTGGAAACGCTGCGGCCATCGCCGTTTACCTTCGCCTCGAAATGTGGGCGCTCGGCGCGTGGTCCCCTACTTCTCTGGCTTTTCGTGTATGGCTTGAGTGGATCCCTATTGTCATGGTAGGGTCTTCGACGATCCTCTTGCCGTTCCTACTGTTGACATACCACAACCGCCTCTATCGTGACCGTTTCTACGCCATCTTTCGGCTGACCGATGCCGCCGAGCCACTCGCCGATGTCGTTGCCGCTCCCAAAGCGTTGGCCAAGTAACCCGGCGAGCGGCTTATTGGCATTTTCCGTTATAGCTCCGCAAACGGCCACGCGGTGGCATCGGGGCCGAGCGCAAGGCGAGTGAACGGGGAAAAGGAGATTGCACGCAGAAGCGCGCGCCTCCGGTTTCAAGTTTCAAGATACCATCTTGCGCCTTGGCATGAGAAGGACGAAGCGAAAGTGTCATCCAAGATGACCCTTGTAGCGTCCAATATGTGGAAGTGGAAAGGCGTCCAATCGGTGTTGCAGGAGTTCTCAGGCCAATGAAACACGGCATGTTACATCCGCTATTGGGTCTGGCGTTCCTGCTGTTTTGCTTGTCGTGCGCGTTTATAGCTTCGGCTCAAAGTGCCGCCGACGCCACGACCACCCACGTTTTTCGTCTCAAGCACGTCAGCACCGGGCTGCCTCTTGCTTACCATCGGATAGACTTCCCTTCCACAACGGCGCCGCTGGCACGGGAGCCGGACTTTGGAGGAAGGCAGATTTTCCGCGGACGTTTGCCCTTCGGCCGCGATTCCAAAAACGCCATTGCGTTTGCATTGAACAAGGACGCGGGGAGACTCCACCTCGATCTCAACCGCAACGGCGACCTCACAGACGATCCCGTGTTTGAAAACAAGGCAGACAAGAGGCAACAAGAATTCCACCAGGAGTTTAGAGACATTACACTCACGTCGCCGCGTGGGCCGCAGTATGGCCTCTGGACGGCGAACCTCAGCCTTTCGTGCTCTGAGCGCTCGATAGACAACGTTCGCTTGGAAATCGTTTCGGGTTGGGAAGCCGAAATTGATCTCCACGGCAAGAAAGTCAGCCTCTCTGTTCCGTGGGAATTTGATGACGCTACGACATTTCCCAAAGAAATCGCCCTCCGCCCATCGGGCAAGAGACATCACCCGATGTATTGTATTGGGCCGCCGTCCAAGATGTTGTTTTATGACGGCCATCTTTATGATCTTTCATTTAAGTTCGAGCCGGCCGAAATGGGCGGCGTGGTCATTGCCGGTTTCGCGGAGGTTGGTGTGCCGCTGGGCGAATACGAGGTCGCGGGTCAGCGCATCCTACGGCTGAGACTGTTTGGAAAACCAGTGCCGCCTGTGACTCCCATTTCCTGGCAGGATAGGATCACAGCCGTGCTGGACGAACCGCGTGGCAGGGTCTTGATTCCAGTGGGCGAATACTTTACACACACAGTCTTTCTCGACGGCGGGACCTCCCTCGGTGTGCTTGGGGCGTATCTGAAGCAGGAACTCGTTGTCTCTACAAGCTCCCGGGCGATCGCCCGTCTGGGCCTGCCGCTGGACAACACGGTTAGGGCAGGTCCCGCTCCATGCATGATGAGGGGCACTTTGGACAGCACGGACGTAGGCCGCGCGGCCCCATGGGGAACGGTGGTTCTGTCCTACGGCTTGGTGGGTATAGGGGGCGAGGTGTACTACAGATTGAAGGAGGGCCTCAACAGCTTCGGGTCCTTCGCGGTCGTGGGTTTTCCCAGCCAGCCGCCAACGTTTGCCATATACAAGAACAACACGAAAATCGCTTCGGGCACGTTCGGCTTCCAGAATGAGTATGGGTGAGGAACCGAACTCTTGTACTCATGGCGAGTACCTCTGACATTATTCGGCGACGTGAAGATCACGGCTTCGTACGATCTGGGCGATCTGGGACCGGTCGAAGGCAAGCCGGTCATTTACCACCTATCGGTCGCTACAAAGGCTCGATCGTTTGCCGCGGCGCTTGGTGCAACGATTCTGGCGTTCGGTCCTTGGGTTTTCCTGCTGGTATTGCTTTTGTTGCCCGCCAATCGCAACCTTCGCGCGTGGGCGGTGCTCGCTCCCATTGGCGTGCTGTGGTTGGCGCTCTCTCTTACGACGAAGATACCCATGACCCCTCACAACAGGATGGTTTTGGAGGATTTCGTCCTCGCCATCCAATGGGCGGCTCTTGGATTGGGTGGGCAGTGGCTTTTGTCCCACCACCTTGGTGGGCGCAACCGCCTTGTGATGTTGGTGATCGCCGCAATTACTCTGGCTCTGGCGATTGTCGCGGGCAACTTCAGCAGTATTCTGCCGAGGGGGGGCCATCTTGCTCTATCCCTTATCTCCGCAGTGGTAGGCATCGAGATAATGATTGGTCTTGCCGTGGCGGGAATCGTCTGCCGGAAACGCTACGGCCTCTGGCGCTTCGTGTTTTGGACGGCATTGGGGTTATTGCTCGCGAACGGGCTTTGTGGAATTATTCTAGTGGGCATCCAGATTCTCTTCGACGGCAGGGGAGCCCTGTCCGTCTGGCAGTGTGCCGTCGTTCTTGGACTGTTTGACACGGTGATGACTCTTCTTTGCCTGATCGTTCTCTTTCCGTTCTTGATCCTGACCTTCAACAACCGCCTCTACCGCGCGCGGTTCTGCGCCATCTTTCGTTTGCCGGGGATGGTGGAAGCGACCAAAGCCGAAACGGCGGCGCCGGAGTCCGCCACGGTGAAATAGCCCCGCGGGAACCGCTGCTCTTCCATTTTCGTTTTTGCGTTATCTCGGCGGCAAAACCTCGAGCAGCGTCTCGCCGAAAACCGATTATGTCGTCGTGGGCGAAGAGCCAGGCTCCAAGCTCGACAAAGCCCGCCAACTTGGCGTCAAAACTCTTAATGAAAAGGACTTCACCGGATTGCTCGCGGGTCAGACTTCATCATAATCAATATAACATAGCGACAAATGTCCACAAGCATGCCCTTCTTATGATTTCCACAGATAGATGATAATTCAGCCATGCCCAATTGACTGATCTGCCCCCATTCAGTGTAGCAAACCGTTCTTTTCGGTTGATTCAGAGCCAGAATCTTCGCAGACATGGCTTGTCGCAATTACTTTGGGTGGCCTATGCAAGGAGGTTTTCCGACCGACGACTCTCTCTCACCCCAAATAGGACAACAGTACAACATGGGCGAATTGGACGGTACACGTTTGCAGGAAAGCAAAATCAGTTGCCTGACGGCAGAGCAGTGGCGCGAGAGGTTGAGGTCGCGGCCAGAAGCGGTCCAGGCTGCTTTGGCAGAAATCTATGGCAACGAAACCGATCTCATAGCCCCGCGCCAGGTACAACTGGGTGAACTACTCAACGCTTTCGCCGAATCGTTCGGCACCGACTGTCCGGTCGTTGTGGTCCGCGCTCCAGGCCGCGTCAATCTCATGGGCCGCCATGTTGACCACCGGGGCGGCTACATCAACACGATCGTCATCCACAACGACGTGTGGATCGTTGCCGCAGCCCGCGACGACGGTCGTCTGCAGCTTCGCAATCTCGACCCTCAGTTTGCCCCGCAGGATCTCGATCCCACTGACCTCTGGCGCGCCGCCCAAGCCCACACGTGGCACGATTTTATCGAGTCCTACGCCGTCGGCAGCCATCTTTCCCGCCACCGCGGCGCCTGGACCAACTATCCGCTTGGTGCTTACCTGAGGCTTCGGCGGGAGTTCGGCGATCGCGTGCCGCGCGGACTAAGCGCCGTATTTTGGGGCGATGTCCCGCGTTCGGTCGGGCTGAGCTCGTCATCGGCGGTTTTCGTAGCAACGACCATAGCCCTGGCGAGATTGGGCGGACTTGCGATTGCACCGGAACGGTTTGCCGAGCTGTGCGGCGAAGGCGAATGGTTCGTCGGAACGCGCGGTGGCGCGGGCGATCATGCGGCGATGATTTTCGGACGGCGCGCCATGATCTCGCAGATCGGTTTCTTCCCAATCCACCTCAACAGACAAGCGTCACTTCCCGACCACATCGAGATCATTCTATGCAACTCGTGCCAGCAAGCACAGAAGTCGCGAGAGGCACGCGACCGGTTCAATGCGCGCGTGGCGGCCTATGAAGTTGCGTTGGCTGTCCTTCGGCAACGCTGGCCGAAGCTCACGGCGAACGTCAAACACTTGCGCGACGTCAGTCCTTTTGCGCTTGGCGTTAGCGTGGACAGCATCTACGAGGCGCTGAAGGCAATCCCGCTGTGGATGACGCGCCAAGAGGTCGCTTGTTCGTTACCCGAGCAAATCGAGGAAATCGAAACCTGGTTCGCCTCGCACGGCGACCACGAGGGTGGCTATCCCATTCGCGCTGTCCTGTTGTTCGGCATCGCCGAATGCGAACGCAGCCGGCATGCCCTCGAGATTCTCAGCAGCGGGGACGGCGAGAGAATCCGACGGCTTTTGGGCGTGTCGCATGACGGCGATCGCGTCACTCGTCGCAATCCCAGCGGTCGCCGCGTGTCGTGGGCTGCCGAGTTCGATGATGACTATCTTGATCGGCTCATTCGGCTTTCGCGAAGCGACGACCCGGCGGAGCGTGAACGAGCCGCTCTGGTCAATCAGCCAGGAGCCTACGGGTGCTCGACGCCTGAGATTGACGAAATGGTGGACATCGCGCTGGCAACGGACGGCGTCTTGAGCGCACAACTCGTTGGCGCCGGGCTGGGAGGTTCGATCGTTGTCCTTGCGCAGAAAGGCACGAGCGGGCCCCTGAAACGAGCCCTCGAGAGTCACTACTATGCCTCACGCGGATGGGACCCGGATGTTCACGTTTTTCGGCCTGTCGAAGGGGCAGACTGTTTAAGGCTGAAGTGCGGATGAAGAACAGAAAGTGTCAGGTTTTTAGCGCTGAACGGCGAGCGAGATGTGATAGACTTTGAAACGTTCCTGAAACCTCTCGCGGCCGATTCACTGTGAACGGTGCGATTCACACCAATGTCATCGCGACACCCGAAAAAGCTAACCTGGTTGACACCAACCGTGCCTCCGATCACTTTCCAGTCGTGATGGATTTACAGTTCTGAGGGCAGACCGTCGCGGGTGCATGTCCAAATTCCAGAAGAGGTGCCGTTGCGCACATTTGTCGGTTCCCCCGACAGGATAGCCCGTCTTTCTTCCCACGCTCCCCTGAAAGGGGAGGCGAAAATAGCCAGGGGCAACGCCCCTGGAGCGTAAGACCGTCCTCGGACAAGCTCTGTAGGAGCGAGCGAAACCAGCCGGCCCAACCCGCCGTTCGCGCGCCCCGTCAGGGCTTGACCACCGCGGGGCCGTCGTTTTCCAGGGGCGTTGCCCCCGGCTATTTTCGCTCGTCCCTTCAGGACGCGGAAGAACGACTCTTTCCGCAATCGCTTGCGCCTTGGCGGCTTTGGTTGGCGCGCAAGGCGCGAAAGACCTTTCTCCACGAACACTGGCGACGACCGACGTCACCCGACCATCGTGCCGCCACACAATACTTTATGCGCGATATAGACGCCCACAACGGCCTTGATGCGGTTCGCACTGGCGCCTGTTATGAGGTTCCCGACAAATGGAATTCGGACATGCACCCGACCGTCGCGAAGGCCTCGGTTTTGGATTGACACCAGCCCGCCAACACGTACTCTATTGCGCACGTTTCGCCATGGGGAGAAGGGCGGCGAAAGAACCTATTAAAGATCATTTCGCTAGGGAGGCGAGCTTACAGAAAATAAAAACGTGGTGCGGCCGTTCACATCGTTTCCGCCCTATTCGAAAGATACCGAAGCTATCGTGGCGCACGTTCCGTCGGACGAGATCGGCTACGTGAGTTCCGTCATCGAAAGCTATGAAGGGATCGGAATTGTTCGAACGCGCGATCCCCAGTTTGGAATCATCGAGTTTTGGGTAATTCCAGAGTTTCGCGACGTTTTTGAGGCGGTGCTGAACGAGCTTCGCACCGAAATGGCGATCGCGATTCTCGACATTCCACCGGCGAGTCGGTTATAAATGGCAAAAGGACAGCGCCTTCCTGAAAACACCGCGCCACCGATCCCCCTTTCCGTGTTGATTCTTTGGATTTTCGGGGGGACAGCGTTTGCGGCCATCGTTTATTTGTTCACGCCATTCACGCACAACCTCGACGACATCAAGGTAACATTCCAATATACGCTGGCGCCGATGGTTTGGGGCTTTTTCGCCGTGGCGCTGTGGTGTGGTCACATTCGGCGCCTCCATCCGGCCATCGTGCTTTCGCTTTCCGCCTTCATGTTGGTCATGTTGCTGGCCACCCTTGTGGCGGAGTTTCCCTGGCGAGCGTGGCACGACTTGGGCTACCAGCTGACGACTATGGCACCGTTTCTTGTGATCGCAGGGACAGCCACAAACGAGCGGCGCTTCCGCAACATGTGCTTGTTCTACTTTCTGATCGCCTGTGGGACGATTGTCCTGGGGCTGTTTCATTATTTTGGCGGTGTCGGCTATATGTTCCGAATGACGTATCCGACCGGTGTGCCGGTGGGCGGGTATGGTGCACTTTATACGCTTCTCTACACATTGAATATGAACGGTGATATGCTTTCGACGATCCTAAACCGCGATTTCTACGCGGCGTATCTAATCATGGCAGTCCCGATAGGAATAGCCCTATCGCTTTCCTATCCAGACTTGCGGAGCAAGATGTTTTTTCTGTTCATGTCCTTCCTGGGCTGCATCTGCATCCTTTTGGCCTTTTCGAAGGACAGCTATCTGGCCCTGTTCCAGATCTTCGTTGTCTTTCTGGCGTTGTTTGCCGCTCGTCACAATTGGCGAGCCGTATCCCGACCGGTATGGTACATCTGGATTGTGGGCGGGCTGATTGTTTTTGCGACCACGTTGTTTGTCGTGCGCGACCGGTTTTCCCACTTCGGCCTGACGGTCAACTGCAGCATCGTGTCACGCGAAATCATATGGGGTGGCTCGTGGAAAGTTTTCTGCGATATCGCTCGGCCGCTGGGACGTTTCCTCAAATTCCTGTTGGTTGGCGGCGGACCGGGCGCTTTCTATCTCATGTTCCCGCGCTATCGCCATCCCGACTACAATCTCTACCAGATTTCGCACATCACGATTTTTTCGCACAATCAGTATCTCGATCTCACAGCCGAGGAGGGTCTGCTCGGTTTTATCACCTTCATGTTTTTCCTGGGGGCCGTCACCTGGCTCGTCCTGCGCGAGGCATGGCGCAAGCTGCATCATCCACTGAACACCTACTTGATCGTGCTTTTCGCCTCGATCATTGGCGTCAGCTTCCAGAATATTTTCAGCCCGGGGATTCGATGGACGGTTGCCGGATTCAATTACTACTTCCTTCTCGGGCTGGGTGTGGCGGGTTTTCACTTGACGCTCACCGACGAGGAGCGGGCGCGCATTGACAGATTCTACACCTTTCCGTCCTCACTTCGAAAAGCCGTTGCGGGATCGTTCCTGGTCTTCGCCTTAATATTTCAAGCGGTCTCGGTTCCCTATGGGTTGGCCTATTTCAATGCCTCCAAGAACAATAATGACGGATTGATCCTGCTCAATGATTTCGGGAACCGATGCGATATGATTGCCTCGGGCTCGAAACAAGCGCAGGATCCAAACTTTGGTCCGCCGACACGACAGTTGGGTTTGGCGACTATCGAACAATTCCGGCGGGCTTTGACCTGGCAACCTGATTTCATTACCAGCTACTATAAGCTGGCCCACGTGTACAGCCGCATAGCCGCCTCGTTGGCTCAAGATCGCGAGGAAAAACTGCAATGGTGGGAAAAGGCCAAAGCCACTTATGATGAGCTAAAGGTGTATGCGCCGGACTATTCGGAAATCCATCTCAACTACGGTATCCTGGCTCGGGTCTTCTACGACATCTCGCAGAACCCCGAGCACCTAGCAGATGCCCTCCGGGAGTTTCACAAGGCGGCAACCATGTGCCATCGACTGTCGGTGCAAAACTATTCTTCGGACACAATCGGCATGGCCGCTGCTCTGGCCGCCACCTCGTCGCCGCTTCAGGCGGAAAGGGTGGCCGCATGGGAGAGAGCTCTGCGCGACATGAACCCGCCTGGCACCGCAGATGAATCGTTCGAGCGCCGTCTTAACGAACTTCGTGCACTGATCAATGCAGGGAAGACCCATGAAGCGGGCCAACTCGAGGCGGAATTGTTTCGGGAAATGGCGGTAAATCTGGCGGAACGGATACCCACGTACCTGAATTCCGAAGGCTCAGAAGGCGAAACGATCATCCGCAAGGCACACATCACAGCCGTGGATTACTATATGTCACGAGGCCAGTTCAACAGGGCCCTTCCCGCCCTGGAAGCCTTGGTGAAAAGCGAGCCAAGAAATGCCGAGTGGATCCGAATGTGGGTCGCGGCGGCGATTCAGGCAGGGCAGGCGCGGCGCTGCCTGGAACTGTTGGCCCACGTAATCGAGCGTGACCCGACAAACTGGGCGGCGCGCGATGCCGCTCGCGAGGTGCTTGAACTGCCAGGCATAGAGGATTATCCGGCCAGCTTGAAACAAGTCCGCGCACTGGAGTCTATCATCACAAATATGGAAAAAGAAATCCTGGAGTTGCGCGACCCAAAACAAGGCCCCGGACTGCGCCAACGTCTTGGAGGACTACCAACTCTGCCTGAAGTCCACTACCGCATTGCTTACGCCTTGGAAAGGACCAACCAGCTCGCCGACGCGCTCACGTATTACAAGCTGACCGCCGAAGAGAATCCAGGCAGTGAGTGGGCCCGGCGAGCCGATCGTGGCAGCGGACGAATCTGGCCGAAAATCCAACAATCGGCCAACCCCACAACCAAACCGGCTAACCCATGAAAGCAAGTGCCGACGCCGAAGCCAATGCTCGGCAGAGAGTCGGTGAACATGCGGACGGGCCAAACCTCGCCAAGCGAGCCACGCCGATTTCCCTGAGAGCACTTTGGATTCTCGGCGCCCTGTCCTTTGCCGCGATCATCTTCCTGTTCACGCCGTTCACCTACCAACTCGACGACATCAAGGTGACGCTTCAATTCGTCCTGGCGCCGATGGTCGGGGGACTGTTGGCGGTGGCCTTGCTTTCCCGACGCACCCAACCGATTCACCCCTGGATTGGCCTTTCGTTGCTGGCCTACATTCTCCTGGGCCTCCTCTCCACGCTCCTGGCCGACTATCGCTGGCTGGCGTGGGACCAATATGGTTTTGAACTGGCGTTGGTGGTTGCCTTTGCGACCGTGGCATGTACAGCAACGACGGTCGGGCGGTTTCTGAATTTCTGTCGTTTCTACTTCGCGGTCGGTTGCATCACGATTGTCTTTGGCCTCTTTCACTATTTCGGCGGCATCAGCCGGATGTTCCACCATCTCTACCCAACGGGCATGCCCCCGCCCGGGCGGCCCTCGGCTCTCTTCGCCCTCTTGATGACGCTCGACAGGAACCCGCAGATGCTGTCAACGATCCTGAATCGCGACTTCTATCCCGCTTATCTGGTAATGATCGTTCCTCTGGCCGCCGCGTTGTTTCTCGACAGTCGCCGTCCGTTCTTACGTGCATTCTATGCCATCGCCGGCTTTTTCTACTGCTATTGTATCGTCCTGGCCGGATCGAACGACAGCAATATTGCGCTGACGGTGATGATCATCCTTTTCGTGGCTCTTCTGACCTCCAAGCGAGGATGGGACATCCTTCCTCGACAAGTTCGGACAATCTGGATAGTCGGCGGCATAGTACTCCTGGCAACGACTTTGTTTTTCCTCCGCCCCTATTTTACCGCAATCCCGCACCAGTTCCCCTATGCCATTCACTCCCGAAGCATCATTTGGTCGGGAGCGTTGCGAATCTTGTTCGATCCCAGCCAGCCAGCTGCCGTTCTCCTGAGGCGAATGTTCTTGGGGTGCGGCCCGGGCGGCTTTATGGTCCTGTTCCCACGCTACCAATCTCCTGATTACTATCGCTGGGCCATCGCACCGATCACGCAATTCTCCCACAGCCAGCTATTCGATTTGCTGTCCGAACGAGGGTTGTTGGGAACGCTCGCTTTTGCGGCTTTTCTCGGCGGGGTTGTTTGGATACTGTTTCGGCAAATTCGCCAACGAGAGCAAAACCCGGTTCTTCTCTATCAAATCGCTTTGCTTACGGCGATCGTGGGAATCAGCATTCAGAACCTGACAAGCCCAAACATTCGCTGGACCGCATGTGGGCTCAACTACTGGTTCCTCTTGGGGTTAAGCGCGGCGGCGATTCGCTTGGGCATGTCGGCGGAGCAGCGGGAAACATTCGATCGGGCCTGGACGCTGCCGGCGCATGTTCGTCGTCTGGCAACGCTCTCTTTCCTGGCCGCAATGATGCTGTTCGAGATGGTCTCCATTCCATTTGGAATCTGCCGGTTTCTCTCGGCCAGGTATAACAACGACGCCCGAATCAAAGTGAACCACATGACGACATTAATCAACCAGATGAGCGCCTCGACCACCGGTACGGAACGAGAGAAACTGAGGCGCCGGGCGCTGGAGTTCGCGCGAGCGGCAGAGGCCGACCTTGTGCGTTCGCTCCAATGGTTGCCGTCGTTTGTCAGCAGCCACTACCTGCTCGGACATGTCGGCGGACGACATGCGGCGCTTGCCGTCGAGGCGTCCGAGATCGCCGAGGCACGTCGCCGAGCCATCGAGGCCTATGACCGGCTATCTTCTTATGCTCCCGACTATGCGGAAATCCACATCGGCTATGGATTGATCTATCAACATGCCTACAGTGACACCAAACAGGCCTCCGACAAAGAGCAGGCAATTGCTCATCTCGAAAAGGCCGCGCGGAGCACTACCGAGCTTCAGACCCACATGCTCTTGGCAAAAACCTTGACCCTGATGGGCGAGAATGAGCGCGCCAAAGCCGTCTATTGGCGGATTCTCAATCTGGCCCGAACCGGCGCCACGGGCAAGGGCGGAGGCGGTGTTGTCCAAGAAGCGCTCCATGAACTCTTGACCGAAGCTCGGTCGGTAAACGATCTAAAACAACTCGTGATCCTGTCTCGCCGCCAGCTCGAAGACCAACCGCGCAATGCCTCGATATTCGTCGAATTGGTCGAGAGTCTGCACCGCTCGGGCGGCGATGTCGAAGCGCTCGAGACTTGTCGGGATTGGATTGAGCAAAACCCGCTCGACCCACTCCCGCGCAACATGGCAGCGAAGATCCTGCTCGAACATGGCGAGCGGGAGAGGGCACTGAAACAAATTGTTGCGATGCAGCACATACAGGATCATCGTCGGCCCGCGGTGGTTGGCATCCCGACCTTGCCGGTTCCGGGACAAGTCGCAGAACTGCGCGATCCACGCCCCGAAGAGCTGTGGTTTCGCGCCGGACAGATCGAAGAACAACTGGGCCACACGACCAACGCGTTGGACTGCTATCAGAAAAGTATGGCTTCGGCACCCAGCTCTCGCATGGCTTGGCGGGCGCGCGAAGCTTTTGAATCGCTTCGCGCTCGCATATTCCCATCCAAGAACCCTTGAAATGCTCGAAGGAGGCAACCCATGAAGCGACAGATTCGAGGCCTGGCTTTTGTTCTGGGCGACAACGTGGATACCGACCAGATCATTCCCGCCGACAAGCTGGTCTATGACCCGTCGGACAAGGCCGAGCGTCGCCTGTTCGGCAAATACGCGATGAGCGGTGTTCCCGAAGCGAAGTCGGGACTACCGCACGGCGGCGTGCGGTTTGTCCCGGAGGGCGCCGAACGTTCGTCGTATCGCGTCGTGATCGCCGCCAAGAACTTCGGTTGCGGCTCGTCGCGCGAACATGCCCCTCTGGCGCTTGCCGAGGCAGGCGTTGAAGCCGTGGTTGCGCTCTCTTACGCTCGGATTTTTTTCCGCAATGCGGTCAACGGCGGCTATCTCATTCCCTACGAGTCCGCCGCCGACCTCTCCCGCGAAGTAGCCACCGACGAGGAAGTCGAGATCAGCCTGGGAAACAACACGTTGCGCGTCATCGGCAGCGGCAAGGTCTTCCCTCTCAAACCGCTGGGCGATATTCTGCCGATTCTCGAAGCGGGCGACCTGTTTGCTTACGCTCACCGAAGTGGAATGCTGGCCCGCTGAAACTGGAGCGCTTGCTTTCCTAGTACAGCGCAGCGGAAGTTCGTGAATGCCGAAAAGTTCGAAGTTCCGCTTTCAAGCAGCTTTGCTGGACCGCCTGAAAGGCGGGACTACGTGCCTTCAATCATTTGCACCTACCTGTACTAGCCACAAGGTGGTCTTCGACTCTACGCCGAAACATTCTCTTGCGATTTTCCTCCGCCCCGGCGATAACAGTGTGCAACCTAGCGTCGGCGGAGGTTTCTGATCTCCGATTGTGCTAAGAGACGAGCTACTGTGGCACGGCATTTGTGCTGTAGCCCTCGAAAACCAGTAAAGGAATCGAAAAACAGATTCTGAAGAGTCTTCGTTGAGGAGTCCCCAGCGATGAATCGTTCGACGAGATTGACTGTATTGCTTCTGCTGTTTGCCTGCTCAGCTGTGGCGGGCACTTTGCAGGTGACCGTCGAGGAACCCGCCGGCGTGCCGCGGCAGCAATGGCCGGTGACTTCAGGCGTTCCTCTCCCCACCGGCATCTTGCGTGATCCGGCGGACACAGCCTTGTTCGACCGGGACGGCCTTTCTTTGCCTCTGCAAACGGAAGTGCTCGCCCGCTGGCCCGATGGTTCCATCCGGTGGCTGCTGTTGGACTTTCCAATTGATCTGGCCTCAAAAGAGAAGAAAGCTCTGACGCTGCGTTACGGGCCGGGCACGAGACCCTCGACGATTGATCGGCCGATTCAGGTGAGGCAGGAGAGCGCCCGCGTGGTGGTCGAAACCGGCGTGATGCGGTTGGAAATCCCGCAGAAGCAGTTTCGACCGCCCGGCAACATCTGGCTCGATACCAACGGTGACGGACGGTTCTCGCCCGACGAGCGGGTCACCGATCCTGATTCTCCCGGCGTCGTGCTGGTGGACGGCGAGGGCCGCCGGTTCACGTCGTCCGATGCGGCGGCCAGCCTGGCGGAGATCAGCGTCGAGCAAGCCGGGCCGCTTCGGGCGTGTGTGCGGATTGCCGGATGCCACGCTTCGGACGACGGACGGTTGTTTCGCTATGTCGCGCGCGTCCATGCTTATCGCGGGCAGCCCTTCGTGCGATTCTTTTACACATTTATCAACGATCATCCTGATTCCCTGATGGCGAAGTTGCGCTCAATTGAATTGGTCTTTCGCCCCAGCGGGCAGGCCGAGGCCGCAAAGAACGTTCTCCTCGACGGCAAGAGCGGCCAGACAGGACGATTGTTCCAGGTGGACGAGGACCACTGCGAACTGAACGGCCAGCCGATCGGCAATCGTGGATGTGGCTGGGCTGCCATCGGCAACGAGAAGGTTGGACTGGCCGTCGGCCTACGCGAGTTTTGGCAAAACTGGCCCAAGAGCATCGAGCAAAAGCCCGGCATGCTCTCGATCGGCATCTGTCCGCAGTTCCCTGCCGGATTGTATGACGGCAAACCGTTGGAAGAGGAAGTCAAGTTGTACTATGCCCTCCGCGGCGGCGTTCACACATTCAAGGTCGGCGTTGCCCGCACTCATGAACTGTGGGCAGTGTGTTACGCGGGCGCACCCGATGTGGCGAAGCTCGCGCATCTTTTCCAAGCGACCGAAGAACCGCTTGTGGCAACGCCTGATCCCAAGGGCTCATGCGCCAGCAAGGCCCTCGGCGAATTTCCGCCCGCCGACCCGAGCAAGTACCTGGGCTACGACGCCTGGCTGGACCGCGCTCTCGAGGCTCATCTCAGGATTCGCCAGCAAAAGCGGGAATATGGCATGCTCAACTACGGCGACTGGTATGGCGAACGGCGGGTCAATTGGGGAAATATCGAATACGACTTGGCCCACGGATTGTTTGTCCAATATCTCCGCACGGGCGACCGTCGTTTCTACCTCCGCGCCGAGCAGGCCGCGCGGCATCACATGGATGTGGATGTCGTCCACGCGACGAATCCTCTCTTGAAAAATCCCTGGGGACCGCCGCCCCAGGTCGGCGAAATCTGGCTCCATAGCATGAACCATACGGGCGGCTACTATGATGACAAGAGACTGCCGGTTGAGCGCACATACCAGATGGGTCACAGCACGAATTTCGGCCATGTATGGGTCTCGGGCGACCTGGACTACTATTATCTCACCGGCGACCGCAGCGCGCGGGAAGTTGCCGTCCAAATGGCCGATGCTATGGCCCGGCACTGCCCGACCGACTACGGCACTCATATTCGTAGTCTCGGCTGGCCGATGATCCTGCTGCTGTCAGCCTTTGATGCCACAGGCGACAAGAAGTATCTTGAGGCCACCGAGAAGAACTGGCAGGTGCTTAGGAAGAACATTGACTGGCAGAAGGGATGGGTGATCCGTCTGGCCCAGGACCACTGTGCCCACGGCGACCGCCGCTGTTACGGCAACGTGCCGTTTATGGAGGGGCTTACGCTCTGCGCACTGGCCCGCTACCATCGCCTCACGGGCAACCCCGAAGTGCTCAAGGCGATCACGGTCGGTATTGACCAGATGATCCGCGAATGCTGGGAGGAAGAGGCCAAGATGTTTCGCTACACCGCTTGTCCGAAAAGCAACAAAGCGCCGAACGGCCTGTTCCTGTCGGCCGAGGCGATGGGCTATGAGATTGCCCTGACGGGAAACCAGGAGCATTTGCGGGTCCTCCGCGAGGGCTTCCGGGCCGCGTTGCCCAAGGGCGACGGTGGGGCCGAAGGCAAAAGCCTCGGCCAATTGATCCGCTTCACTCCACATGCCTTGACTGTGTTGGAATATGGCAAATGATCGTTAGACTCGCGATCTGCCGCCCTCGCTGGGCGAGAAAGTGCCGGTGGAATTGGTGCGAGGCTTAACCCGTCCGTCGCAAACATATGAAAGGAGAAGGAGATGAGAACCACAGCAGAAGAGATGCGGTCCAATGTGCAGTGCACGGGCACAGACTTTTGTCGCCGTGTCTTGGCTTGGCTCCGCTCGGGTCTGGCGGTATTCTTGGTGGCAGCCCTGAGTTGGTCCTCCGTGCGGGCAGGCATGGGCGAATCTCGCGTCGGCGCTGCCGCCGTGAAAATCACGCCGCCCACCGGCATCGGGATGGCCGGCTACTATGTCGAACGCGGCGCCAAGGGCACCCACGATGATCTATTCGCCAAAGCCATCGTCCTCGAACAGGACGGGGTGCAGGCCGCGCTCGTGGTGCTCGATTTGATTTCTACCACACGCCCGATGGTCGAGGCGGCGCGGCGTGAGATTGAGAGGCTCACCAAGATTCGCGGCGACCACGTGATGATCAGCGCCACCCACGCTCACACTGGCCCCGTGCTCGCCGGTCGGGGCACGCGCGAGGATTCTCAGGGTGGCAAAGCGGAGCTTTCTCAGCGCTACTCCGCCGAGCTGCCGAAACTCATCGCCGAGAGCGTGCGGCTGGCGGCCTCGCGTCTGCAACCCGCTCGCGCGTCCGCCGCGATGGGTCGCGAAGAACATCTCAGCTTCAACCGCCGCTACTACATGAAAGACGGTTCGGTCGGCTGGAATCCGGGCAAGAGGAACCCCAACATCGTCCGGCCTGCTGGTCCGATTGATCCCGACGTCAGCGTGGTGTTTTTTGAAGCGCCTCGCGGCAAGGCCACGCCACAGCCCGCGGCGACATACGTGAATTTCGCGATGCACCCAGACACTGTAGGTGGAGAATATTTTTCCGCCGATTATCCCGGCGCGCTGTCGCGGTTGCTCGCCGACTACAAAGGTCCCGACATGGTGACCGTCTTTGCCAATGGCACCTGCGGTAACATCAACCACATTGACGTGAATTGGGCCGAACGGCAAAAAGGCCCGCAAGAGGCTGCCCGCATCGGCACTATCCTCGCCGCCGACGTGTTTCAGGCCTACAAACAGTTGCAGCCGATAGAACCCGGCCCGTTGCGCGTGCGCAGCGAAATCGTCAAGCTGCCGCTGCCCGAGATAAAACCGAGCGATGTTGAAAAGGCCCGCGCCACCGTCGCCCGCTACGGCACGAAAGACAACGCCGCTTTCATGGAGAAAGTGCAGGCGTACAAAGTCCTCGACGTGGTCGCGCGCGAGGGAAAACCGCAGGAAGTCGAAGTGCAGGTCATGGCGCTGGGCGGTGAACTCGCCTGGGTGAGTCTGCCTGGAGAAATCTTTGTCGAGCTGGGCCTCGCCATCAAGAAAAGCTCACCGTTCCGCTACACGATGATTGCGGAGCTGGCCAACGGCTCCATCGGTTACATCCCTAATAGAGAAGCTTACCCGGAGGGGAACTACGAAGTCGTCAGCGCCCGCTGTGCCGAAGGCTCCGGCGAGCTGCTGGTGGACACTGCCGCGCGGCTCTTGAAGGAGTTGCATCAGGCAAATCAGACAAGGGTAGCCTCGAAACAGTAAACAGCGGTGGGTGCCAGATGGTGGACCCGACATACGAAGATCAGGATTATCTTGGGAGGGGCAAAAGGGGTTGGCTCAATGCACTGGGTGTTTCGGTCGAGCGACATGCACGGTAGCGTCGTCTTTAACTTCCAACATTGTCCGGTTGGTGACCTTAGTGCCTTTGCCCATGGGTACCACGACGCTGCAAAGCGACTTGTTGCGGAAATGGAGCGGGCATCGGGCTATTGCGATTTCGATGGATATCCAATTCTCTTCCTTTATCGCCACGCACTAGAGCTTTACATGAAAGCTATTGGCTACCGCGGAGCTCATCTTCTTCGCCTGCTCGAACGGCCCACAGTTGATATTCGGAATCTCTTCAGACATCATCGGCTTTCAGCTCTTGTTCCCGGCGTGAGAACAGTGTTTCGTTCCCTCGGATGGTTGGATGAATTCGCTGTGTCTGGCCTGAGCTGCTTCAAGGACTTTGACGCACTGATTCGAGGAATCGAAGAGGTTGATCCGGAATCTTACAATTTCCGTTATCCTGTGGGTACGAAAGCGCAAGGAGCTTTGCCGCATCATACAGTGATCAATGTCATCACTTTCGCCAAGCACATGGACCCGATCCTCGATTTCCTTGCTGGTGCTGTGGAGGGACTGCAGCAAGAGTACGATGCGCTTGCGGAGGCCAAGCATGAGATCGAGAATGTGATCAAATCGATCAGTGACGAATGCGCTGGGCGCGATTTCTGAAAGGCCCGCACAACTTGCGACAACGACATTCTGTCGGAGGAATCAGCATGAACAGAACGAAGAGCGCAAAGACGGCGCGCACATCGCGGCGGGAGTTTCTCAAGGCCTCTGCCGCATTGGCCGGCGCGACGGCGCTCAGCCGACTGCCCATCAGCCAAAGCGCCTATGCGGCCGGGACCGACGCAATCAAGATCGGCCTCATCGGCTGCGGCGGACGAGGCACCGCGGCCGCGATCAACGCCATGACCGCCGGCGAGGAAATCCAGCTCATAGGCATGGCCGAATTGTTTCGCGATCGTTTGGAGAGTAGCCTGGAGCGGCTGAAAACAACCAAGCGCAAACAAGTTGCCGTGAAAGACGATCGCTGCTTTGTCGGATTCGATGCTTACAAGCAATTGATCCAAAGCGGCGTGGATGTCGTCCTCATTGCTCCGACCTCGTGTTTCATTCCAGCCATTCTCAAAGCGTGCATTGACGCGGGCAAACATGTTTTCTGCGAAAAACCGCATGGGATTGATGTTCCGGGAGTCAAGGTAGCGATGGCTGCCTGTGAGGAAGCGAAGAGGAAAAACCTCGCCGTCGTATCCGGCCTGTGCTGGCGCTACGATCTCGGTGTGCGAGAAACAATGAAACGCATTCACGATGGCGCAATTGGTGAGATCGTTGCAGTCCAGGAAACGTATGTCACGAAACCCTATATTGTCCGAGAACGCCAACCGGGTTGGAGCGAGATGGAGTATCAACTTCGCAATTGGTACCATTTCAACTACCTGTCCGGCGATCAGACTTTGCAGCAGTTGATCCATAGCCTCGACAAAGCCTCGTGGGCCTTGGGCGACAAACCGCCGGTCAAAGCGTGGGGCATGGGCGGTCGGCAGGTCTGCCTGGACCCCAAGTACGGCGACCAGTTTGATCACCAGGCAGTGATATTCGAATACGCCAATGGCGTGCGGGTCTTTGGACTCACCCGCGATATGCCGGACTGCTTCAATGAAACCTCGGACTTCATCATCGGCACCAAGGGTCGTTGCAGTCTGCTGGACAATCGGATCGAGGGAGAAACCAAGTGGCAATACGAAGGCCCGAAGGAGAATATGTACAACGTCGAGCACCAGGAACTCTTTGATTCCATCCGATCTGGCAAGCCGATCAACAACGGCAACTACATGTGCCTGAGCACACTGCTCGGGATTGTGGCGCAAATGGCCTGCTACAGCGGGCAGACGATTCTTTGGGAGAAGGCGATGGAATCCAAGCGGGTTCTGACGCCCGAGCGCATTGGTTTCGACACTGAGCCGCCCATCAAGCCCGACAAAAACGGCCAATATCCAACCGCCATGCCGGGTAAGGCCGAATACGACCGCTGGATGATATGAAACTGCTGAATGAAAAATCTTGCGTGACATTGGTTATCGTGTCATATAGCACCATATCGCAACTGATCAGGTCCGAATAGGTCACAACAATACAAGAGAGAGGTTGATGCCATGAAGCGACGAGAGTTTCTCAAGACGACGGGACTGGGTGCGGTGGCCACGATGGCCGCGCCGATGTGGACATGGCCGGCCCAAGGAGGTGGCCAGAGGCCGAACATCATCTTCATCTTTTCCGATGATTACGGAATCGGCGGCGTCGGCTGCTACGGCAGCGACAAGTACAAAACTCCGAACCTCGATGCCCTGGCGAAGGCCGGCATGCGTTTCGAGTATTGCTTCTCGGCGCCGCTGTGTGCACCCTCGCGCGCCATGTGCATGACAGGCCGTTACGCATTCCGCACTGGCGTGGTGGACAATGGCACGGGTGGCAGGGCCATGCCGGACAAAGAGACGACCATCGCCAAAGTCCTCAAGCAAGCAGGCTATGCCACCGCTGAGTCCGGCAAGTGGCGCCAGCTCCAGTATCTAACAACCAAAGAAGAAGCAGCGGCCTGGGGCTTCGATGAATACCTGGCCTGGGGTGTGGCGGGCAAAGGCGAACGATACTGGGACCCCAGTTATGACAAGAACGGCACGCTGCTGGCCGACACAAAAGGCAAATTCGGACCGGATTTGCTCCATGACTTTGCTGTGGATTTCATCCAGCGAAATCAGGGCGGGCCGTTCTTCCTTTACTATCCGATGGTGTCTATCCACGGCCAGCTCTTCCGCACCCCGGATAGCAAGGAAGGCGGCGACCTTTACACCGACAACATCGCCTACATGGACAAGCTGGTCGGCAAGCTGGTCGCCGAAGTGGACCGCTTGAAACTGCGCGAAAAGACGCTGATTGTTTTCACCGGCGACAACGGCTGCGTGGGTAGCCGGACGTTGGGCGGGCGACCCATTGATGGCGCCAAGGGTTCGATGAAAGAGGGCGGCAGCCGCGTGCCCCTGATCGTCAACTGGAAGGGCGCCACACCGGAAGGCCAGGTTTCCAAAGACCTCGTTGACTTCAGCGACTTTTTCCCGACATTCGCGGAACTGGCTGGCGCAAAGCTGCCGGAGGGTGTGACGATTGATGGCCGCAGCTTTGCTCCACAACTGCGCGGCCAATCTGGCAAGCCGCGCGAGTGGGTTTACGTGCAGTTGGGCGACAAGCGCTATGTCCGCGACGCCCGCTGGAAGCTCAACAACGACGGCCAACTCTTTGACATGAAGGAGGCGCCTTTCCGCGAGATTCCTGTGGCCGCTGATTCCAGCGAGGCCGAGGCCCAGGTCGCCCGAAAGCGCCTGCAAGCTGTACTCGACGACCTCAAGGCCCAAGATCAGTGGGCGGGCCAGGCCGGTGCAAAGCCAGCGAGGCAGAAAAAAGACAAAACACAGAAAAAGGAACGACGCAAAGGATTGAAAAAGTAGAAACAAAAAACAGCTATTCTACCCTTCCACCGGCGTTGACAGGCGCAGTGGCGAGCTTCCGAATTTCTTTCGGTCCGGGCCGGGTGAGCAACACATTCGTATGCCCACTCGTTGATTCCGGGAGAGTTCGTGACATTTATAACAACTCGACGATAATCGTACGGGGTGACGGTGCTGCTAACGTCCGTCACTTCGAGGATAACATGAATCCGGCGACCGGCATGGTGAAAGATCTACGGCAAATGCTTCCAGCCTTTGTTCTAGGTGGATCAATCCAAACGAATTTGGCCCCTTAATTGTGTTGGGCTGTACTGAGACGTTGCATGATTGGCCCAAATACGTCGAAGCCATGAGCCAGTTGGCAAAACAGTCGGCGGTGGTGAAAGCCCCAACGACATAGCGATGCTGCCCAACAGGCCACGCAGCCGACGCGACCTCGCCGTACGGAGACGCGGCACCCGTTTGCTCGCCAGGATCTGCGGCGGTGGAGCGGTAACTATGCCGTTGGCTTCGGTCCGGGGGACGGAGCCTGGAACGGGCAGAGGGCCTCTTTGAGCGGCAGGCCGCGAACCTCGATTTGTTTAACGTTGTTTGTTCCCACGCCGACCGATGCCAACAACCGCAGGTGGTTTTCGCCGGGGAACGGTGGCTGCATGTGTGGAGCCTGTGGGTCGTAGCCCATGACGGCTGCGCACACCGCGTCGGTGCACACGGCGTTGCGTCCGGCCAGTAGCAATTTAGGCTCGATCACTTCCACTCCCTTGATCCACCATCCTTCGCCGCCCCGGATCGTATAGATACCGTCAATAATGGCCAAGTCCACGGGGCGAGCGCCGAAGACATCCGCCACGACCCGCGGCACCCGGTATCGCCAATCGGCGGGCAGTTTGTGGTCAATCTCGCCAGGAACGCCTTCGGGCACTTTTCGCTTACCATTGTGAATGATCGCTCCCCGGGCCTTGAGTGTTTTCTCATTTGGCGCATCATCCCCATAGAGAGCAGTCGGCGTGATGCCGAACAGGTTTTTCACCGTCATCGTAACGCCGGCGCAGACATGGTTTTTCATCTTGGTCAACGAAACGAACACGTCCGTGTTGACGTAGCACTGATTGACATCGAAGGCCGGGAAGATGAAGCCTCCCCAGGGAACCTTGATCCGGCTGTAGGAGGGCCAGCGCCCCTTGTTTCGCGTGTTCTCGATCGTCACCTCTTGCCCGCCGGCGGCCTTGATGGCAGCCAGATCCCAACCGGCGGAGGTCAACACCTCCTCAGGCGGTTCATTGTAATACCAGGCCTCGACCAGCACGATCCGTTTCGCGCCGGCCTCGCGGATCGCGGCGCACAAGGCGGCGACCACATTGGGGTGGACGTGATAGGTCTCATGCGCCGGCCGCCCAAGCAACTGCCGAACCGCACCGGTGCAGTTCAGCTTGATCGTGACGGTCTTGCCGCGCACCAATTTCTCAATCCCACCGATCTGATCCAGCGCCGCATCGAGCTGGCGGCGGACCAGCTTCGGCTCATACGATTCGCACCGCTGGATCGTCACCGGCGCGCTCGGAGCCTCTTCCGAGCGGTCGGGCAACGGCGTTGCAGCGGGCGCCCACCTTGGAGTCAAAACAGCCGGAAGCCCGCTTCCGGCCAACACACCCGCTGCGCCCAAAGTGTGTACAAGCATTTGGCGACGGCTAATCTTACCCGGCATTGTCAATCCTCCTCTGTGCCTGAATTTCTCGAGCGATGTTCCCCCCGCTGTGTCTGCATGCTTGGTGAGTGGTGCTTGGCCCCAATCTCCGAAAGCGCGTTTTCCCGAGGCGAGGCTACCGAGGCGTAGGCTAAGACGATCCTTGCGGTCTTCGCAATAGATTTCGGCCCGCGAACCTGCTCGCGCGCCACGCTATCCGGAGGCAGCGGAGTGGAATGGGCTTGTTGAAAAGGCTTGGACGCCAATGGTTGCAACCAGATGCGATGATCAGAGCAGACGGGCGCCGTTGTCCGAATGGCAAAGAAACACAGGAGCATTTTCCGCCAGGTCTGGATAGCGATAGGCATAAGCCCTACGGACTGCATCGGCAGCCTGGAAGGCGGCGTCCGATTTGACCAGTGCCACGCAACAACCTCGGAAGCCGGCACCGCTAAAGCGCGCACCGTATATCCCCTCCGTGTTGATAAGAATCCGGTAGAGATCAATGAGCGGCGGTGCCCCACATTCGTAGTTTCGGATCGAACTTTCGCCCGAAGCGGTCATCAACCGGCCGAACTGCTCGAGATCCCCCTGTCTCCAGGCGGCCACGCCACGCTGGACGCGATCCACTTCGGAAAAGAAATGGGCGGCCCGGCGGGCGGGCGCTCCGCTCAGTTGGTCCCGATGCATCGTGTATTCCTCGGCCTTCACGTTGCCGAGGAAAGGCTTTTCTGTCTCTCGGCCGACGGCCGCCAGCAGGATGCTCGCCGCCTCGGCACACTCGCCAACACGGCGGTTGTAGTCCGTCCCCACCAACGCCTGTTGCAGGCCGGAGAAGGCGACCAGGACAACGAGGGCCGGCATGGAATCGGCGCGCCGAATCAGCTCGTGCCGCACCGTGGCGCAATCAATAAGAATCAGGTGATCACGCCGCGACAGCAGAACGGCCGATTGGTCCAAAATGCCGTTGCGCAGACCCAGATAATTGTTCTCGATGAATTGATCCAGCGCGATGTTTTCCCCGTCGGACACTTGCAGTCCGTTCACGTCCTCAAGGGCCAGGAGATAAGCCACCCCGATGGCGGCAGACGAGCCGAGACCACCTTCGCTTAGCCCGCCCGCGGTGAGGCCAACAATGCCTGTGTGGAGCGGGTGACGTTGCTGTAGCGCTCTGACTGCCCCGCGGGCATAGTTCCCCCACTCCCCTTTTCGCATTTCTGGCACATCATCCAACGCAAAGATTACTTCACCGGGAAAGTCGAGGCTGCTCAGACGGACCTGGCGCGCCGGGGAAGGCGCATAGGCCAGCAGCGCACCGTGGTCGAGCGCCATGGCCGTCACGGGACCCAACTGGTGATCAATATGGGCCCCCAAGGGACAGATCCGGTAGGGGACAAAGATGACACGGACTGTGGACAGGGGCACGCCATAGCGCGTTGCCATCTCTTCCCTGAGGCGCAGAACGAACTCACTTTGCGACATTGCGGAAAGCCTTCGCCGGTCCTCGAAGAATCCTTTTCCTACTTTACCCCAGGAGAAGGTGATGTCAACGCTCATGGCGATCTGACTGTTCGCCAGTTTTTCGGGCTGGCAGTGCCGGAGATAAGGTGGGAGCCAATGGCGTTTAATGGTTTTGTGGGGCTTGAGAATTGACAAACATGGCTTTGCGCCTATGAACAGGCCACTTGAGCATGAGGGTCTGTCTCAGATCCTGATGAGCCGGGCTTCGGCATGCGCCGGGTTTGCACCCGGCTTCAGCCGGGGTGCAAGGCAACCATTTCCCCTCCGAAGAGCCGGCTTGAGCCGGGCTTCGGCCAAAGGCCGGCTGATGGCTGAAGCCCAGAGGAGAAGCCATGCTGAAGCATGCTCCAGGGAGAGAGGAAGGGTCTCTCTCACCCCGGCTGAAGCCGGGTGCGAACGAGGATCAAGCCGTCTTTGGGGCGGCTGAAAACCGTTAAACGCCTCTGGGCGGGAGCCTTACAAAGTGTCCCAAAGATGACAAGGCCGACATGCGCTCTCGGCCCGGGTGATCCGCGGCACACCCCTTGGCGAGGCGACCAACGACCATGAATGTTTCTCCTCGATTTGGATCATTGACTTTGCCGGGAGCGGTTGGCGGAATGCTGCGTGCGGCTCGGCTCGACATTGTGAAGCCGTTGATCAGCAACATGCGTTCATTAAGGAGGGAGTTGCGCACTATGGCAAGTCAGTTCGCTGCGTCTCGTTTGTCTCGCCCTCGTTCTTTTTTGGGCCTGGATGAGTTTCTCCGGGATTTCCAACCGCCAACGGAAATCTTCGATCCCAATGGCACATGGGAACATCGCTATCGGGTTTGCGTGGTGCGCACGGAGCCAAAAAAAGGGTGGCTCTGCCAATCGAGCGGCGCCCTCGGGTTGCGTCGCAAGCCAGCGAATGGCGACACTTTCCGCCTCGAAGTCAGCTTCGGGGCAATTCAGGGCGGCAACGTAATGGACCGCCTTGAGGCCCAACTGACATGCAAGGCTGACCGTCCGGGGAGCTTGCTGTCGTGGGAACGGCGCTCGCTTTTGCTCGATCGCAAGGGCGATCCGGTTGCGGACATCCTGACGAAGGAGACCGGCAAGGTTGCGCAGGGTGTGGTCCGCCGCCAAGGCATTCGTGAACGCAGGATACGTGTCCGCGACCCGGTCACCTGCAATTGGTGTCTCTTTGACGCCGTGCAACGACTGCCTTTTCACAATGCCCCTTTCCTCAACTTCACCATGCTTGAAGAGCTAGACCTACTGAGGCCAAACCAGCGACTGGCCTACCGTCAGACGATCGTGCTGGAGTTGGGTGGGCGAAGGGTGCGATTGCATGGGTTTGAGCAATTTGGAGAAGGCATCCTCCCATATACTTACTGGCTTGACGAGCAGCATCGCGTGCTCTTCGCCATCGGCGGCCTGCGCGCCTATCTCTTTGATCCGAAGGCGACGCTTCCGGAGGTGAGGTTATGACATTTTCGAGCAACAAGAAAAACCGTATGGCCCGACGGCAGTTCCTGCAAACAGGCGCACTGGGCATTGCGGGCCTTGCTGCTTTGCGAGAAACCGCCTTCGCCGCACCCGCTTTTCACCGACAACGGCCACCGAACCTGATTTTCATTCACACCGATCAACAGCACGGAAAGGTGGTCGCTGCACATGGCTGCCGCTATGTGACTACGCCGAACATGGACCGGCTCGCGGCACACGGGATGTCATTCCGTCAATCCTATTCCGCCAATCCGGTATGTTGCCCGGCCCGCGCCGCCTGGTACACGGGCCGACCGCCAAGCGAGAACGGCGTCGTCATCAACGACCGCTGGCCCATTGTGAAGACCATGCCTGACCTGGGCCAATGGTTCAGCGCAAGAGGTTACGAAGCGATTTACATCGGCAAATGGCACGTCACCGGCCGTCCACTCGCGGACAGCTTCAAGGTCCTGACCACAGGACATGGCGTCGGCGAACATGGCGATGCGGCCATTTCGCGGGCCGCCCAGAGTTTTCTTCTCCACTACCGGGGCGACAAACCCTTCTTCCTTTCGCTGGGTTTCCTTCAGCCGCACGACATCTGCTACTGGGTCTTTGCTCATACAGTCCCACTGGCTGAGTTACCCTTTCCGGCGCTTGCCGACGAACTTCCGCCGCTGTGGGACAATTGGGATTTTGACCCGCGCGAGCCGGAGACCTTCCGGCGCGGATGGCGCCAGTCGCCAGCGTGGCAGCAGATCTCGCAATGGCCCAAGTTCCAATGGCGTTACTATCGTTGGAGCTACTACCGCAACGTCGAGATGGTGGATGCCCAAATCGGTCGCGTCCTGGATGCGCTGGAGGATTCCGGTCTGGCCGACAATACCGTCATTGTCTTCACATCAGACCATGGCGATGGGATGGGAGCGCACAAGCTGTGGCAAAAGATGTATTTCTACGAGGAAGCCGCCCAGGTGCCGCTCATCGTTTCGTGGCCAGGGCGCGTGGCGAAGGGGGTTCAAGACCAAACGCATCTTGTTTCGGGCCTCGACATCGCGCCGACGCTATGTGACTTCGCGGGAATTGAGCCGCCTCCGAAGTGTCGCGGCCGCAGCCTTCGCCCGCTTCTCGAGCAAAGGAGCGTCGAATGGCGCGACCTCCTGGTCAGCGAGGTGGCGATAACCGGTCGAATGGTCCGAACGCCGGAATACAAACTCATCACCTACAAAGGGGATCAAACGGACCAATTGTTTGACATGCGGTCGGACCCCGGCGAGATGCACAATCTGGCGGCTGAAGGAAAGCACGCCGAGATCGTGACCGACCTGAAGCGCCGACTTGCGGAGTGGGAAAGCGGCCTCCAATCCGCAGCGGAGGCGGGCTACTAGTCCTTAAACCAGCGCACATTTTTACGCGGCGCCGAAGAAAATAGCTGAAATGCCCGCCGGTGTTGGCTAGGATCGATGTCGATGAGTACGATTCAAGCCGACAAGGAGGGCATTTCAGGTGAAGCAAAGAGAGCAGAGAATCCTGGCGGAGCGCAAGCGAAATCTGGCGCGGCGGTTGGATCGGCGGAACTTCACGGGAGCAGGTGCCCCGCAGTTTTCGGGCGGGAATGTGCGGTATGAGATGAGCGATCGGGTGCAGGCGGTGGGCTGCGGGGGAATCGGCGCGATGCACACGATGGTGCGTGGGCTGGGTCTGGATCGCGCGATCAACGCGCGGGTGCGCTTGTTGAAGATTCACGCGCCGTACTTTGAATCGGATCATGTGTTGAACATGGCGTACAACATTTTGACGGGCGGCGATTGTTTGGAGGACATCGAGCGGTTGCGCG
>Ga0315280_10001350_pt1 | contig 42518 bp, 42 predicted proteins | sample YL17G06_40_MG_FD_203697 | JGI IMG/M metagenome (GOLD analysis project Ga0315280, IMG submission 203697) | Sediment microbial communities from Yellowstone Lake, YNP, Wyoming, USA - YL17G06_40 | ecosystem: Environmental > Aquatic > Freshwater > Lake > Sediment | place: USA: Wyoming | collected...
GCTTGAGCAGCAGAAGGAGAACGTAGTGGTAATAGGCAGAGAGGAGCAGAAGATTCGAACACTGCCCAAAACGAAGGTTGATTGTCCCAAGTGTGGGCACAAGGAAGCATTCTACTGGCTCGTTCAAACGCGAGGAGCCGATGAATCTTCAACGCAGTTCTTCCGATGCACGAGCTGCGGAACTACTTGGCGAGAGAATTCCTAGAGTCCATTGTTACGACTCTCACCGCTCAATTAAAATGCGTAAAGGTGGCTCTCTAGGACACTCGAATATTTGGTGATTAATTGTTGTTTAAGGCAACGATCAGTGATGCGAGGCTTTGGAAGAACATGCTCGCCGCCATATCCACGCTCATTGAGGAAGCAGACTTCAACGCCGCGCCTGAAGGGATCAAGCTTCGATCGATGGACCCCTCTCATGTGGCCATGGTCGACTTTGAATGGAATAAGTCTGCTTTTGAGGAATACATCTGTCCTCAACCCACGAAGATTCGCCTGAATGTGTCCGACATTGTAAAGAAGCTGCGTGGCGTAGGCCAAGAACCCTTGGAAATGTCTTACGATGAAAACACTCGAAAACTGAGTATGGTAATCAAAGGAAAATGGAAGACTACCTTCACCCTGCCTACGCTCGACCCTGGTGATGAAGAGGTTCCGACCCCCAAGATTGCCTTCAACACTAAAATCAAAATGATTAGTTCAAGTTTCAAGGACATAATCGATCAGATCCAGACTGTTAGCGACAATGTAAGGTTCGAAACCACGCAGGAAAAGTTCACGGCGGAGGCCGTGACAGAATTGAGTGGTGCGAAGATAGAGCTGGAGAAAGGTAGCGACGTTTTGTTGGAATTGGAAGTCAAAGAACCGTGCAAGGCAACCTTCAATCTCAATTACCTAGCGGAAATCTCCAAGGCCGGCTCAATGGCAGCGGAACTCGTCACGCTTGAGTTCTCCACCAACATGCCCGTGAAATTGGAATATGAAATGCCTCAACAAGGGAAGCTGCTGTATTACCTTGCACCGAGAATTGAGGCGGAGTAGAACTATTAACGCTAGCACGCACAACCGATATTGCCTCTGCGTCAGCTCCTAGAGGCAATTAGTATGCAGGCGCTTCTGACTAAACTCGACTTGGCAAAATTCCCCTTCACCACGGAAGCGTCAAACTACATAAGATCACGGAACATCGACCCTCTAGAACTGACCAGACCTGAGCTCACTTCCATTCTCGAACGCGCCATGGAACGAATCAAACAGGGCGTCTTTGGCGGCAAAATATCAGCCGAGCTGACACAAGAAGACGTTGACATACTCGCCTACCCCACCGCCCTAATGCTCATCAGCGCAATCGGGGACGACAGAACTCGCCGGCGGTATGCCCTTGCGGAGGCAAAGAGAGCATACCAGCTCTTGAGGGATGAGACGCCCGAGAAGTTACTGCAGATCGCGACCGGCTCGTTTGCATGGGACGCGAAGCTCGTCGACCGGGATGTAGGGGACACCCATTTCGAGTTTGCCCTCCATTTCAAACACTATGTTCGCAACTCGGCCAGAATTCATGACTTAAGGTGGAAACTAGTCAATAGAGTGCTATCAGAGGGGTACGTTCTTCTTCCGCGCGAAGATTTCGCGCGGCTCTTGGAAGAGGAGGTTCAATCCAGAGTGCTTGAGAAAACTTCCGAAGGTGTCGCATTACCCAGTGAACTCGGCCGGCGTGTCGAACCGCTCCGTTCCATGTTGAAGGCCAGATCTCAATATCTGGCTTCGGACGAGATGCCGCGTGCTGTTACGGCCTCAGCAATGCCACCGTGCATGAGGAATTTGCTCAGCCTCCTTCAAACCAGCAAACACATCTCCCACATGGGACGGTTTGCAATGGCTGCGTTTCTGTTGAATATTGGAACGACTGAGGAAGACCTCCTCAAGATGTTCAAGGCATTCAGCGACTTCGACGAAAGAATTGCACGGTACCAGGTGGAACATATTGCGGGTAAGCGTGGATCGAGAAGAAAGTACACTGCCCCCAACTGCGCTACGATGCGAACCCACGGTCTATGTGTTAACCCAGACGAAACATGCGCAACCATAACGCACCCACTATCGCATTACAGAAAGAAGGCAAGAATCCTACTCAGGCAGGAAAGGGGAAGAAGCTATCGCGGACAACCTCGAAGGTAAAAAGGGATTAGCTAGTGAAAAAAGAAAACGCACTCATCGGTGCAGTAACGCTACTGCTAATATTGGCAACCCTGATTCCCCCGACCGCGCCAACTCACGCCGCTCTCATAGTTCGCAACGCGCTTCCCTCCACAGGCCAAGTCTCGGTCTTCGTGGAAAACGAGCATAATTTCAATCCCTCCGAGATCCAGCTTCTTGAAAGCCACGGGACAATAACCACGATAGCAGGGCCCGTAGCTGTTATTCAAACCAAAGTAACTGAACTGGCTGAAATCGGACGGCTGCCCTTCATCACGCGAATTGAGAATTCACACCCTCTCAATGTTGAACTCGACAAAAGCGTGCCCGGTCTTGGAGCCCTTGAGGTCTGGAACAAAGTCAAGGATCCCTACGGCCGAAATGTGACAGGGGCGGGAGTAATCGTTGGTTTTGTCGACACGGGCATTGATACAACACATCCCGACTTTTACTTTCCCAATGGGACCACAAAGATACTCTACGTTTGGGACCAGACAACCTCAGGCCGCCCTCCAACCGGCTTCAATTATGGCTATGAGTGTACTTCAGCCGACATAGGAGCAAGAAGTTGTCCTGAGAACGATACTTTCGGCCACGGAACGCATGTCGCCGGAATTGCAGCTAGCTCTGGCATGGCAACAGGCAACTACACAGGAGTAGCCCCTGGCGCGAGCATAATTTTCGTCAAGAGCGGACATCAAGTATGCAACAGTGCCAGCTGGACATTTTACAACTTCCAAGTCCTAGATGGCGTCAATTACATAGTGAAGAAAGCCGCGCAGCTCGGAAGACGAGCAGTGGTAAATCTAAGCATGGGTGGGAACATAGGTGCACATGATGGAACAGACCCTTTTGAGCGTGGACTCGATGCATTTGTGAAAGCTGGCGTGCCAGTAGTGGTTTCGGCCGGTAATTCGCGGCTAGAAAACACACACGCTCGCGGGCAGTTGTCCCAAGGCTCGAACGTCACTCTCAACATGGGGGTGAGGGACACTACCATCGACCTTCAGATTGACATATGGTATGCCAAGCAAGACCAGTTTGATGCGATCCTAACTGCGCCTGACGGACAAATCTACTCGATTCCGACGCCGCCGGGAGGCGCGACATCCAAGTACGGAAACATCACCGCGTTGTCCAATGTGCCTTCTCAGATTTCAGACCTCGGAAATGAATTGTATCTGGAGGTCAACTCCACCGCCTCCCTGCCAACAGAAGGCTGGAGCGTCACTTTGAAGGCGAATCAAGTTCACTCCCAAGGCTTCTGGGACGCATGGGTCGACACGTGGACGTGCTCATTTCCAGGCGCATTCTTCATGTCAGGGGATGGCTACATCATTGATCCTCACGATACTGTAGGTATCCCCGGTACGGCAAAGTACGTTGTGACTGTAGGAGCGTATATCACCAAGACATCTTGGAAGGGAACGAATGGGCAGACTTACGGCCGCCCAAACATTCTCCCCGGCGGAATTGCATCATTCAGCTCCATAGGGCCCACAAGAGACGGCCGAATCAAACCAGACGTAGTCGCACCAGGGGCACTCATAGTCTCAGCAAGGTCAAGCGCAGTTCCCCTCAGGGATAGCGATCCCGATCAATACCACAGAGTCTTGGCGGGAACAAGCATGTCAGCACCGCACGTGGCCGGCACGATCGCTCTTATGCTCCAGTACGCCCCGACCCTTCAAGCAACTGAAATTCCTGGAATACTAAGGCAAACAGCTCGACTAGATGCCCACACTGGGGTTCTCACAGGTGGCTCTCCAACGTGGGGGTATGGAAAAGTTGATGCGAGAACGGCCACCGGCTTATTCAGACTTACGCTGTTAACGAGCGGAATTCCTAGCACAGTCGATGCTCCCGTTCGCATCGACGGCAGCCAAACCAAAGGAGTTGCGGGAGGATCCTGGACCGACATATATTTCCTCAAAGGAACGACGCACACGGTCTCATTTGAGCCGGAACTTCAGGCAGGACCCAGCACACGATATGAACTCGAAGGAGGGAGTCTTGCAGTCACGACTAATACGCTAAAGATGCTGAACTACACAACCCAATACCTGCTCACAGTGGGCTCTCAATACGGCCCGACTTCGGGGCAAGGATGGTATATTGCAAACACGACGGCAAGAGTTAGGGCGCCAGAACGTGTGCCCATTCCTGGGGTATTGGGTTACGTTGGTGCTGAGTATGCTCTCGCCTACTGGATCACCGCAGATGGGAGGATTACGCCGGACTCGGTTGTGATGAACGAGCCCAAATCAGTTACAGCCGTTTATGTGTCCACATTTCCTCTACAAACCTTTGCCGTGGTGATTCCTGTCACTGTGGCGTTCGTTGTTGCAGTCGTGCTCTTGGCTAGAAGATACATGAGCTAGCCTATTCTGGTTCTATCTCTTCTTGAGTAGAACGTCCGAACCTTGGATACGAACGTCAAATGCGGTTTCATCTTTCATCGGGGGAGGGCTAATCACCTTGCCAGTCGTAACATCGAACTGACCCCCATGCCAAGGGCAAACCGCGATGCTGCCCTCTAGCTCTCCCTCGTTGAGCGGGCCGCCCCTATGCGTGCAGGTGTTGGTAATCGCATGGAGCTTACCGCCGACGCTGGCTACGAGGACGTCCTCGCCAGCCACTGCAACTTTCTTCAAGGAGCCGACAGGAAAGTCGGCAACTTGACCGACTTTCACATATCCTTCGCTCATTTCCATCCCTACGAAGGGCTGTATTTTCACCATCTAGATTTATGAATTGAGCTCATGCTCAAAGATATATTCGTGTGGACTATTCCGCCATGCAGCGTCACGAATAATCAGATCCCTATTAGGAGACGAGGAAGAGCAACCTGTTACCCAGAACCCAAACCCAACGCTTCGAATTCCTCAAACAGAGATTTCAGGAATACTACAAGGGCAACCTCGCTTCCCTAAAACCGCCCCCTTCAATGAAAGAACGCGAGTTCGGGTTCCTACTCTTCCGGGAGAGGGTGATGGTACGGCACAAAGCCTTCCAAGAATTCGGGACCTTCACTAATTCTCTGTTGTCGCTTGCACCTTCTGACGTTTACTATTCCACGGCGTATTATGAGCACCCCGACCTCGAAATGGAGCGGAAAGGTTGGCGTGGCTCAGATGTGGTGTTCGACGTTGATGCGGACCACATCGACACACCCTGTAAGGAAACGCATGACATGTGGGTTTGTACCAAATGCAAGGAAACTCGAAGGGGAAAGCAACCTGTCAAGTGCCCCAAATGCGGAGGCGAGAAGATCGAGGAGAAGGCTTGGCTCTGCGACCGATGCTTGATCGCGGCTAAAGAAGAAGTGTTGAAGCTAGTTGAATTTCTGGTGGAAGATTTCGGAATCAAATCTAATGAAATGCATCTCTTCTTCTCCGGTCACAGAGGTTACCATCTCCACCTAGTATCAGACAATTTGAAGACACTAGACGACGTCCAAAGGAAGGAGATAGTGGACTACGTAATCGCTTTGGGGCTAGACCCGGCCGAGCAGGGATTGTACCAGGACATATTCGACAGTAAACATCCTATAGTTGTCGGCCCTGACTTAACAGACCCTGGCTGGCGCGGCAGGCTCGCCCGCGGCGTATACCAAATCCTAACAGAATGGGATCAAAGACGACTAGTCGATTTAGGATTCACACGTGGAGCTGCAGCACGGATACTAAACGACCGTGAGATGATCAAGACAGAGTGGTCGAAGAAGATGCTATGGAGCTCGTTTCAGGACAAATGGCGAATAAACGAGAACGTTTGGAGGAACATCGTCGAGAAGGCGATGAGCTTGGTCGCCCTGCCGGCCAAGATCGACACAGTCGTAACGACAGACATTCATCGCTTGATTCGGATGCCAGAAACTTTGAACGGTAAGACGGGATTCAAGGCTGCAACAGTCGAGCTGGAGAGGCTTGAGGAGTTCGATCCCTTTTACGGACCGATGGTTTTTGAAGGGACGCAGAAGGTTCAGGTTACCGAGGCGCCTGAAGTGCGTATGCGAGACCAGCGGTTTGGCCCATTCGTTGACGAGAAGGTCGAATTACCACTCGCTGTCGCGATTTTGCTCATTGCAAAGGGCGTTGCATTTCCGGTGAATTAGACGTGTATAATGACCTCTACAAGGCCTGGAAATCTGAGAAAACGTCAGAAAAACCACAGCCGCTTCCGAGCGATTTCTATCAACGTGTGGCTGGCTATCTGAAGGGGTTGGAGGATGATTGTGCTTCAAGCGACACAAGAACGGTCCAAGGCCGCCTGCTGGTCAAAGAGAAGGAAATGGCAAGGCGCCTTCTTGAAGAGCTAAGGGAAGCAAGGCTCCAAAAGATTGTGAACGCTGCAAGAATTGGCAGTGCTATCAGCACCGCAGACCTGACAGAAGAAGAGAGGACGCTCGTCAGAAACTTCAACGAATCCTTAGCGTCTTTCAAGGAACAAGAGAAAAAAGAACCGCAGGGTTCCCAGTCCGAAGGACCGGTGGAACTATCGGTCGTCAGATTTCTTCAAGATATTCCCGAAATAGTTGGAGTTGACCTGAAGATTTACGGCCCATACAAGAAGGAGGATGTGGGCTCACTTCCAAGTCAAAACGCTCAGGCGCTCGTAAAGCAAGGTGCCGCGAAAGAGATAGAAGTCAGGGGCATTTCGAATCGATCAGTTGAGAAATAACAAAACGCCTCCATCAACAATAAATAGAACACGAATGGCTAGGTAGCGAACTCAGGCTGATCAGTATGAAAGCCCCTAAACAGATTCGAACCTACTGCCCAAAGTGTAAATCCCATACTGATCACCAAGTTTCTCTCTACAAGAAAGGAAAGGACCGTGCAATGGCGATCGGGAACAGACGCCACGAGCGTGATGAGCACGGCTATGGTGGCCAGAAGTTTCCGAAACTGAAACGGACGGCAAAAACCACCAAGAAGCAATTGCTCAGACTCACGTGCAGAACGTGCGATAGAGTGGACTACAGGTTCGGAATCAGACTTCGCAAACTCGAGATTACCTAAGAGATTCTAATCTGGTCAAACAGCTAGGCAGCAAAAGCCCTGCACCACAGCTCTAGAAGCCATAATACTTATGTGAGATGCTTCCATTTGCCTCGTCCTTCACCGGTATGAGTGCGAGCGAAAATGGTCAAGGGTGAACTAATTCCAAAACCTCAAAGCACCTTCGTCAGAGTCAAATGTGCCAAGTGTGGGAACGAGCAAGTGATATTTGACAGACCATCTCTCGCACCGCGTTGCTCGGTTTGCGATGAGGTATTAGCCGAACCCACCGGCGGAAAGGCGAAGATGACGTCAGAAGTACTTCAGGTTCTCGGTTAAGGCGCCAAGTGTATGTCAGCTAACCCACAATACCCAGAGGTTGGCGACCTAGTAGTAGCTTCTGTCACGCGTGTTGTCGATTACGGGGCCTACGCTAAACTTGATGAGTACGACGGCGTCGAAGGCCTAATACACATTTCTGAAATCGCGAGCACATATGTGAAAAACATTAGAGTCCACGTCAGGGAAGGCCAAAAGCTCGTCCTGAAAGTTCTACGGGTTAGTCCGCAACGCGCCCAAGTCGACCTCTCGCTCCGTAGGGTTACGGGCCGAGAGAAATCAGAAAAGATGCTTGAATGGAAGAAAGTGAAGAAAGCCGACTCCATAATCAAGGGCGCAGCTGAACGACTCAAAGTCGCGGAAGATGACGTATCCAAAGTCAAGACGCTAATTTACGAGAAATTTGACAATCCCTTCGATGCTTTCGAGGAAGCCACGGACGAAGGCGAAGAAATCTTCACTAAACTTGGCATAACCGAGGACTGGGCAAAAGCTCTCACAGAGGTAGCGCGAAGCAAGATCAGACTTGAAAAAGCGAAGGTCACGGGAACGGTTGAGCTTATCTGCACCAAGACTGCAGGGGTGGAGGCAATTCGGCAGGCGTTGCGTGGGGCAAAGAAAGTGAAGAAAACTCGGGGAACCACCATCAAGATATACACGGTGGGCTCGCCGCGTTACAGGTTCGAAGTTAGGAGTAAGGAGATAACTGACGCTCAGGCGACGTTGAACCTCGCCATTGAGGAAGCGTTGAACGCTATCAAGGGCCTCGGCGGCGAAGGACGCAAACTGAGTTGAAGTGGCTCCTGAGAAAATGCCCTAGCTGCAAGACTTACACGCTGAAACAGAACTGTCCAAAATGCAGTGGGCAAACAGTAATCCCTCACCCCCCAAAGTTCTCCCCACACGATAAGTATGCTCGGCTTCGCCAACCAGAAAGAAACTGAGCTTGGCGCTACAGCCATCGCGAAACCGTTCTTCTTGGGTTACCTCTTTGTAATTGTGATTTGAGTGGTGGCGGGATTGGTATTATCATCTCCGCTCCAATTAACAACAAGAGTGAAAGTGCTAAGTGCGTCGACTTTCCACGTGAAATTCATGGAGGGTGATGTTATGATTAGGCTCGTGATGGGAGTGTAGGTCTTGCCGTCGAGTGTGTATGAAACCGTGACATCGGCGTTCTGGACGAGGGGGTCCATTTGAACGTTTATCGTCAAGTTCTGTCCGGTTGTGACTGAGGTTGACGAAGCCGAGACCTTCAAGGTAACGTTGGCTCTCTTCACATCAAGCGTCTGAGGCGTTGTGGAATTCTCAGCGTAAGGCCCTACAACGCCCAAATAGTGCGCTCGAACCAAATATTCGCCGCCGGTGGGCGTCCACATGTAGTTGAACGCTCCGTTCGGAGATACAACGACCGTCTGGATTTCCTGCCATGACTGACCACTGTCAAAGGAAGATTCCAAGACAACCTCCGGGCTTACTGTCAGCGGGTTTCCGAAGGAATCAGTCAGGTTTCCTGCGATGACCTCCTTTTCTCCGTAAGTCAGCGGACTCTTGATCTTTTCAACTGTAATGTGGGTCGGCCTGAGAATTCTCACCTGGAACACGAATACGTAGCGGTTCGTAGAGGCGAAGACTTGCGTGAAATATGGCGATTTCGGAACATTGCTGCTCTGCGTTGCTGCACCCATCATATACCCTAGCATAGAATTGTCATTGAGCTGATTACTGACCGCAATCGTGTCATTGCCTACGATTTTTCCTGTAGCCACATCTTGGACCGCTCGGTAGTACGTCGTGCTTCTGGCCTGGGGGTTCGTCACCTTCTCGAAGAACGTGACCTTGTAGTTGTTCCACATGGTGTTGTTACCGATGCGAGCCATCCAGTACCATTTACCGTCCTCGCCGAATCCTTGGAACCCTCCCTGGGAGGACGGCGTGATGAAGATTGCAACGTATGAGACGTTGTAGCGTGCGAGGTTCGGAATTGCCATCGTGGTGTTGTCCAGGAAAGTCTGAGCGATCATGCCTATCTGCGTGGAGTTTTGCGTACCATTATCAGCGAGGCTCCTCCGATCGCCCAATGCCGTGATCCAGTATCCGTAGTCCCACCATGCGAAAACAACCGAACCCGGAGGGGTACTCTCCCTCATCCATGACAATGCCTCAAGCCAATCTGCATACTTGTACTCTTGTCCCCCCACTGGCGCGGTCGGGATACTGGACGTCACGATTGTTGCGGGTTGGTAAGACGCCTTTACGGTCGTCCAGAACGTTGGAACCATTGTTATGAGGAGGATTAGGAAGATAGCGACACCAAATTCTCTGCCGATTCTGGCTATCACTCGAGTCTTGCGTTTCGGATAGATCACCGCTTCACGTATAATGTCTACAGCCGGTTTGCCGAGCTCTACAGCGCCGATCGCAGCGAGGAGCGAGAAAGCAGGAGCGAGCAGTAGCGTCAGACGGACGAAGGAGGCTGCGAAGTAAACCGCAGCAATTCCCCAAAGGAGCACGAAGATGTCGTCGTTCCTGGCCCTCTGCAATATGAAGACGAACCCGAAGAGCGTGAGGAATATCAGAGTTCCAAACTCATAGAAGAACGAGGACCAAGTGGCCGGTTGGTGTTCGGCGACGCTCTGAATTATTGGGATGTTACCCCGAACAAATGGGTTGATTACCGCGAAGAATTTTCCGCTTGGGTTCACTATTATCCCAAGATAGGAAAGCACCGCGACTACCGCAACGGTCGCGACAACGGCCGTGGTCAAGGTGTAAACCTGAATCCTTCTGCCCGCGAGGTAAGTTGACACTTCGCGGCCAAGAAGAACGACTTCGCCAGCTGGCACGGCCAAGAATGTGAGATCCTTCAGTGCCGCAAAGCCAAGCTTAGGGACCAAGAAGGGCGTAAAGAGCATGAAGATACCCATGGCCACTGAATATGTTAGGAGCAGTTTCTTTGACGAACGACCCAGAATCACCAGCACAACAGAATAGAGAACAAGTAGGTCGAGCGGGAAGTAAAATGCAGCCCAAGTTGCGGCGAGATAGTATAGCGACAAGCCGGTCAAGGTAGCGTACATCAGCGTCTTCCGTGTCGAAGAATTTGGCAGTAGTGACCTTCTGAAGAATAAGAAGATCAATATCATGAGGAGAATCCCAAGCGGCTCGTGCCTGAGAAAGCCGAGTTGGGTTCGCCCAACGCTACTGGGGTTCAAAGCCAGGAATAATGCGGTGAACATCCCAGCGCCCTTTCCCCAGAAGTCCTTCCCTAGGAAATACCCGGCCAGGACAGTCAGCGTCCCGGCGACGACCGGGAAGACGACCGCGACTTCAAACGTGCTGACACCAACACCCACGCTATGGAGGAGCATCGTTATGGCGGCCACGACGAAGGCTTCGCCGTACAGATTCCAAGTTGGCATGTCGGCGCCATACGGATACCAACTCATCGTGTCATGCCATTGGAACCACGCAAGAAAACCGTGGTCAACAGTGTACTGTGCCATACGCCACTGCAAGTAGGGGTCGAATTCGTTCAGGTAGAACCCCCAACGTATCGGCATCATCCGGACTGCGACAGCTATGAGAACGATCAGCCCGAGTGCGAATGCCTCGATTACCCCTCCTCGGGAAACCCCGGAGAAAGCTTTGCGTGTGCCTTCAACACGTCCGGCAAGCACTTCGCGATTGATGTATTTTCCCAGGAATCCGCGAAGCTTCCTGAGAGCTTGCCGGGTAGCCGACATTTGTGCACCAGCGGATTTTTCTGATTAGACTTTAGGCGTGTTATAAAAGGTTGGTGAACTAGAACGACAGTGCACCATGCCTCGGTTCGATCGAATCTTTCCTGATTTTATCTCCGAATTATTTGTCTACCTTCACGACAGCAAATTCACGGTAACCAACGACAATCCGCCAATAACCTACCAATTCGCTGTCGAGCGACCTGTCGCCAGTGTCAACTAAGAATCTACGTTCAGTAAGGTTGACCAGTTTGCTTCTGGTGCAGATGATTGTGACGTTCTCTTTTCCGATCCTTCGTATAACCGAAGGGCTCAATTGCTGATTTCCCCTCCCCAATATGTAGCCTTGGCCTCCAATCGGAGCGATTATCAGTTTCGTTGGCTTCCTAAGGACGATTTCCTCTAACTCTCTACTCGTTACGTCTCTTGCGACCACCTTACCTCCGAATACCACATCTACTCCAAGGAGTGTTTTCTCAGCGCCCAGCCTTTCGGCGACTTTAGCTGTCGTCGAGCCGGGACCGAGGATGTATTGGAATTCTGGGTTCATCTCCTCGACTACGAACTTGGCTATCGCTTCTTGGTCGCTTTCGTCATTCAGTGCGTATGTTGATTTCGCGTTCTGAATGAAACGCCTTGAGGAAGGCACCCGTAGGACTCCGCAGATTCTGGTTTCGATCCTTCCCATTCGCATTGATTTCTCATCGAAGTCCAATACCTCGGAATCAATTGCCGTAATTTCATCCCGCAAATAGGAAGCAGCAACTTCTCCGGCCGCCTCAGGCGACGTGGCGAACACTGACGAGTAGTTCTTTACGCCGCAAGGTATGCCGAGAACGGCTATACGCGTATCGATGGCCTCCGATACGTCCCGAGCGGTACCGTCTCCACCCGCGAATAACAGGAGCTTAACCCTCCGATCTTCGAGCTGCTTCGCAGCCATTCGCGTATCGGCTGCGCTCGTTTTCTCACTGCGGGGGAGGGATAGCAACTCGTACGGAACACCTGATGCGATCGCTTCTTTCTCCCCCATCTCACTGGGGCACGTGATGACTTTCAATGGCGAAATATTCTGCTTCAGAGAATTCAGCGCGCGAATGCAACGTTCCGAGGCGACTGGATGGCCTCCGCGCCTCAGCGCTTCCTCTAGGATCTCGGGCCCATCTGTCCCCTTGAGGCCGACGCTTCCACCGATTCCTGCAATGGGGTTGACTATGAGGCCTACAGCTGCAACTTGCATATTCGGGGTGACGTTTTGTGACCTCCCGCCGCCTTAACTAAACGTTGTAAGGCATTAAAAGGCCAAAATCCGTCCCCGAAAGACTTGTCTGATTGCGTAACTGAACGTCACGTAGATTGTGAATAGGATCATGGCTTCCGCCTTCATCTCGTGCCCATCCTGCCGAAAACCAAACCAATCGGAGGGGAGGTACTGCATTAATTGCGGCTCGATCCTGAAACCCGTGTATTGTTCTTCCTGCGGCAGCGCTAACCCAGAAGGTTTAGCTCAATGCCTAGAATGTGGGAGCCCAATCCCGACCCTCTCTGGCATCCGTTGGAACCCGATCGTTACGGTTCTCCGACCGACATCAGCAATGAGCCATGAAGCCACGGAGGTTCACGAGGCGGAATCCGAATCAGAATCGAGTAACGTCGAATCACGAACTCGAAACTTCTTCTTACGCCTTCGCGGAAAAATAAAGTATCAGGGCAACGCCAATTAAGATTGGTCATTTCTTCCTTGAATACCCATACCTGCTCGTATCATAGAACGGTGGTCTGACGATCTTCGCTTCCTCTAGCCGATCCCTCACGTGAATCTCAACGACGTTACCCTCCCGGGCGATTTCCGTGTTGACGTAACCCATCCCTATACCTGTGTTGATAAGGGGCGATAAAGTTCCGCTCGTCACCGATCCAACCTCTCTTCCTTCGTGTATTATGTTAAAGCCGTGTCTTGGTATAACACGTCTTGCTGTTGTGATACCGACCCGCACTCTCGGAGTTCCCCTTTCCTTAATCTCCTGCAGCTTTTTCTTGCCGATGAAATCTTTGTGCAGTTTGACGACGAAGCCAAGCTTCGCCTCATACGGGTTCGTTTTCTCGTCCATATCGTTGCCGTATAAGCAGAAACCTGCCTCAAGTCGCAAGAGATCTCTCGCCCCCAAGCCGCATGGCTCAAGCCCGTAAGGCTTACCGACCTGCAACAGCCTGTCCCAAACAGTTTGCGCATTCCGCGCATTGCCTAATGGAGAGTCCCAGACAAAGACCTCAAAACCGTCTTCACCGGTGTAGCCGGTTCTAGAAACCAATGCCTTGGCACCTGCGAGTTCAGTCCAAGCGCATCCGAAACGAGGAACATTGTCAAGCTGATTGCTGCTCTCCTCTTGCACTAGCTGCCTCGCCTTCGGCCCCTGCACAGCAAACATCGCAACATCATCTGAGACATCTTGAACCTCGACGTTCAGCCCGCGAGCATTTGAAACGATCCAATCGTAGTCTTTGGAGCGGTTGCCGGCGTTGTAGACTATTAGGTGCTCATCATCTTGCAGCCGGAAGACCCAGACATCGTCCTTGATTCCACCTTCAGGATTGCATATGAGGGAGTACTGCCCACGGCCCTTCCCAAGGGCCGCAACATCATTCGTTGTAATGCTGTCAAGGAGTTTCTGAGAGTCTTTGCCGCGAATCAAGGCGCGGCCCATCTGGCTGACATCGAAGATTCCGGCGGCGTTCCTGACAGCCAGGGATTCGGGGATGATTCCCTTAAACCAGAGTGACAGGTTGAAACCGGCGAACTCTGTCAAGTGCCCATATTTCTCGTGAAAATCCTGAAGCTGTACAACTTTGGGCAAGATATCTCCCGCTACCTTAGCAGAATGAAGATGCAAAGCTGCTGATCACGGCCGACTACGCCGCCGGCTCTTCGAACGGGACAATTTTGACCTTCTCGGTTTCAAACTCAAGTTTTTTCTTGCACTGTGGGCAAATACCATTGTGTCGTTGAATGATTTCTGTTGGCGTTTCCAGTTCAAGCCCGTGGTAGAGAATTGAGCCACATGCTTCGCAGAGGATCTTCTGGGGCATGCCATAACCACGCTTGCTAAGGAAGCTAGAGCAAGGTAACATATTTTAGGCTCGTGGTTGTTTCCACTGCGAAGTGCTGTGAGAAATGCTCGAAGGAATTCGAATAAGACTACGCAAATTGCCATGGAAACTACAACGCGCCTTCGGTAACCTTGGTTATTCCCTACGAATTTTCAGGGCACCTACTGCACGAAGGATGAAGCCCTCGACAACAGTTCTCCTGATAGCAGTTCTAGTGTTCGTAGGATTCATTCTGGCTGGAGGAATCTATGACATACTTGAACGCCCGATCTCGCTTCTTCCAACTCCAACCGGATATTCGGTGGTGATCAGAGGAACCTTAGGGCAACAGACGTTGAACGAGAGCCTGATAGCAGCTTTCCTGTACATGCTTGGCCTGGGCGGTTTGTACATGCTACTCAGGAGTACGAGGTACGCCTACAGACCGCGCAACGCCTACCTTCTGCTAATACTAGGCACAGTTACAGTGTTGCTGGTAGTGTTCTACTCAAATTCGCTGATAAACGCCAAGATTGGTTGACGATCACGAGTAAGTTGATTTCAGCCCGAGGAAGTACGCGCCAAGATTCGTTAGAAAATGAATGGGCGGAGTCACAAAGAGCATTATCAGTACGACCCAGTAACTGATTTCAGAAAAGAGTGACACAAGCAATAGTGCCCCGAGAACGAAATCCAGTTGATCGAGACCTGGAAGCGGCGCCCCTGGTTTAATTTTCAGCCTTCTCTTGATGAAAGCACCGGCCAAGTCTCCTAGTAAAGCACCTAGTGAGGCTGGGACCGCTACGAGTAACAAGTTCATGGATAGGAGGTAGGATCCAACCAGGCCTACTATTGTGCCAACGATTAAGCCGCTTGCAAAGCCTCGAAGTGTCTTGTTATCCCCGAAAATTCTCTCACCATCGGAAAGTGATCTACCGAGATCGATTGGTCGGCCTCCGCCGAAGATGACTGGAGCACCGTTCGTGCAATAAGTTGGCACGATAATGTACAGTGCTAAAGCCCAATCCTGCACTGACGGCCACAACCGACTCACCAACCGAAGAGACGGCCGCTAACATTCGATCGGCGGACATAAGAGTTAGGCTGCAACATCCGCGAGTCCATTCTCCCTCAATGCGACGAGGCACCTGGTCCTAGCAACGTCTGAGCCGCCAATTCTCTCTAAGGCAAAATCCTTGACGTTCGCTTTCGGAGTGTTTCGGAGCCTAAGGATGGTTCGCGTGAAATGGAATAGCGTACGCCGCGCCACTGGTTCAATGTCCCCCAGCGGAGGACTGAGACGAGCGTGAACTTGACTCGTGAGCACACAGGCAATATTCCGCGATGAAGACAATTCGCCCAGATACGCAACTTGCCTGCTCAGGTCCCTGTTCAGGCTGAAAATGCTCTTCGAGCTTGAAAATGCGGCACGATACAGTGAGCTCATCGAATCAATAACCACCAACCCGAGAGCTGGAGTGACATAATTCTCCAGCGACTCAACAAGAGTTCTTTGCTCTGAAAAAGTCTCAGGCAGAAAGAGCATAATCAACTGACTAATTTCCTTGGAATCCGCTCCAGCTATTTGGTGAAATCTTTGCTGTGTGAAGGAGTGGTCGGAATCAATATAGAGTACTTTGAGGCCCATCTTGGCCGCAGCGGTGGCGGCTTGGATTACGGTGGTCGTCTTGCCGGTCGCGGCTTCACCATAAATCAGCGTTACCTCTCCTCTCGTGAAGCCCCCGCGCAGCAACTTGTCCAAACCTGTGCAACCTACTGGAATTTTCTCTTGCGCGGCTGGCAATTAGCAGACTACCTTTTGGTGCTGAGGGTGGACTCTCTGTGGCAGCACCGTTTTGGAGAATCCGTTGGCCCTAACGCAGCAAGAGACCTATTCTTGGCTTGACATTAATTCCTTTACAATTGCACGCGGTCTGGCAGCATCGAGCAGGCGAGTGAATTGTTTGATCCAGAGTGGGTAGAGGGGGAGTTTTCCGTAGAAGAATTCTTCAAAGACCAGATTGTCCAGGAGGCTTATGGCTCTCCGAACACGCGAGTAGCCGTAAACCGTTGAAAGGCGGTCGACGTTATCGAGCGACGGTAGGCTCATGAATTCTGAAGCAATGGTTCCGTATACTTCTCTTTGCTCTTGGCCCTCTTGCAGCTTTCTTTGTTGCAGTTTTCGTAGAGCCAGTCGCTTAAACACCCGCGACTGCTTCAGCCGCTCTTCGAGAGCGGAATTTTTCGGCAAATCCATGCGGGGTTCAGTTCCAGTATTGCTACGGAACGCATTTTTAAGTTAATGCATGAACGATGGAAGAACGCTCTTCCGGCCGGGCATGGTCTTTATTTCTTCTTGGTAACTTCCTTGATGAATTTCGCGTAGCCTTCTGCGTTTAGTAAGCCTTTCAGGTCGTCTTGCAGACGCGAAGGCTTAACTACTACAATCCATCCGGCGCCGTAAGGCTCCTGGTTCACAAGCTCAGGCGCTTCAACCAATTTCTCATTGCGCTCCACAACTTCACCGGAAACTGGTGAATAAAGTTCCGAAACGGCTTTTACAGATTCAACTGTCCCGAAGGTCACGTTCTGAGTCAGGGCCTTGCCGACGTTAGGCAGGTCCACGTACACGACTTCGTGAAGCGTTTTCTGTGCGTAGTCGGTTATTCCGACGCGGCATTTTTCATTCTCGATCTTCATCCACTCATGCTCTTTAGTGTAGTACAATCCTTCAGGTACTTCGAAATCGTCAACCTTCATTGCCGAGCGCACCGGGCGTCCATGAGATGAATCGATACCGTATTTAGCCATATGCCCTGGCTTCTATGGTTATGGAAGATCGTTGACTGAACTGATCCTTGCAGGATGATTTCTGACTATGCGATACATGCTCGCGCCGAATAACACGTTGATCGTTCGTGGACCAGCTTCTCTCCAACTTCTTGACGGAGAAGCTTTAGTGCTAGGCGCGCCGCTCGAACAGAATCGCAAACTAGTTGTTGGACCAGAGAAGCAACTTCCAGTCGAAGCCAGATCTGAAGTCGGCCTTGAAATTCTGCTTGGCAAGTCTGGAGAAATCTTCGAGATCGAGGGCAGCACGATACCCGCATCATGGAACACAGCAGTCGACGCTCTAGCCGAAATGAGGCAAGGGAAGGTTATGGTGATCGGAACCACAGACGTCGGCAAGAGCACACTCTGCACATATCTATTGAACAACCTGTTGCACCGTGGGTTGAGTCTTTATGTTGTAGATGCGGACATAGGGCAAGCAGACATTGGACCACCAACCACGATAGGTAGTTCCTTTCCGAAAGGTTTCGTCTCATCACTCGTCGATTTGAGTCCAAAGGCCCTGATTTTTGTCGGCCACACAAGTCCCAGTCAAGTTGAAACAAAAATGATTGAGGGCATACGACGCCTCTCAAACCACGACCAAGATTCACTTACTATCATCAACACGGACGGTTGGGTACTAGACCCAGAAGCGATCTTGTACAAGATCAAGTTGATTGCAGCAATCGAGCCTGACCTTGTCCTTGGAATAGCAACTGGGACTGAACTTCAACCAATACTGTCTAAATCGAGAACACGATCGATGAATGTTGAAGCATCTAAGGAGGTTTTGGCGCGGTCCCGAAGCGACAGGCGCGAGATTCGGATGGGCGGCTACCGAAGGTTCTTGGATGGAGGAAGGACAAGGTCCATTCCCTTACAGAAAGTCAACGTAAGGATTCCTAAGAGATTGCCGCCGCTTCAAAGCCCTAAAAGTCGCGAATTAAACAACCTCATTGTTGGTCTACTTGATGACCAAGGCTACCTACTTCAGATAGGGGTCCTCATAGACGTCGGGAAGGACGTACTCAGAGTTCATTCTAGATGTGTGGATGGTGTTCGGGAAATCGAAATTGGCTACGTGAAATTGTCGACCGATGGAACCGAACTAGGATATTTTGAGATGTAGCAAGTGCGCTGAAATGATTATCCTTTAATGAAGCATGTAACAACTGTAGCGAACTTCTGTTCGAAGTGGCATTAGTCTTGAGCACGCTTGAAGACTTCAGGATGCAAATCCGAGAAACGGACAAGCAACTACTATCCCTGATCAAGGAACGACTAGCGCTTGGAGACAAAGTGGCTGAGGTCAAGGAAAGCAAAGGTTTGCCCACGATAGACCCAGATGCCGAGCAAGCCACCATGGACAATCTTACCCAACTGGCGAAGGATCTCGGAATCGGTGTTCCCTTCGCGAGACGGCTGGGAGAGCTTCTCATCGAGGAAACAGTCAGAGTACAAGATGAGGCCCGGCCCAAGCAGTCAAAGGACCAACTCCTGAAGGAAATTCTTGAACTTACTCTGAAGATGACCTCACAAGGTGAGCGGGTCACGAGATTCGAGATTGGGGAACCAAACTTTCCAGCACCCCAGCAAGTGATTCGCGGCTTGACTGCAACATTTCGTAAAAAGAAGATCATAGGATACGGATCAGCGTCCGGTTTGCCTGAATTGAGAAAAGCCTTGGCCGAAGAGTTGAGTGAACAGCATGACACGAAGATCGATCCTGATCAGATTCTGATAACTCCCGGCGGGAGATTCGCAATATTCGCCACAATCAGCAGTTACGTTTCCCCGTTGGAGCGTGTGATAATACCCCAGCCCGCTTGGCCTGCTTACGAAGAATGCGTGAACGTCGTTGGAGGTCGGGTGATTCCCCTGAACACAACACTCGAAGGTGGTTGGGAAATCGATCTGGGAAGGCTCGAATCGGAGCTACGGAAAGGCTCCCGAATCTTGGTCACGAACTCGCCGAACAACCCGACGGGCAAAGCGATAGGAGAGAAAAAGTTCGGAGAGATTATCGACATCGCCCGCAAGTACGACACGATGATCTTGTCTGATGAGGTCTACGAGAGGTATGTTCGGTCTCCAACCCCGAGCATACTTGAAACGAGTTATGATAACGCTGTTTACATTAACAGCTTCTCCAAGCAGTTTAGCCTCACCGGCTGGAGGATAGCCTACCTGGTAGCCAGCAAGGAGAAGGCTATGCGAATCCGGCGCGTCATTCAAACCGCGGTAACCTGCGTCCCCGAGTTCATTCAGAACGCGGCTTTAATAGCGATCAAGAAGGCTCGTCGTGAAGCTCAGCGAAATGTCAATGCAATCATGAAGAAGGTGGAGATTACTTGCCGCGAACTCGACAAGATCAATGTCTCCTTCTACAAGCCTGATGGAGCCTTCTACGTCTTCCCGAAGGCGAACAAGCCGAACTTCGATTCAGTAAAATTCGCTAAACAACTCTTGGAACAGCATCGTGTGAGCATCAGCCCAGGCCAATCTTTCGGAGATTACCCTGCATTCTTCAGGCTAGCCGTCTCCCTGCCTGAGGCACAGATCCCCAGCGCCATCAAGGCGATTGGGAAGGCGATCGATTCATGGCCGTAGCAAGTGTCATAGGCGGAGCAGGACGGATGGGCGCATGGTTTGCGACTTTTCTAAAGAAAAACGGGTACCGAGTCGTAATTTGTGATAAGAACAAATCCATGGCTAGGAACCTAGCCCGAACGAAGGGCTTCTGGTTCGCACCGGACCCAAGACTGGCGGCCCAGTTGGCTGACTTAGTGATTCTGGCGACGCCTACCCTTGTCACCAAGGACCTTCTGAAACAAATCGAACCGCACATTTCTCATAACACCCTTCTTGTAGAGATATCCTCCGTCAAAGAGCCGCTCCGAAGAATTCTACAGCAAATGAGAAAGCGCTGTGTCGCGATCCTGAGTATTCATCCTATGTTTGGGCCGGGCATCAAGACCTTAACGGAGCAAGCGATCCTAACGGTTCTGCTTCCGCGCAACGACGCTGCCGCGAGGAAATTCCTGTCTCTTTTCAGGAAGAAAGGGGCCAGAATAATTCGAAGCGACTTCGCTCGTCACGACAGACTCGCATCCGTTGCCCTGGCCTTACCGCACTTCATGAACATCGCAATGGTCAACACTATCAAATCGATGGGTGTACCGCCGAATCACCTGCGTGAGATTGCCGGGACAACATCCAAGCTTCAGCTAGTCATCGCCGAGGCAGTCTATCACGAAACGTTAGGCAATGAAGCGTCTATTCTAATGGATAGTAGGCATTCGGTGAACGCGCTCAGGACTTTCGCACGAGAGAGCAACAAAGCACTAAGCTTCATCAAAAGGGGAAGACGTGGTGGTCTGCTGCGCAGTCTAGGGAATGGACGCAAGTTTGTCCGAAAAGACAGAATGTTCCCGAGCGCCTACAGTCGTTTCAATGCGGCTGTTGAAGCTTCGAGCCTTGATTGACCTCATCCACTCGCTTCTTGCCCAGAACGCGGGGAATTACACCGGCCCTGAGGCAGTGATCGGCTAGGACGATTGCAACTGCGGCCTCAACTACTGGAACAGCCTTCGGAACAATGCAAGGATCATGGCGGCCAGTGACTTGGACAACGGTGTCTTGCATCTCTTTCAAGTTGACTGTCTTTTGCTCCTTCGGAATCGATGACGGCGGTTTGAATGCGACCCGAACAACGATGGGCATGCCATTCGATAATCCGCCCAGTATCCCACCGGCATTATTGGTCAGCGTCACCACCTTGCCGTCCCTTACAGTATACGGATCATTATTCTCCGAGCCCTTGATTGCAGACGCTCTAAAACCGGAGCCCACCTCGAACCCTTTGACTGCCGGAATGCTGAAAGTGACCTTTGCAAGGTCTGCGTCTAGGCTGTCAAAGAAGGGTTCTCCGATTCCTGGTGGAACACCTTCGGCGATGCATTCCACCACTCCGCCCAAGCTGTCTCCTTCATTCCTAGTCTTCAGAATCGCTTCTCTCATCTTCTCGGCGGTCTCCGGGTCTGCACAGCGCACCGAGTTTGCGTAGGCGTTTCGTCTTATGGTTTCATTTGGCAATTGGCGTTCTAGTTTGATGGTGTGAATCTGAATTGTGTGGGCGAAGACTTCGATGCTAATCGTGCGAAGGAGTTTCTTTGCAATTGCGCCCGCCATCGTGATTGGGACGGTCATTCTACCGCTGGCGCGCCCCCCACCGCGCAGATCATTGAAGTCGCCATACTTGATTCTAGTAGGATAGTCAGCGTGCCCCGGCCTGGCGACGAACTTTAGTTTGTCATAATCTTGCGACCTGACATCCTTATTCCACGTTAGCATGGCTACAGGGGCGCCCGTAGTGTAGCCCTCGAAGACTCCTGAGAGAATTTCGATTTCGTCTCTCTCGCGTCGGGCTGAAGTCATTGTAGGGTCGGGGGGCATTCTTCGGTCGAGTTCGGCCTGAATGTCCTCTATGCTGAGCTCAAGGCCGGCCGGGCATCCATCAACTACAGCCGCCACGCCGGGTCCATGACTCTCACCGAATACGGTTACGCAAAACTGCTTTCCGAACGAACTATCGCTCAACTACCTCAACTCCAAGTAATCGCAAGTCATCGAAGAAGTTCGGATACGATTTGCTGACACATTCAGCATCCTTGATGACAACGTTATCATGTGCACCGAGCGCGGCCACACTGAGTGCCATTGCGATCCTATGGTCGCCATGCGAGTGAACGACGCCTCCAGTCAGAGGAGTTGGACCAGAAACAATCAGGCCACCATCGGTCTCGATGATGTCAGCGCCAAGAGCGCTCAACTCGGAAGCTATTGCAGATAGCCTGTTAGATTCTTTGTAGCGTAAACGTGCCGCTCCTGTGATCTGTGTCTTTCCATCCGCATGACATCCCAGAACCGCAATGATAGGCCCCAAGTCGGGGCAGTCCCGGACATCAATGTTGGCTGCCTTCAGTCTCTCCCCTTCAATCGACACACACCCACCCGAGAAGCTGGTTTCAGCCCCCATTTGAGACAACATTTCGACAAATACCGCATCAGGCTCTGAGTTTGCCCATGAAAGGCCACGAACCAGAACCTTTGATTCAGTTATGGCTGCGGCAGACATGACGAAAGCGGCAGATGAGTAATCGCCAGGAATCTGATGCGCCGTTGCCTTGTATTTTTGGGCAGGCGCTATGTCGAAACGTGACATTTCAGTATTAGTTTCAACTTTGATCCCGTGGCGCTTCATGGTTTCAACGGTCAGCGAAACGTAGTTGCGCGATTCCAGCGGCGAAGTAAGCTCCATATTCAAACCGTTCTCCATGAGCGGTCCAGCGAGAAGTAGCCCTGAGATGAACTGGGAGCTCACGTCTCCGCGGATACGAACGTTGCCCCCTCCCGGTGGGCCTCCCTCGAGGCGGATCACGTCACGTTCCGCAACCATCCTAATGCCGAGCTGGTTCACGGCCTCGGCCAGCGGTTCGAGAGGCCTCCGCATCAGACTCTCTCTGCCCCTTAGTGTGACTCTGGTTCCCGTAAGAGCCGCGATCGGGATCGTGAAACGCAAGGTAACGCCAGATTCTCCGCACTGGATCTCACCCGCAGGCCCCGTCGGTCTCCCCTTGCCCTGTACTCTCCAACTTTCCGGGTTCTGTTCTAACCTTGCTCCTAGCGCCGAAATAGCCCTCGCGGTAGCTTGCGTATCGTCGCACGAGAGCGGATTTTCTATCTTGGTGACGCCCTCTGACAGTAGCCCGGCGAAGAGCGCGCGGTGCGTGTGGGCTTTGGAAGGTGGGGCGGTTATCTCCCCGGAGAGAACACGCTTAGGGGTTATGGTGACGTTCAATTTGCTACCCCAGAGGTTTCGCTTTCTGATGATTGAATGATGTCTCAATGATCCTGCCGGGAAGCGCGCCCCAAGCTGACAGCACACGATCCACCTTGGAGTTGGGGACAATGGCTGCTACTGCAGGCCCCTTTCCTGACAATCCCGCGGCGATGGCTCCAGCGTTGAGCGCCTCTCTAACCGGTGTTGTATCATAGCCGAACGCTTTAGAGTACACCAAGCCGTTGAGCGTTAGTGAGTTCCAATAGTTACCACGCAAAGCTTCTCGATGGGCAACCTGAACGAAGGACCTAACCCTCTTCAGAGACGTCGGGTCGACGTCACTTGTATACTTCTTCCGATTTGGGACATGAATGAGGACCTTGAGCCGACCTTCGGGCTTGAATCGCTTGAGGATTCGGCGATGTTTGTTATCTGTTACCACGAGGCCACCGAAGTAGCATGCGCAAGCGTCGTCATACGCTCCGGTCAGCGTCACCCCCGCTCGCAGACTGGCCTCAACTCCGAATCTGACGGTCTGGATATCGCTTGTTTTCTTTCCCAAGGCCTTCAGGCTTGCGAGAGCCACAGCATTGCTGGCCGCGCTGCTGCTCTTGAGGCCGACTGCCACAGGGATGTTGGATCGAGTTTCCACGAGTGCACCGAACCGTCTGTCGACTCTGAACCTTTGAAAGACACGGCGCGCAGTTGTCTCAATCAATAGCGTGTCTTCTTCTGGATCGGTCAGGTTACGCCCGGTGAATGAGCCTGCCTGATTCGTCAGGGTGACTTTGGCTCTGGTCCAGAGTCTGACGCCGAGCGCTGCGCCTCTGCCTGTTGCCATGGCGTTCACTATGGTTACGGCGCCATGGCTTAATGCTTCAGCTACTTTGGGCATGTTCCATCGCCAGCATCGTCTGAGCTATTGCATGACGCATTTCGAGGATCGGCGCCTTTCTCCCCGTCCACAATTCGAAGCAGCAAGCTCCTTGATTTATCAACATGTCCAACCCGGCGACTGTCGTTGCTCCAGTTTGGCCAGCAAGTTCGAGAAACTTTGTTTGAAATGGCCTGTACACTATGTCGAAGACGCATTGGTCTGCCCTGAGCCAGCCCGCCTTGATTGGCGGATCAGCTTTACCGTCCGTTCCCATCGAAGAAGCGTTCACAAGAATGTCAGCCCGTTCGACGAAACCCCGGAGCAATTTGCCTAATAGAGGAGCATATTCAACGTCGACGTCAAATTTCTTCCGTAATCGAGCAGCAAGCTGCTTCGCTTTCACAATCGTCCGGTTTACGAGCCAAATTGAGCCAGCATGCGGAGCTAACGTGTAAGCAATTGCTCGGCTTGCGCCCCCGGCCCCAAAAATGAGGATTGATCTTCCTTCGGGCGATACACCAACTTCCTTGAGAGCTTTCAGAGCTCCTGGTCCATCAGTGTTGTAACCGCAAAAGGTTCCATTTTCACTAACGACAGTGTTAACCGAACCAATCTCGGCGGCGGAGCTTTCGACCTTATCGAGGTATCGGACGACGTTCACCTTGTGAGGGGCCGTAACATTGAATCCTCTAGTCCCTAGGGCGCGCAGGCCTTGGATTGAAGATCTAAGCGCTGACCGCTTTACCTGAAAAGGCACGTATACAGCATCTATCCCCGCTGAACGGAAGGCCGCGTTTTGAATTACTGGACTCATGGAGTGATCGACCGGGTCTCCGATGAGGGCATAGACTGCGCTCTTTCCTGAAATGGGACGGTTATTGAACTCCAAGAAGTTGCCACACACTACGAAGGCTGTCGATACTCAGCTGGCCATCAGCCGTCCTTGTTTCTTCCGTAAGGGCTGCAAATGTGAATTCGGCACCGAACAATGGCGAGAGGATTCTAGATGCGACGCCCTGAGGACCCATAGCAAATGAAACTAGTCTAGTTTCCGCGGCTCTTTCTTCGAGAAAACCTAGTATAGCAAGATTATCGCGTGGTTGACGCGCGGTCGTTACGATCTTACAGACATCGCCACCTGCCCTCCTCTCCGAATTCAAGACCCTGTCCAATTCAGAGTGGGATGGCGTCTTGGACAAGTCGTGAAATGAGACAATCACTTCGGCACCATGAGATTTCGCTTGGCTGATGGCGGTTTTCGCGAAAGGGGCGGCGAGGTCTATATCGACGTATTCAAAACCAGCAGAAGCCGCTTCTAAGAGTAGCTTCTCGGTGGCGGCCGGGCCTCGGTTGGATCTGTCGGTAGCAATCGCTGGGAAGGTCTTCTTCTGAGCAATCATCTCCAGTATTCCGGAGTTGCTCAGCTTGTCGAGACGAAACTCTACCAAGTCAGGTTTCTTCTGCGAAACTCGTTCGATCAGTTGGCCAATGTTCTCGGAGTCCTCTACCATGACGGAGAGGCAGATGTTGCAGGTCAGCGTTCGATCACCATTTCGTCGGCAACGAGAGTACCGAAGTGTCGACCACCCTCTTCCACTCTGACTAGGACCTCGTCGCCCGACTTGAGCTCTGAAACCGACTTCGAAGCCCCGTCAGAAACCAAACGCACGGTCTCAGCATTCTGCACGATGAGCGAGAACAGGCGACCGTTGAGGTCTGTCTCGACGAGAATCATGGGTCGACGTTCAATTTTCACACGTCCGATGTGCCCTGCCCTTGTTGCTCCAGAGCGTTTGACGATCAGGACCTCATCTCCCGCCTTCAGTTCGGACAAATAGCGAGTCTTGAAGCCGGGCGTAAGAACATACGAGGATACTGGCCCAGCATTTACGCGGAAAGGCCTCGGTTCGACGTGCGGGTTTCGGTGAACTTCTGCTTCCACCAAGAACAGTCCGGCTGACTGGGATCCTACGAGCATGCCTTCGCCTGGTTCCATTAGCTCGCATGTGTCGACACAGACTCGAGCGCCGGGACCGATTGGTTTGACCGAGACTACCTTTCCTTTAACCAGCGGCACGGTTTCCCGCATCTGTTTCAGAAACCGGTCCATGTCCTCTATGTCGCTGGCCGAACTTGGCGTGAGAACTACTCCGTCAACTCCCAGTTCCAGGGTCTGCAGCGCAACTTTGGCGTCACTGATACTTGACACATCTGCCAGGAGCGTCGTCTTGTCCCCTGCCCGCGCGATTAGGTTCTCAAGCGGGATAATCTTCCAGTTAGGGCAACGGATTAGCAAGTAACGGATTCCCACGTCAACCAACTGGAGGGCTCTTTCCTCGTCCGAACGGTCTTTCACCACAACTTCAACTGCTGAGTTTGCTGGGATGGTGCTCAACGGTCGATTATGACCTGATAGCAACTTGATTTCTGAACGATCGTCTGTGGAGGCTGTTTTGAGTTTCAGGCCGGCGGCAAGGGACAGATCCCGTGGGGAAAGCACTGCAACGTTACAGCGCCCCTCCGCCATTTTAAGCAGCTCCGCCTTTTGACTTGAGGGCGCATTGGGGTCGAGCCTGAGCCACAGTTGTTTCATTTAGATGCCTCCAAGCGTTTCATTGCGTCTTGTGCGCTCGCGCCTTCGTGAACAATTGCAGATAGTGCTCGACTCATTGCTTCGGGTTTCTCGTGTTGGAAGACGTTCCGCCCAAAGGAGAGCCCTGCAGCGCCGGCCCTTACAGAGTTCTCCGCGAGTTCAAGTACGTCCAAATCTGTTTTCATTTTCGCCCCGCCGGCAACGACAACGGGAACAGGGCAACCCCGGACTACTCTTCGGAAGCTCTCCGGGTCGCCCGTGTAAACCGTCTTGACTATGTCCGCTCCGAGCTCGGCCCCAATTCGTGCCGCGTGAGAGACTACTTCGAATTCATGCTCGTTCTTTACGTTGGGACCTCGAGGGTACATCATCGCAAGCAGAGGTATGCCGAAAGAATCGCATTGTTCGGACAGCTTCCCAAGGAATTCAAGCATCTTATCCTCCTCTTCAGCACCGATGTTTATGTGAGCCGAAACCGCGTCAGCACCAAGTCTGATTGCCTCTTCGAGCGTGCAAACTCCGACTTTCAGGTTCGGCTTGCTGCCAAGTTTCGTTGAAGCCGAGACGTGAACGATTAGCCCCGTGTTATGAGTGTCAATGTGCTTCGCGATGCCCTTGTGCACTAATACGGCGTCGGCTCCGCCGGTCACGACACGCTTGACCGTTTCCTGCATGTCTTCTAATCCTCGAACCGGGCCGATGGTGACGCCGTGGTCCATGGCGATTATCAAAGTCTTTGAATCATCTCTGATGATTCTTCGCAGCCTTCTCGTCTTACCAGATTCCATCTCAATCACCTTCAGATGTATCCTTGCGATTTCATCGATTCCGCTATGAGAATGGCGCAGCCTGCGGCTCCTCTAACTGTGTTATGCCCCAGAGCCACGTACTTGACGCCGTCAAATACCGGATCCTTTCGCACTCTGCCCACAACTACAGACATTCCATGGCCCTCGTTTCGGTCGAAACGTGGCTGCGGCCGGTCTTGTTCCGACTTGACGATTAGGGGGCGTTCCGGAGCTGAGGGGAGCTTCAGTTTCTGTGGTTCGGCAGTGAATTCGGCCATGCATCTAGCAACCTCTTCTGGTTGCGCAGCCTTCTCTGTCTGAACGAAAACTGCTTCTGTGTGGCCATCAATGACTGGGACGCGGTGACAGCTGGCCGAGACGTTGAATTCAGCCGATTGTCCGACGCCGCCAAGAATTTTCTTTGTTTCACGTTGAACCTTTTCTTCTTCTTCCTTTATGAATGGAATTACGTTATCGATTATGTCGAGTGACGCAACTCCTGGGTATCCCGCTCCTGAGGTTGCTTGCATAGAAGACATGACGACATTCCTTATGCCGAAGGTGTCGCAGATCGGTTTCAGGGAAAGGCTAAGGACGGCAGTGGTGCAGTTGGGATTGGTGACTATTGCGCCATCCCATTTCCGTTTGCGCCTCTGCTCATCTATCAATGAGAGATGATTGAAGTTAGCCTCGGGATTCATCAGCGGAACGTCTGGATCCATCCTATGCGCCGAAGCATTGCTAACCACCGCGTGGCCTGCTCTTGCAAAAGCCTCCTCAATTCCTAATGCTTCGTCGGCAGGCAACGCGGAGAAGACAACATCCGCATCCATGTCCTTCGGATCCGAGGGCTGGACGGTAAGTTCAGCGACATTTTCTTTCGGCCGTGTTTCCATTCTCCAGTTAACGGCAGCCCCATACGCCATCCCAGTGCTTCTATCGGAACCTGTTAGCGCAGAAATCTCGAACCATGAATGGTCGTTCAACAACTGTACGAAGCGTTGACCGACCAGTCCCGTTGCTCCTAGGATTGCGGCTTTCATCTACAACTCACCTTTCACAATTTGCTTCATGAGGTTCAAGGCCAGCTCTTTGTCGTCCCAGGAAACGAAGACAAGGATGCTCGAAGCAAGCGTCAGCATTCCATAGATGTTAATTCCATTCTCACGCAAATGAGTCGAAATCCTACCGATAATTCCTGGTGTATCCTCCAACCCTACGCCCTTTACCTTCAGGAAGGCCAGGTCAGGCTGAACGGCCATTGCAAGCGCTTCACCGTATTTGGCAACAACATCGTGAATCATGCTAAGGAGCGAATTGGATGTTGTTTGGGGGACGTAGAAGATTACAGAGTCAAAGTTCGCTGAGAGACCGTCAAGTGTAGAATGATTCCTAATCTCTCTCACTACGTTGGCAAGAATGTCGGGGTTCTCAGAAATTCCCTTACCCGCAATCGTGACTGCCATCGCCGGGGTGCTGCTGGCAAAGGTAACCTCAATTTCGCTCGAAATTCCGCCAGTGATAATAGTCCCGTCGGCTTCCAGGTCGTCTTTGTTGCGGTTGATTACCCTAACTGGTATGTCTGGATCCTTGTACCTGAGCGCCTTTCTGTGAATGAACTTTGTTCCGGAATCGGCGAGGCCTATGAGGCTTCTGACATCTATTTTGTCGAGCTTGCGTGCATTCGGAACCAGTTTCGGGTCGGCCGTGAGGATTCCATCAGCGTCAGTTACAAGAACAACCTCGTCCGCTCCAATGGCTTTCGCCATGATGAACGCTGTAGTGTCACTTCCTCCGCGTCCGATTGTACTTATTTTCCCGTCGGTTGACCGCCCGACGAAACCAGCAATTACGGGGATCGTCCCCCAGTCAAGGAGGGGGACGACATGTTCGCGAACTCTCTGCAAGCACAGCTCCAGTATGGGGTTGGCGTCAGAAAATTGATCATCCGTTATGATTGGCCACTCAGAGTCGGTTGGATCAAAGTATCTCGCGTCCAGACCTTCAGCCTTCAAGGCTGTGGCGAAAACCCTGACGCTGGTTCTCTCACCCATGGCCAAGACGTCGTCTAGATCAGTTTTGTCAGGAGACTTTGTTGAGCTGTGATTCACTAGGCCCATTAACTGATCGGTCATCTTGCCGATGGCCGAGACAACGACGACTAGTTTCGTGCCCTTCGCGGCCTCTTTGGCTACTAACCGGGCAGCTTTGGCTATTCGATCTTTGTCGCCTAGGCTTGAGCCGCCGAACTTGACAACTATCCTTCGTGTCTTCTGCTTGCGCGAGACGCCTGGGCTGGGCGCGGCTACAACTTGAAGCGTGGTTGGGGTAGAAACTCTAGTTGGGAGAGTCTGGGGCGTATTCGAGCCAGTAGTGATCACCGTAAACGTGATCACCGAAAATGCCATCACTCACTTGCTTCGTCACGCACCCCTCGGTAGCTCACCCCAACGAGTCTTAGTGACTTAAAAGAATTCCTCAGAAAATCAGCATAAACATACGTCGAGAGGAAATTCACATACCTATGTACAGCCGTTCAGCCAGGAACGTGGGAAGGTCTGCCCGAACGATTTTGTCGGCAACCGGATCGACATCATATTGAACTCTTTTGATGTCGAAGGAGAATTTTCCGTCCGAAATGGTCAGAACCGCGAAACTTGCCCGAGGGTCACCGTCCCTCGGTTGGCCTACGCTGCCGGGGTTTCCCAACATCTCGCCTTCGAATAAGTACAGCATAGGCATGTGGGTGTGTCCTAAGAGCACTATTTTGGCGTCGCCTTTCTGAATCAACTTTCTTGCTAGGTTTTCGGGTATTCCCGGAAAAATGTACTCGCTGAGTGGATCCCTTGGACTACCGTGAAAGAGAGCCACGGGTGTGCCGCCTCTTTCCCGCTTTACGGATGGCTGCAGTGTTGCCAGGTAGTCACGGTTCTTCTCCTTCATGTGCCGTATTGTCCATTCGACAGCCTTCGCCGCATGTGAGGAGAATCCTTCCGTGTCGCCTGTGACGACGGCATAGTCATGGTTGCCCATGAGGACTGCCGTCGGCTGAAGCTGTTGCAGCCTTTCGATGACTTCGTTCGGTTGAGGTCCATAGCCAACCAAGTCGCCCAAACAGAAAAGCTCGTCGTACTTTGGGAGTTGGGCGATCACGGCCTCAAAAGCGTCGAGGTTAGAGTGAATATCAGAGATGACTACTATTCTCAACGCGAAGCTCCATGAAACAGTTGGCGTGGGCTGAGAAATGATTGTCGGTGTGAGCTATAGTTCTAGGTCAATCTGCTCAGCGTAGGACAGGTCTTCGCCACAGTAGGGGCAGAGCTTGAATTTTCTGTCCACTTTCTTGCCGCATTCGGGGCATTCGATTTTGAGCGGATATCGGCAGAATGGGCAGAGTGAGAAGTCGGCTGAAACCTTGTGGCCGCATTTCTTACACTCTTTTTCTCCGTTGCTCTCGCTTTCATGGGTCTGATGCTCTGGGCTTTGTATGATGACAGGCATGGGCTGTCCGGGACCGGCTGAGGAAGCCCGAATAATGTTCTCCCGCATAATGCGGTGAAGTTGATAGGCGTCGTCTTTCGAAAGGTTGCCAATTTTGATATTTTGGACTCCAGAGCGCATTAGGATTTCAATGCTGGCCCTGCGAACCCCTCGATCGAGCTTGATGTTAACCATGTTCGAGTAAGGGTAGTCAACGAAACTCTTCTTCAGTCCCAATCCACCAGATTTGCGTATGATAATCCGCTGGTCGCTCACGACCACCGTTTCGCTGCCACGTAGAACCCAGATGACCTTCTCATCGTAGTTGATGAGGTGCTTCATGTCCTCTGGTATTGGTAGCATTGCCAAGCCATTGAGCCTCGTGAGACACCGGAAGGCTTCGGCACCTTTGATGATAAGATGTATTGCATTACAGTATCAAAAAACCCGCCAAACGAACGGTGCAAACCGACCAAGACAAAGCAATTTCACGAGATCATGCAAAGTTGGGTTAAGTAACCTCAATCCCCCTTAGGTAACATGGATTCGCATGGAATTGAATGAAGTTACTATGGAGGTAAACGCCAGGGTCTTCAGGGTGAACTATGCGCAACTGGAAAATGCCGTCGTCGCCTTCTTCTTTGAGGACAGAATGCGCATGGGAACAGTTGCAATCGCTATGCCTGGTACGGGTGAGGTTGCTGTGGGACGCTCATCAGTACTGGTTGGCGGGAAGTATCTCATGACGAGTCGAGCGTTGGCAGAGAGGCTTGCAGGCAAAAGCGGAAGGATCGCGCTCGTTTCATTCTTCACCGAACTCGACGAGGCTGAGGCTTTCCGTATCTACGCGAAACTTCTTGACAAGGTCAACTTGGCACCGCAGACTTCAGAGAAATCTTTTCGAACCAATCCTTCAGTAGGAAAGAACATTTGAGAGCGGCGACTCGCCGAGTACCTGCGCCGCGGCTTCAGCCACCTGTTCCCGGTATTGTTCTTTGGTGTACACGCGAACTATATTCATGAAGACTCTGAGGACGTCCACGACCTTCGAGAGCTCGGTTATTTTCTGTGGGATTTTCTCGCCTGAACGTGTCTTTGAAAAGATCGGTATGTCAATTGGGCCGATGTCCATGGCGTAGTGATATGGTACCGACGGAAGAGATGGGACATCGATTCCAACATCGGACACCGGAACCTTCGCCTTGAGGGCTATCTCTTCTTCAAGCTTCAGCCGAACGTTCTCCTTCGTAAACACGCTTGTGACGAGCTCATCCTTCGCGAAGAAGGTCTTCTCATAGGCGCATTTCAGAAGCTTGCGCTCTGAAAGCTCTTTCACGATTTGACGGGATCGCGGATTCACGAGCAGTTTCGACCAAACCGTGTAGTCGTCCCATTCCAAATATTCGTCGGGCGTCTTCACCTTTAGAATCTGCAGATCGTCCTTAGCAGCATCCAAAGCTTTGAGGAGCATCATCTGAACCGCCCTACAAGCACGGTGGAAGTATATCGCCCTGAATGACTCGAGCCGCGCAAGGATGAGGCTCTCTAGCGTGGGGAGCGCCGTTATGTCCACGGCCAAGTTGCCGTCTAAGATGTCCATGGTGTAAATCAACCGAAAGACATCGACCGAGCCGTAGCCGGCACCGGTATGGTAAGAGTCCCTAACGACGAAATCCATTTTGTCTACGTCAAAGGAGCTGCTGATGATTTGGCCGAGGAACGGTTTGTCGGACTTGGGTTTTCCCACGGCCAATCTGCTCAACTCCTTAGCATCAAATCCCTGGGCCTTGATGACATCAGTCAAAGCTGAGTTGGCAATGATCCAACTCGACATGCCCTCGTGGTTTCGGCCCAGATACTTCAGAAGCAATGGTTCGAAGAGGTGCGAGAAAGGCGCATGGCCCACATCATGCAACAACGCCGCCAAACGTACCTTCTGTCTTTCTTCGGCCGAAAGCCGAACTGGTAGGTTCTCGGCAACTACGCCTGCTAGGTACATTGCACCAAGCACGTGTTCGAAGCGAGTGTGGTTCGCAGCGGGATAGACATACTCCGCCCCAGCCAGTTGCCTAATCCTTCGCAGCCGCTGTACTGCAAGAGTATCGATAATATTTCGTTCAACCTCGGTCAGGCGAATGTACCCGTAAATTGGGTCCTTGATGAAGCCCCAGAACCGCTGCGACTCATCAAGCCCGAGTTCATGTTTCGGCAATTTTCCTAACAAATTTACCAGACTCTATGGCGCCGTTGCGTGATAGGATTGGCCCCAGACCACTTAGGGCTTTCCACCTTGGGCACACACAGCGAGTTTCACGACTGTCAGAGATAATCGACTGAACTGGCCGTGACTGAGTCCTGCAAAACCAATCCATATTAAGGCCGCGGCTGGGCTGGACGTTCGGGTTCGTCGGAATGAAGTTCGGTATTCAGCATCCAAACTATTCCTATGACGGTGAAGGACCTGAGATTGTTGAAACGCTGAAGAAAATAGTGACGCGAGCTGAAAGTATTGGCTTCGATTCTTTCTGGGTAATGGACCATTTCCACCAGATTGCCAACGTCGGAGAGCCGCATGAGCCCATGCTCGAAGGGTGGACAACGCAAGCGGCCGTCGCAGGATTCCCCTCGAAAATTAGGCTCGGAACACTTGTGACAGGAATAGTGTACAGGCATCCATCAGTCCTCGCGAAGATCGGGGCAAGTTTAGATGTGTTGAGTAAGGGCAGGCTCTTCATGGGCATCGGCGCCTGGAACGAAGAAGAGGCCACAGCTTACGGAATTCCGTTTCCGCCAGTTGCAGAGCGTATGCGGCGCCTCGAAGAGGCAGTGCAGATCATTCGTAAAATGTGGACGGAAGACCGCGCCTCATTCGATGGGAAGTTCTATCGGATCTGCGACGCCTACTGTAATCCGAAACCGATCCAGAAGCCCCACCCGCCAATAATGATCGGCGGTGCTGGCGAGCGCGAGACGTTGAAGATTGTGGCGAAGTATGCTGACGCGTGTAATTTCTTCGGGTCCGTTGATACGATGAGAAGGAAATTGAAAATACTACGCGACCATTGCCACGCGGTTGGACGAGATTATGAGTCTATTCTGAAAACCAGGTTAGGTCGCGTGATGCTTGATAGAGACAAGGAGAAGCTTCAGGCAAGAGTTGCGGAAGCAATGAAAGGTGTACCTGAAGAAAGGTGGAGGGAATTCGCACTTTACGGAACCCCGGATGAAATTCGGCGTCAAGTAGAAGGGTTCAGAGATGCAGGAGTTGATTATTTCATAGTGAACCTAGAAGCAGAACGCGAGCTTGAGGCTCTGGAGCTCTTTGGTAAAGAGGTCGTCAAGAAGTTCTGAAGAGGCTGTTCGAATGAACGAGTGGCGTTGCGCCAAGAACCGACCCGGTGAGGATCAGTATCACCATCAATGGAATGGCGAGAAGGAGAGCCTATTTCCCACGCAACGCCTATACCCTCTCCTGTGTTAATCGACCAATTAAGGCAGCCTTCATTTTCTTCGCAGGTAACGAGATACTAGACTCCACAACTCGCGTTGCACAGTTTTAGAGTCCTGCTCGCCGTCACCTACTCTCCACCCGTACCTTTTGGCAAGGTGTAGGTAGGCGGTTCTCACCTTCTTGAGGTAGGCAAGATCACCCTCATGAACATCCCGCTGTTTGCTCTTCCTTCTAAACGACGTTCGCGGCGAAATATCGAGAACAAACACAACATCTGGCTTCGGCAGGCCTCTCTCCAATGAGCTGAGCCATTCTGAGGGGAGGCCGTGTGCGACCCCGTAAGCCAAGTTTGATGGGCTGTAACGGTTCACGATAATACTCCGTCCACGCTTGATTTCACGATCGAGCTCTTCAGCCCTCTCCCATTTGTTCGCCGCGTAGAGAAGGTGAACAGCATGGTAGTCCAGCCGACTCCTTCCAGCCAAGTAAGCCCTCAATTGCCTCCCCAGCGGAGTCGTGTAATCTGGGAAGTCCCAGACCGATGCGGCATAGCCCCTTCTGCGCAGTTCTTTGGCAAGGAGCTGCGCTTGTGTTCTCTTACCCGACTGGTCGATGCCCTCGATTGCAATGAGCCTGCCGCGGTTCCTAGGCAAAGTCTCTGCGTCCATTAGCCTTCATGGTTTCTTGTACATTAAAGGTGAACGACCGTGCCTAAGTTGGGTTGAAAGTCGTCGTAGGTCGGTTCAAGAACTAAATAGCCCAATACGCGACTAGCCATTGACCTCGTTTGGTTAAGGCTAAGTTCGATTACACGGGAATCGGCGTCAGAGACCTCGACCACTCCATCAAATTCTACACAGAGAAACTAGGCATGCAACTCTTGGGCAGGTACAAAATCAAGGAAACCAATGGCGAAATCGCTGACCTGAAGAGCCCTGATGGAGATCAGAAGCTTGAGTTGAACTGGTACGCGAACCGTGGAGAGTACAAGAACGGTGACGAACTGGACCACTTGGCGTTCGAGGTTCAGGACGTTGATGCGGCTCTGAGCGAATTGAGGAGCCAAGGGGTCGAAGTAGCTATGGAGCCTTTCAACGCGGGCAATAGCCGACTCGCATTCGTTAAAGACCCAGACGGAATCTGGATAGAGCTAGAAGGCCCGAAGAAAACGTGACGGCTAATCTATTTGCGCCGTCTCCTTTTCTTCCCTCGCATCGGATTCAGCCTGTAGATGTCCAACCAGATATTTTCGAACCCTTGCACGAACGCTACGTCCCAATTTCCTATCTTCATGGGACCGACTTTTGTGGGGTAGCCTGCTTCATTCAATCTCCTGAGCAACCCTTCGAAGTCGTCCGCTTGAAAGCCGAGATGATCTAGTTCGTCTCCCTCTCGAAATGGGCCTTCGAGTGGGCTGTCGTCTGCGTACCAGTTCAGTTCTAGCCAATGCTTCTCACCCTTGCTGATGAGGTTGGCGAATTCGCCTTTGCTCCAATCAGCCTTGACACGAGATCGCAATTTCATCCCGAGATATTTAGTGAAAAATTCTATTGCTCCGTTTAGATCGCGGACGCGTATGCCAGTGTAGCCGAACTTAGCTCTCATTTCATCCGCCTTCAGAATGACCTTGAAACCAAAAACTCGGCTAGCGATGATAGGTTTTTTCTTGCTTCGGACGCGGGAAGCCTATTCAAGGTTTTCATGGCGCTTTCCTGATATGATTCTGCCTGTGTTTTGGCGTATTTGATCGAGCCATATTTCTCGTAGAGGCCGATCGCTTTCCTGATCTCACCCTTGGTGATCTTGTTTTTCCCGAGTAGGCGTGCGAAAGTTTTCTTGTCTTGGGTACTCGCTACCTTGAGCAAGTGTGCGGCCAGTACGGTTTTCTTTCCTTCTCGAATGTCTCCGCCGATCTCCTTTCCGTATTCTTTCACGTCGCCTGCTACGTTTAGGATATCGTCGATGATTTGGAAGGCGATGCCTATTGTCTCGCCGAACTCACCTAGAACCTCGAACTGTTCCTGCGACCCGCCGCCTGCAATCGCGCCGGCTTCAGTTGATAATCCGGTGAGAGCCCCCGTCTTGTATCTCAGCAGCCGGATCACATCTTCTTCGGTGAAATCTTTTCGGTCCCACATGCTAAATTCGAATGCCTGCCCCCACGTGATTCCGTAGGCGCGTTTCGCAATTTGGGAGACGAGTTTATGGCAACGGTCTTCTGGAATCTTGCTGGAATTTGCGATCTCGAAGACTTTGATGAGCATTGCGTCTCCCGCGTTTATGGCGGTTGGGACGCCGTAGATTATGTGAATGCATGGCTTTCCACGCCTTAGTTCGCTCTGGTCTTCGATGTCATCGTGGATCAAGGTCATGTTGTGGAGCAGCTCGACGGCGGCCGCGGCGCCGATAGCGTCCTCTTTTCTACCCCCGACACATTCACATGCCAAGAACGTTAATGCGGGTCTGAAACGTTTCCCGCCTCTATCTAGCAGGTCCCAAACTGAAGCGTAGAACTCCTGTGGCTCGTCGTTTCGCGGCAGATGCCGCTCGAGTTCGGTCTCGACGTCGCCTTTGTATTGGTCGAGGATTTCGAGAGCTGATTTCATGGAGCAGCAGAATGTGCGTTGTGGTTCTTCAAGTTGCCCAAACGCCACCGGTGAACTTGTTTGGGATAAGGGTGATATGCGTTTTGGGCACCCCTAATTCAGATTTGGAAAGGTCTCAAGGTGGTTAAATATGACGTATGGAATTTCTGGGCCGACCGAGTTAGGCACGCCTAATTGCGAAACCGGAAACGTGCAATGAATGCCCATAGCGAGTTTCATCATCACCTTTAGGGAAGCTCTCGAAGCTGCGCTGATCGTCGGCATCGTCGCCGCATACCTGAAAAAAGTGGGACATTCAGAGGCCACCCGATACCTCTACCTCGGAACCGGTGGAGCTGTAGGCCTTAGCGTTGCCTTCGCCTTGATCCTTCAAGCGTTCTACGGCGGATTGGCTGGGGCCTATGAAAGCCTGTTCGAAGGATTGACTGCGCTCGCTGCCACGGGGTTCTTGACTTACATGATCTTCTGGATGGCGAAGAATGCTAGGAAGTACAAGGGAGAACTCGAGCGTAAACTCGAACTTGCCTTAACGAGCGGACAGCTGCTAGGTGTCGCGGCAATAGCTTTCATAGCGGTGTTTCGCGAGGGCATTGAAACCGTTCTCTTCCTGACTGCTATCTTCTTCATTGACCCTTCAGGAACAGCGCTCGGCATACTCTTCGGCATAGGGGCAGTAACAGTTGTCGCCATAGCCATAATGAAAACTTCATACAGACTCAATCTTCAGAGCTTCTTCAAATACGCGAGTATGGTCCTCGTAGTCTTCGCGGCTGGCCTCGTCAGCTTCGCTGCACATGAATTGGCCGAGACTGCGGACGCCCTTGGAATCAATCTAGGAATACTCGGGCAGCAAGCATTCAACGTTAACGTCGCGCCCACTAGTATGTTCAACGAAGAAGGAACATTGGGCTCTCTGATGTCCACACTCCTCGGATACACGCTAAGCCCCGAATGGATCAGATTGGCCGTTTACTTTGGTTACTGGCTTTTAATCGGCGGCTATCTGCTTCTTAGTTACAGGGGCATCTCAACTCGCGTCGTTCGTCCCGCCTAAACTTCAGACCGCGCCCTATATTTCGAAGTGAGGATTCTCCTTATCTCCTCCGAGATCTTTTCGCCGATTCCTGAGACAGACATCAGCTCCTCTTTTGAAGCTTGGAATATGCGCTCAACGGTTTGGAAAGATGTTAGAAGTTTCTTCGCTCGAGTGTTGTCTATGTTCGGAAGACTCGAAACAATAAACTCCTGTTGGTCTTCAATCGTTGAAGGCTTAGGGGCGGTCATTATTCGTGGCGCGCGTTTTTCTTGAATTTGTTCGCGGCGGGCTATCGCGAACATCAGTTGGGCTGTTTCGGACGGTTTCTGCGTCCAGACGATCGGGATTCCGTAGTCTATCAAAATGCTTGCGTAGGCTCCCATCATTGCTTCAGGCCGCACCCGCCCTGAACCTGTCAGGGTCTCTCCCTCCACGACAATCACTGGTTTCGTGTAGGATTCTTTGAGTTTGGCCGCTTGCTGAAACAGCCGCCCGTCAATTATCGAGGATGCGAAGTCTTCCACATCCTTTCTTTCCACTACGACTCTGTCCGAGAGCACAAAGTCGCCTACCTCTAGCGCCTCGGATTTCACCAGCGCTCCTAGCTTGGCTAGCTCCCTGGTCACTAGGGCGCCGAGCTCTCTTGAGTCGGCTACTACAACGATTTGTTCTGCCATTTTCTCTTCCTTCATATTAGATGAGATGAATTTCTCCATTCTGGCCTGATCTGGGGCATACTCCTTCTGAGCTTTCATGAACTGCTTGATTGCACTCGCCATTTCCCGTTCCTTTCGTTGCGATATCCAGTAGTAGGCTTCGTCCCGAGTGCCTTTCGCGATTAGTATGACAGCCTCCCCGGGCCCTTTTCGGCCCGTCCTGCCGCGGCGTTGAATGTAGCGTATTGCGCTTGGAACTGTATCGTAAAAGATGACTTCATCACACTCCACGATGTCAAGCCCCTCCTCACCGATCTGAGTTGCCACGAGCACATTGAATGTACCCGACCTGAAGTCATCGAGAATCATAGCCTGCTTCTTCTGGGTCAGGCCGCGATCCTTTGCGCGTGAAGCTTGGCCCACGAGGCGTACGGCTGAGACACCCTCAACCTTGTTGAGCAGGACGACTAGTCGTGCGGCGGTGGTTCGGTAGTTCGTGAAAACCATGATGCGGCGTGCGCGCTTGTTTAGGGCGGCCCTTACGGCCTTGATCAGCTCGGTTACCTTGGGATGGTCAGCTTCCTTGGCAACGACGCCATTCACGACAGAAGCCACTCTGACCATTCTGGGGTCCTCAAGGATCATCCTCAGGCCAGGCGAGGTGCGCTTCTTGGCCTTCTCCTGAAGGCCGTCAAGATGCTCCTTCAACGCTGGGAAGCTCTGCGTCTCCAGAAACTCAATTGCCCGTATTGCGTGGACCGAGGCGTAAACGTACGCAAGGTATGCCTTAACGTCCCTTTTGCCACGTGCCGCGTCCTCGAGTATGCGCTGTCTGGCTGCGAGCACGTCCCGCAGTCGAACCCGGTCCATCGCAGCGCTCTCAAGGTATCCGTGGTCTCTGATGGTACGTAGTCTCTCTCGCAGAAACGCCTCCAGCTCTCGCTTAACCTCATAGAATATCCGGGGGAGTTCAACGGTGACCCACCTGACCTCTATTCCCCCAACGTACGGCCTTACATCCTCGCTCTGGGTTGTTCGCGCTTCCACCCATTCGAGGTGAAGGTTCTTGCAGATCTCGCGGACATCCGCTTCGCTTGAGCCTGGCGACGCTGTCAAGCCCAGTATGAGGCTTTCATTAACGCCCGCATACCGGTCTGCGATGAATGCATACGGGTAGTCGCCTACGCCCCTGTGGGCTTCATCGAAGATAATCAACGAGAGAGTATTGAGAAGGACCTTTCCTGTGAGGAGGTCGTTCATGAAGACCTGGGGTGTGGAGAATATCACACGCTTTTTCCAAAGGCCTTCGCGCTCTTCTGGGGAGACCTCTCCCGTGAGCCAGACCATTGAATCGGCGTCTAAGTTCAGGAGTTTCTGGAATGTCCTGAAATGTTGAAGCACTAGCGGCTTGGTCGGGGCGAGCATTACTACGCTTTTGTTCGGAATTCGCCTAAGCCTCTCAGCGGCCACGTAAGCCGCTACAATCGACTTACCTAGCCCGGTGGGCAGGCAAACTAGAGTGTTCGTGCGAAGGGCGTTCCGAGCTATCGCTTCTTGGTAGGAACGGCGCTCAATTGAATCCAACCTAAGCATAGAGTTGGAGCCCAGATCAGCCGCCGTTGATGGAACGCCTCCTAAAGTTAACTCGAGTATGTAAGCGACTGAGGGGGGTATAAGTCACGGGGTTTGGCACGTATCCTTGCTATGAATTATGGAAGGGGTACGAGAATTAGCGTCTACACTAGTCACGGATCCTTCAGAAAATAAGGAAGAATGGAAGAGAGCCTAGGTCTGTTTGGCACCGCAGCTTCCGCAGAAGCTTGCGTTCGCAGGAATCTTTGCACCACAGCTCATGCAGAATTTAGTTCCCGCTGCCGTCGTTGGGGGCGGTGGCGGAGGAGGAGCGGGTGCGGCTGCACCGCAGTTCGGGCAGAATTTGTGGTGCGGCTGTAGGGGTGTCCCGCAGGAAGCGCAGACCAACCCTCCAACAGCTGCGGCTTTTGTTCGTAGTTCTGGCGGTGCACCATCGTTGTACAGTATGCCCATCGACCTGAAGATGAAGACCGACAGGATTGGTGATATGATCGCCGATATCAGCCAACCAACGTACGGTATGAACCCTGCTAAACCGCCAATTATGGCGCTTATTATGATCACGATTACTATCCAGCCGAGGTATCTTCCCCAGCCAATTCCTCCGATGATACTGAATATCTCGCCAAAAGCGAAAACTTTCCCAAATTTCCCGGTCTTTATCATGTGAGCCATACCTACGCCCAGTAAGATCAGGAAGATTATTGCGAGCACAAGTCCAACCAGCACTAAGACTAGGCCTGTTCCGCCAAACATTACGCCCGGCTCAATCGCCTGGCCCTGTAACGAGAAGAAACTTGCAACGAACGATAGCCCACCCGCAACGATCAGAATTGTCGGAACCAACATGTAGACCAAAGATGCAAAGAAAACTTTGGCGCCGTCGACGAACATCTCGCCGTACCTTTCGAGTTTGGGAGGCGCCTCGGTGCCAGGGGACTCTCTTAGAACCCGAGCGGCATAGCCGACGACAATCCAGTTGACTATCGGTATGAGGTCGAGCACTATGAGGATTATCAGCCTACCGCCATCACTGAGCAGTTTCTTCGCGTAATCGAAACTATTGCTTAGATTGTCTCCAAGTTTCACTCCGCTAACCCTCCGAAGCGATGACTACCTCTTCTTGCCACTGTACAGAAGACCCAACGACCTGAAGAAGAAGACCGCCAAGGCCGGGGCAATTATCACTTCAATCAGCCAACCGACGAAAGGTATCGCGCCAACTATAGCTCCGACTACAATGGCTATTATGGCGACGAGAATAACCCAAGCCAAGTATTTTCCCCATCCGATCCCGCGGATTACATCGAACACTTCGCCGAAGGCGAATGCCTTTCCAAATTTACCCTTCTTAATCATGTGAGCTACAGCCGCGCCGAGAACAATCAGAGCCAGGAAAGAAAGAATCGCACCGACAAGCAGGAGTATAAGCCCAGTGCCACCGAGGAAGAACATACCGCCAGTCTCGATTGGGCGCGGTGTTCCTGGGATGAACCCACCGCCCATAAACATCGCGAAAACGAATGACGCAATGCCTGCTCCCATGAGAGCCAAAGGAATAATCATGTAAATGAGCGAGGCGAAGAAAACCTTTGCACCATCGATGAACAGGTCCTCGTACTCTTCCAGTTTCGGTGGCTTCTTAGTTCCAGGCACCTCCCTCAAGACCCTAGAAGCATAGCCAAGGACTATCCAGTTCACTATGGGTATGATGTCTAGTATGATGAGGATTATCAGCCTGCCACCGTCACTGAACAGTTTCTTAGCGTAATCGAAACTGTCGCTGAAGTTATCACCGATATCCATCAGAGAACACTTGCAGGGGACGGAATACTCTTAGAGCATATAAAATATGGTACGAGTTTACCATTCCCGATAATGATATTGACCAAAAATGCAGGCTGATTCAGCACAATCTCTGCGTCAGAACTCTATTCGAGGCTCTGGCTTCTGAGCCTCCTCAGTTTCTCTATAGCGCCCAGCCAACTTGCTAAGGCGTTCCCATAAGCCATTAGTTTCTCCGGGTCAGTTTCTTTCTTCATTGCCAAGTTTATCTCCTGAATTTTTGCCATTAAAGTCTGTTCGGAGTCTTCGAGAACCCTATCGGCCATGAGGCGTGTCTCCTGCTCGGCCGATTGGATGATTACAACCGGTTTGTTACACTTCGGGCAGAAGGTTTCCTTCCCCTTCCTGAAAAGGGGGGTTCCGCATTCGGGGCAAGTCTCAGAGAGCATCGTTGCCCCTGACTTGAGAAGCTCAGCCATCTTTTTGACTTCGATGCTCACGGCCGGTTCACCATCCATGAAAGGCAACTAAGAAAGAGTTAAGATGTTGCCCTTGAATGATTTCTATTGAAAGGTCACCTGTCATGCGGGGTGGTCCACTATGTCAAC
>Ga0315280_10001351_pt1 | contig 42497 bp, 20 predicted proteins | sample YL17G06_40_MG_FD_203697 | JGI IMG/M metagenome (GOLD analysis project Ga0315280, IMG submission 203697) | Sediment microbial communities from Yellowstone Lake, YNP, Wyoming, USA - YL17G06_40 | ecosystem: Environmental > Aquatic > Freshwater > Lake > Sediment | place: USA: Wyoming | collected...
GAGGAAGTAGCGCGGGAGTGCGTCCATTACTACTGCTTAAACTAAATTTGGTTCCGTTTTTACAAAAAGTTCTTTAAACATAAACTAGGTACAAACTCCTAATACCACACCTTAGGACTTGCCGTGCAGATAAGCTAGATTTAGAGGAGATTTTTCAGTATTGGCACTAAAATCCCTGCCAGTAGCATAAGCATAAGGTGCGCTTCAACAGATTCACCATTTGCATTTTTAACCTCGTGTCCAATTAATGTTAGCGAAGGTTCGGAAATGAAATTATTTGGGATTGGTAAGATCTCGTCCTGGAGGGAAAAAAAACCAATCAAGAAGACACACGTGGAAAAAGCGAAGCTGGGAGAGGTAGTTCTTGAGATGCGAGGAATCACAAAGCGTTTTCCCGGCGTGCTAGCGAACGACCACATAGATCTTGATATAAGATCTGGCGAGGTTCACGCCTTGCTTGGAGAGAACGGCGCTGGCAAGACGACCCTTATGAACATTCTGTATGGACTTTACCAACCGGACGAGGGTGAGATACTCATTCGTGGTAAACGTGTCACCATAAAATCTGCTAAAGACGCGATCGACTTGGGCATAGGGATGATACACCAACACTTCATGCTTGTCGATCCACTAACGGTAACAGAGAACGTTATCTTAGGGCTAAAATCATCAAGGGGGCCTCTCCTAGACTTGGATGTGGCCGAGAAACGGATAATGGAACTCTCAAAGAAGTACGGCCTCAAAGTCGATCCCAAAGTCAGGATTGAACAGTTATCGGTTGGTGAACGACAGCGCGTAGAAATAATAAAAGCCCTTTATCGGGGTGCGCAAATCCTCATTCTCGACGAACCCACATCCGTTCTAACTTCACCGGAAGTGAAAGAACTCATGAAACTGATCCATCGGATGGCGAAGGAGGGATTGTCCGTCATACCTTTCATCACCCACAAGCTGCCGGAGGTCATGGCCATAAGCGACCGTGTGACTGTGCTAAGGCGTGGAAAGGTTATGGAGAGGGTCCAAACCAAGAGAACCACCCAAAGAGCCCTGGCAAAAAAAATGGTCGGACGGCACGTGCATTTCGCTGTTAAGCGCCAAAAGGTCAAAAAAGGCGGCGTAATACTGGAGGTTAAAGATCTGGAGACACTTACCGACAAGGGTTTGCCCGCCCTAAAAAAAGTTTCGTTCAATATCCAAGAGAGGGAGATTTTGGGGATCGCAGGCGTATCTGGCAACGGGCAACGAGAACTCGCTGAAGTCATCACGGGCCTGAGAAAAGCCACGGGTGGAAAAGTCTATATTATCGGAAAGGATCTGACCAATCATCCTCCAAAGGAAATCGCCGATCGAGGAGTTGGACACATTCCCGAGGATCGAATAGGGATGGGCCTAATAATGGATTTCTCGATTGCTGAGAATCTAGTCCTCGGAGCGCAATCAGAGCCCCCTTTTGCTAACAGGTGGTTCTTGCCATTCGATAGAAAGTGGTTCTTGGATAAGGGCGAAATCGATAAACATGCTGAAAAATTGATTAAAGAATTTGACATTAAAACCCCGAGCAAGGATACCCCAACAAAGACTTTGTCTGGGGGAAACCTCCAGAAGCTAATCTTGGCTAGGGAGCTGTCCAGAAAACCGAAGCTTCTTATAGCAAACCAGCCCACTCGTGGACTTGACATCAAAGCGACCGAGTTTATTCAAAACATGTTGATGACGCAAAAGATGGCTGGAACTGCGATATTATTGATATCCGAGGACTTAGATGAGATAATGTCAATGAGTGATCGCATAGCTGTGATATATGAAGGAGAAATAGTTGGGATAGTTCCAGCCGTTAAAGCAAAAGTCCGAAAAATAGGACTAATGATGGCGGGGGGAAAATTTCGAACCATATGGAGAGTCGCGGCATAGGCATATAGAAGGTTTGCGCCCATAACCTCTTGGTCATTCGATAATCGAGTGTTCATTTCCTTTTTACATAAGGTGTCATTAACGCTCCTGGAGCTTTCGCCCTACGGGAGGCCACAAATAGTGCAATTATTGCTGTAACGTAGGGTAACGTTAGCATAATTTGGTAAGGTACTGGGATGCCGTATGACTGGAAAGTGGCCTGAAGAGAATAGATGAATCCAAAAAGTAAGGCTCCGAACAACGCCTTAGCCGGAGACCAATTAGAAAGGATAACCACGGAGATTGCAAGAAATCCGCGGGCGGCCGTCATGCCGTGTGTAAATAGGCCGGTTGTACCGATAGATAGAGAACCTCCGGCTAACCCGGCAAATGCTGTTGCTAGCAGGACACAAGGAAATCTAGTTTTGTAAACGTTGATGCCCGAGGCATCCGCTGCCTCAGGATTATCCCCAACCGCCCTAATTTTAAGTCCAAATGAAGTCTTAAACAAAAGGAACCAAACCACAGGAACGAGGGCAATTGCTAGCAGCGTCAACGGGCTAACAGAAAAAAGAGCGGGTGGAATGGTGCCTGAAGATGGGACTCTGCCGTAAACATCCGTAATGAGCTTAATAAAAAGAAAGCTTGAAAGGCCAATACCCAATATGTTAAACCCAATACCGACGACTATCTGGCTGTATCCAAGGAATACGGTAAAGACGGCTATGATCAACCCAAATAGCAATCCAGTTAGAATTCCAACCAAGATCCCCAACCAAAGATTACCCAGATAAACTGCAGTAAGATAGCTAGTAAATGCGCCCATCAACATTGTCCCCTCAATTCCAAGATTCAAGATTCCCGAGCGCTCGCCGACCAATTCCCCCATCGCAGCAAGCAGTATGGGGGTAGCGTATTGTAGAGTGGTGTTGAAAATGTATTCTGCTACTATTTTTATACCCCCTACCTGATTTTATAGAGCCATGCTGCAGAGAGCAATACTATCGCCTCCACAAAAATCATGATGTATCTTGATACTCCTGCCACTGCGTCCATCAAATAGCCAGATGACTCAAGAAATCCGAAAAGAGTTGCAGTGGCTATGGTTGCCAATGGCCTGTTCTTTGCAAGAAGAGCCACGGCGATGGCCATATAGCCATATCCCCAAAAGCCTAGGACGGTACCGCCGGGGGAAAACCCTCGCAGTAGACGGTGATGTAATCCCGCTAACAAAGTCATGCCTGCGATACCACTTAGTCCGCTGCTGATGATCATAGTCAAAACCAGTATTCTTGAAACGTTTATGCCTGCAAACCCTGCCGCCCGAGTGCTGTAACCCACGCTTTTGATCTGATATCCCAGAGTAGTCCGGTTGAGAATAACATAAACTAAAACGACAGAGATTATCGCTATGAAAATTGCCGCGCTGATTCGTGTTCCCGGTATTACCGTTGGCAACCAAGCTGCCTCCGGGATAAGTTTCGTCTGATTGAAGAGGAAAACTGGGTCCTTTAAAGGTCCGGTAAGAAGGGTATCGACCAACAGAACAGCTATAGGACACATTAGCATGGTTGTTAGTACCTCGTTGGTACCCCACTTAGCTTTCAACACTACTGGGATCAGTCCCCATAGAACACCCCCAATAAAGCCCGCACAGATCATTAGGATGTAGTAAACGGGGGTCGAGGTATGGATGTAGAGCGCCACTAAAGTTGCAAATAGGCCACCCATCCACAGCTGTCCTTCCGCACCTATGTTCCAAAAATTAGCCTTAAACGATAGGGCCAATCCTGCTCCTATAATCATTAACGGAATGGCGTAAACAAAGATGTCTCCAATTTTAAAAGCACTACTAAAAAACGTGCTAAAGGTTTTCGCGTACGCCGTAACAGGATTTACACCACTAACAGCTATTAGAACTGCGCCCACCAACAGGCCAATAAGTATTGCAAAAACAGGCATTAACCATCCGATATAAGCCCGTAACTTCGGCGGCATACCAATTCCAGATAGAACATTTAAAAAGTATTTATATATAACCTCATTCGAGGATTACGTAATGGAGGAATATTTTGAAAAAATATATGTCTAAAAAAGGTATAACAACAGTTCAAACAGCGACCGTCATCGTAGTTGTCATTGTTATTATTGCTGCGGGAGCTTTGCTCATCATGAGAAGACCGTCGGGACCTGCGGCGGGTGTTCCTACTGAACTAAAGGTTGGCGTAATATTACCTGGTACGGTCACCGATTACGGATGGGATTATGCCCCATTAGTAGCTTTGAACAAACTTGGAACTATGAATTTACAGATACCAATAACGAGTCACAAATTCGTCGAGCTAGTAGAACCGGGCGAAGCAGAGGGTGCTATAAGAGCTCTGATATCCGCTGGATACAATTGGATCTGGGTGTGGGGCTTCCAGTACAGGGAGGCTGTTGCAGCTGTTGCGCAGGGACAACAAGGAGTATACTTTTTAATAAACGAAGGGGTGCCTGGAGATGCTGTCTCGGGCAAGGTTGATGTTATCGACGAGAAACCGCAGAAGACCGCATATTTGCTAGGAATAGTAGCAGGCGCTATGTCAAAGAATAAAAAGGTTGGTGTCATTTCAGGGCAGGAATCTCTGCACATAGTGTTGGGCGAAGCAGGGTTTAAGGCCGGAACACAGGCTTATGACCCCACGATAAGCTTTTCCCACCAGTATGTCGGGGGTTGGGCAGATCCCGAAGGAGGAAGAGTAGCCGCTGAATCGCTAATGTCAACGGGTGTCGATGTTATCTTCTGCCAAGGTGATGGGACGAGTTTAGGCGTCATAGAGGCGGTTAAAAAAGCTAGAGACGAAAACAAAGATGTTTTCTATATTGGCTATCCTGTTGATCAATCGGTTTTGGCATCAGGTTATGTATTGACAAGCACTGTTTACGACTACAGTGACATACTGGTGGATATGGTGCAAGAAATTTATTCAGGACAATACGGTAGGGGTCAGCGTGTAATCGAACTAGGCCATGGGATGGAACTAGCTCCATTTTATAACTTTGATACAATGGTACCGCAGAGAGCCAAAGACATGATTGTATCAGCAAGAGAAAACATACTCAATGGTACACTCACTGTTCCCACCACAATTTAGAAATCTTTTTCTTTTTTATTTTTTATTTTTGCACACGATACAGTCATCTCTCTAGCAGTTATAATTCAGAAGACCAGAAAAAAGTTTTTAATCTCCTTTTTCCAAAATAAATTGGGTAACCATGAAATTTCTTCTTTCGGAAATGAATACTGAGGAGTTAAGGGAAACCCTCAAAAGGTGCGACATAGTCCTGATTCCCATCGGTACCGTTGAACAACATGGAAATCATCTTCCATTGTTCACAGATAATTTTATTTGCATTGAAGTTGCCGAAAGAGCCGCTGAAAAGATTTCAAACGAATTTCCAGTGGTTGTTGCCCCGCTGATTCCTTTTGGGAAATCAACAGAAAGCAAAGACTGGATTGGTACAATTTCCCTCGAACCTTTGACATTGTTTAACTTAGTGAGAGATGTGTGCAAAAGCTTGGCTCATATGGGATTTAGGAAGTTGGTCTTTGTGAACGGGCATGGAGGGCATAGTCAGTTTCTAGGTTCGGTGGCAGCAGATATCGGGAGAGAGACAAAAACGTTTATAGCTGTCTTTGATTGGTGGGGAACTGATTTGTTGTCGGAGATTAAAGCTAAGCACCAAGAAAGCCGCGAAGCGGGTATTTTTCATGCTTGTGAAATGGAAACATCCCAAATTATGTTTTTACGTCCAGACTTGGTCTCTGTGGATAAAATCCAAGAAAGTTATCCGACCAAATTTACTACAGCCACGGGATACAGAAATCTTTTGATAGAAAAGCCTCACCACGTGTTTAACTTTTCTTGGAATTTTGAGGATATCTCTCGGTCAGGGGCGGTCGGTGATCCAACCAAAGCTAGCAAGGAGAAAGGGAAAGTCTTTTTTGATGAACTCGTGAATGCCCTCTGTGGTGTTTTAAGAGAGATAAAAGAACTAGTATAAAAAACCGTGGCGCTCGGCAAGTTCCGTTTTTGTTTTCAACTCGTCTTTTGCCAAACTTGTGATGAAGAGTGAATAATTGCGAGGTTGTTTTTAACCCAGAAGTCGGAATTTGTTCCAACCCCGCCCGCAAGCGAATAGTAAGAGACCGCCAAATGGTTATATGCTGTACAGTAGTGCGCGCGGGGACGCTTATCCTCCATTTTCGATGATGTAAAAAAGTAATTTTTATATTACAAAACTCTGAAATGGTACGGAAAATAGGAGGTAAAAATTGAAGAAAATCAAAAGGGAACCTTTTCCCCTAAAAAGGGAACGAGATGATGCTGTCATAAAAAACATTGGCCTGATAGTTACTGGCGACATGAAAAAACCAACTCGACATGAGTCAAAAATACTCGTGAAAAATGGCGTGATCAAAGAGATTGGTACTGATAAAGATATCAAAGATAGCGCAGCTGAAACAGTAATAGACGCCAATGGGATGATGGCGATACCTGGCCTGATCGAAACACATGCTCACATAACTTTCCATGATTACTCTGCGATTTGTCAATCCATGAATTGGATGGAGAATCTAGCGTACTGTGGAATAACCACATTGATCTCTGAGGGATTGCATGCTTGGGGTCTAGGTAGGTATTACGACGACCCTATCGCAACCAAGGCCAATACCATCACGGAAGCTACAATATACAAACGATGGATGCCCGGTAGCGCATTGAAAGTGGTGGGTGGAGCTCTAATCTTGGTAAAAGGCTTGACTAAGGAAGATTTCAAAGAAATGACCAATGCGGGTGTAAAACTGGTAGCGGAGATAGGCGGCGGGGGGCTGTCGGAGCCAGATGATGTGCTTCCATACCTTAAATGGGCCAGAGAATACGGCTGGCATATATCTGCCCACGCATCACCCTGTTCGATACCTGGTTCTTCACACATGGCTCCCGATAAAATTTTAAAAATAGATCCCGACAAAGTTGCGCACCTTAGCGGAGGTTCGACTCCTCTTTCTTGGGAAGAAATAAAAACAATAATCGACAAAACGCGAAGAGACACAGCACTCGAATTAAGTGCACAGTCCAACACTAGGATTGCCTTGAAAATAGTTGAACATGCTAGAGAAAAAGGCCAACTTGACAGAGTTGTAATGGGGTCTGACCAAGCAGTGGGCCTGGGCTTGCAGTGGGGGTCTCTTTGGGTGCAGATGTCACAAGTTGCTTCGATGACGGATGTCGCACCAGAGCAAGTTGTTGCCATGGCGACCGGAAATGCAGCAAAACATTTCGGTAAATTTGTCGACATGAACAGAGGTGTTATAGAGGAGGGGAGAGAAGCCGACATCGTAATCACCGATAAACCACATGGATCAGCGGCCAAAGACTTTCTAGACGCCCTGAAACACGGCGACGTTTGTGCTCCAGCAATGGTCATGGTCGATGGCCGTGTCATCTCAATAAAGGGAAGAGATTATCAGTTCACCCAGAGAGCTGTGAAAATCAACGGGGACTTGAAAGATCTCTCCTTAGGTCCGGCGAACGTTGAAGAATACCTCTTCGGATCACCACCACCCAGATATCACAAGTGGATACTATAACTACAAAAGTATCTGATGCGAAGAGGAGAAGGCCTAAATGAGGGATACCGTGAGGAAGTACTTTAGAGAACTGTCTATACTTAAAAGAGTCATAAAAACAGCATTAAACGAGCTAGCCCCAGATCTAGTCTTGAAGAACTGCAAATTGGTAAACGTTTACACCAGGGAAATAACAAAAACAGACGTGAACATAGCCACAGGCAGGATAGCTAGCATTGATAAATGTAAAAGGTCCCCCAAAAAAGTCTTAAATTGTGGACAATACTATGCTCTACCTGGTCTGATAGACGGCCATGTGCACTTGGATTCGACGCTATTAACCCCCAGCCAACTGGCGAAAATACTCCTACCGTGCGGAACTACTGCAGTGCTTATAGATCCTATGGAGATCGCAAATGTGCTGGGTCTAAGAGGCATTAATTCTTTACTTAATGATGCTTGGGGAACTCCCCTAAAAACTTATGTTCAAATACCTTCGCGGGTCCCAACGGCGCCCGGCCTGGAAACCACTGGCGCCACATTGGGCGTTAAAGAAGTCCTCCAAATGGTAGAATGGGAAAATGTCGTCAGCTTGGGCGAACTGGACCCCTCCAAAATCATCCCGCCACAAGACGAATATCTATCGAAAATTCTCGCAACGAAGAAAGTCCGCAAAATCAGGGTAGGACACGCGGCCGGGCTCAGTGGTGCTGAGCTTAACGCGTATGCCTCAGCCGGACTTGGCAACGACCATGAATGCGTAACAGCACAGGAGGCATTGGAAAGAGTAAGAGTGGGTATGAAGGTGATGATACGAGAAGGCTCTAGCGAGAGGAACCTAGAGGATCTGATAAAATTAATCACAGAGCACGATCAAGACCCGCGCAATTTTTTCTTCTGCACGGACGATAAACACCCAAACGACATCGTGAACGAGGGCCACATAGACTACAACGTGCGCAAGGCGATACGCCTTGGATTGGACCCTGTAAAAGCAGTCCAACTAGCGACGGTAAACTGTGCCGAACACTTCAGGTTGGACGATGATATCGGGAGCGTAACACCCGGCAGAATAGCTGACGTGGTGCTGGTTCGCGATTTAAAGGAATTCAAGCCCGAAATCGTGATCGCGAACGGTGAGATTGTAGCAAGAAATGGAAAATTCCTGGGCGATTTGCACAAATATAGATGGCCAAAGTGGAGCACAGAAACCATTAGGCTAAGGAGGGAAGCATTGCCGGCGGATTTCGAGATAACGAGCGATAAAGAGAGACAAACTGTTAGAGTAATTCAAATCATCGAAGGGCAGATAATTAACAAGGAAGTTCATGCGGAATTGGAGGTAAAAAACGGTAAGATAGAGGCGAGTCCTGATAAAGATATTTTAAAAATAGCATGCGTGGAGAGACACAAACAAACGGGAAACATCGGCTTAGCGTTTGTAAAAGGCTTCGAACTGAAGGAAGGAGCGATTGCGTCGTCAGTTGCGCATGATCACCACAACATTGCCGTGGTCGGCGCAAATGATGCCAACATGGCAGAAGCGGTTAACGCAATAAAGAGAATGCGGGGTGGATTGGTTGTGGTGGGCCGAGGCAAAATTATAGAAAAACTCGAGTTGCCCGTGGCTGGGTTAATGAGCACTAGTTCACCAGATGCAGTGATAGAGAGATTGGAGAAATTAAATAGGGCTGCTAAGAGACTCGGATGTCGTTTAAAAGCTCCCTTTATGATCCTTTCATTTATTTCCTTGCCAACTGTGCCAGAATTAGGATTAACTGATAAAGGTTTAATTGACGTTAGGGGGCACAAAATAATCGACGTGAGAGTTACTTGAAGCTAATGAGACTTCAGGAGATTTTGTCTTAGGTTTCACTAGTAAAAGGGGGGCGTGAACCCCCTCTCGGAAAATCGGGACTCGCCCCTTTTTGGGTGCGAATACCTCCGGGCCCGCTGATTTTTTTACCGATAAACTGATCGTCGAACCACTATGCGTGCGCTAATCTGTCCATTTTCAGCCCCCGGAAAATGCGCGCCCAAAAGAAATTGAGTTTTCTCGCGAACTTATCTTCTTCTGACGAGTAATATGGCCACACCAATTAATAGCACAGCCTACCACAATCGCGATCCCGATAATAAGTCCCGTTTAAACGCCAGGAGATGGCTCCGCACGGAATACCTTCACATCATCATAGTAAACTTTAGAACCCGGATGATCTGATTTAAGAGCTACAGCGTTAATTGCATAAGAGTCTGTATCCGTCTTCAAATTTTGCCCTACAAGTGTGTCGTTTATCCAAACATCGTAGGTTATTTTCTCCCTGTCTAAAATTACCTTTATCTTGTACCATCTTTGTGTTGCCCAATCTCCTAGTACTGTGCTATCACTTCCAGTTTTTATCTCCATATCTCGGTGGTCAAACCCAACAGTGGCCCACCACTCTCCCCAAGTAGTTGCACTACTGTTGAAGAAACCAAACCAATCGCTGGAAGTCCAACTGTCTAGAGTGCCAAGGGAATCGAGGAGTATAGATGCTTCATAACCAATGATTTTAGCATCGGTAGTTATCCTTTTTTGAACAACGGCACTCCACCAAGGTTGACCCCATAGCTGGAACGATTTTGTCGGGGAATAAGAATATGCATCGCTTATTACTTGGTATGCGTCTCCCATGCCGTTCCAGACGATTTCCCAACCACCAGAAGACGGTAAGTTGCCTACAGGATATGATTCAAAATTGTCAGAGAAAATGCTTACTTCTTTTGCATGTGGACTTCCACCGAATTGTGTTGCGAGAATACCTATGATAACCGAGGCGATGACAACGGTCGCTGTTACAGCTATTACAGTTCTTGCGATCCTCTGGGGGGATTCTGGCCTTACCTTCTCTCCCTTAGGGGCTCTCGAGGCTTTGGCAGAAATTGGTTTAATCCTCACTCGCAACCCTTCCTCTATCTCGATTCGGTTGCACGGCATAAAGCCCTTTGCGCGCCGCTCGGTAGACCGTATGATCACCCAGTTGGGCTCGCTTGCTTAAAATCTGCTAAAATCTTGCTAATCTTTTGCTAAGAATTGGTGCGGCCGGCGAGCATTTAATCTCAATTCTAACTTATCGGATTATAGGGGATCCGCAACTAAAGGATACGGGGCGCTTGCAGCCCCCGGGAACTTTCAGGCTTGCTGCCGCTAAACCACTGGAACGGTTATAGTCTGATCATGGTCGACCGAGATCCAGTATCCGACTCCGAGCTCGACTGGTGCAGTTGATGAGGGCGAGACATATTTCTTGTCAACAGCGTCCCACTTCCAGATGTAGTAGGTTTGGCCGGCGAACAGGTTGTCGGGAGTGGTGTTGGGGCTGGTTACGGGAAAGCCGACCATGTTCCAGCCCGTGACGAGGTTAATCGAGTAGTTATCGACTGGTACGCCACTCGTCGTCACCGTCTGATTGTACCCGACCCAGATCCAGTAGCCGACTCCGAAATCCACAGGCTGGTCGGATGGCGGCGAGACATACTTATTGCTAACAGCGTCCCACTTCCAGATATAATAGGTCTGACCAGCGAAGATACTGTCTGGAGTATCGCTTTCCGAGGCCACAGGGAAGCTAACAAGGTTCCAACCAGCAACTAGCTTGACCTCAGCTACTGCTGCCGCAATCACAATAAATTTCCATGCGTAGTTCTCACCCATGTTTTCTTCGAGGTCCTTGTATCCCGAAACCATCAAGGTGATGTTTTCGTCAATCTCCCAGTTCTCGTGGGTCCAGGTGACCACAGTATTGTCGACATTCCAGCCGGCAAATGCGTACGCAACCGGGGTGCCGGTCGTCTGGATGAGGGTTGGGGTAACTGAGGTGTCCATGCTCTTGTTGAACCTCACTACCACGTTCTCATTTACTGAGGCCCTTGCGCCATTATCTGGCGTTGTCTCAACAACGGCCGGCGGGACAACGGTGGGTGATACAACCATGAGGGTTGCGGACATCTCACCGGCTTGAACCACGTAAACTCCTGGTATGTCTATCGCGATCGTGAACGCCAAGGTGTTTTCATTGTCCCTTCCCAAGGTCACGACTCGAGAATTCTCGGGCGCCCCGTTTAAATAAAGTTTCACATTTTCCTGCCCATCCAAATTGCCGATGTTCCTAACAGTTACCGAGGCAACGACCGATTCACCCGGATCGACTATCCCTTTATTGAGCTTGAGGTTTCTGTACTCGAATTCGGGCGCGAGGCGCATCTTGGCCACTCCCGTGTATTGATCATTTCCTCCGTAGTAGGCGTAAACCCAGTTATCCGAAGCGAACACGAAATTCTTTCCTGGGAAGTTCGGACCGTTATACCAGCTCCTGTTGTCCTTGGTTACATCAGCGAATCCGGTTCTAGCATTGCCGTAGTAGACCGGGGCCCAGGGGAGCGTTGCCCGCTTGAGAAGGTTCCAGGGCGCGCTGCCATCAAATATCGCTGTGCCAACTGTGGCCTTTGGTCCACCGACGTACCCATCGGCACACATACAGGTCATCGTGAGGATATTACCGTCCGGCATAATGATACCGCCCGCGGGGTACTCTCCATAATTAGACCAAGTTGTGTCCGTCCCTCCAAAACTCACCGAGCGCCAAACCCAATTGTGCAGGTCGTTGGAGAATCCCATGGTATCTGGCGGCTCCATGTAGCTGAAAAACCGATAGTAAGTTCCATTATAAAGAACGGAATGACCCCACGGGCTTGCTGCAGTATCGATTATCGCGCACGTCTTATTCACAGAGCTAATTGTCCATGCGGAACTGAAATGTATGAAATCGGTGGTGGATCTCATCACGCTTGGAGTGCTAGACCCATTATAGTTAGTGTAACCCACGTAATTTACGTTGTCACCGAAGGGATTGACCAGCAAGACTGGATCCTCTAGACTCTGTGATCCATCCACCCATCTTTCCAACATTGGGGCAGGATTCTTAGTCCAGTTGATTCCATCTGTGCTAGTCGCATACCCTAGGCTGCTAGCGGCGGGGCCACCTTCCCCTGGTGCAGCTTTTTCGTTACCTCTATAAACCATTCTGAAAATATTATCAAAAATACCCACGGATGGGTTGAACGCCCCTCTCATGTCCCAAGTACCCAGGGTTGGGCTCACAACTGGATCCAGACTTGGTTCCCAATTATACACCCAATTATCTATGGCATTGAAGCTGAGATTATCGAACTTGGCGGGCCCGTTCGACAGGAAGATGGGGTGTTCTGGGGTGACATCCACAACTGCCCTCACCCGCGCCCCCATGACACCTCCACTCAAATTCTGAAGGGTCGCCATCGCAGCCATCGATCTTCTAGAAAAGGCGAGTGTTAGTTGATATTTTGTCCCAACACTTATTGTGCCAACGCTGGTATAATTCTCGACCCTCCAAATATAGTAGCCATTCTCTTGCCTCTCGGTCCAGTTAGACCACGTAACCCCATTACTATCTATCTCATATTCTGGAGGAGTGACGTCAAAAATTGAATAACCTGCTACCCTTCTCTCTACCTGGAGCGTGCTTGATGTTGGGTATACGACGGCATATACCCATGTCCCGTCCTGGGATGCGAATCCAACCCCAGGTCGAGAACTGCTATCCTCTATTGTGAAATATACTGATACCTGAGCTTCGTCCTCACCAAGCATCAAATCTGAAACGTATGCATAACCCGTCCCAAAACCTGTACGCCTGGCTGAATACGAGCCGAACAGGGCACCGCTTGATACTATCTCCATCCCGTTGTCAATGTAATCGTTGAGGTTACCGTTCTCAAACCCATCGAAATACTCTCTGTGCAGATAAGGTGGAGGCGTGCCTACATTGAATGTTAAAACGTTATCCGACACCCGCTTGTTCCCGATATTGTCGACGGCGACCACATACCACTGGTATGATCCCTGCGGGAGTTCAGGGGTTGTAAAGTGGGTGTTATCGACCGGCACGTTATCCATGTTGCTCCCGTTGATCCAAACTTCATAGTGATCGAGATCGAAAGCCGTGCCCGCACTGTTCTTCCAATTCAAAACCACCTTGTTCTCCAGCATGTAAGAATTGTCTGGAGAGATGAGCTCAAACGAGGCGGGGGGTGTTACCAACGTGAATTTGAACACGTTCTCAGAAACCCGCTTATTGCTTAGAGAGTCAACGGCCACCACGTACCATGTGTAGAGCCCCGTGGAGAGTGTTGTTGTGAATTGGGTGGTACCTGCCGGCACGTTATCCATGTTGCTACCGTTAATCCATACCTCGTAGTGTGAGAGGCCGGACTTATTATCCGAGCTCGGCCCCCAATTCAGCACAGGTTGTTCGGAGAACACGTCGTTATTCTCGGGGGAGATGAGCCTGAAAGAAGATGGTGGAGTGCCATCCATAATGAATTCCAAGGTTTGACCTGTTGTGTTTTCACCACTGTTCATATCTTTTATGACAGTTCTAAACTCATATGTAACATTATCCGTCAGTCCAGAAATGTTATCAGAGAACGGGATTCTCGCGCTTATCACTTGATTGTCGGTCTTGTTCCACGAGGTTGTTCCTTTCTCTCTCCATTCAAACCATACCTGAGTCTCCTCGTTCTCGAGGTTGATTAGCCTCCCTTTAAGCGTCACGCTACTGCCTCCTGCGAACGATGCCGAGTCAGTGGAAACCATTACTTGTAATTTCATAGCGTCCAATGTGAAGTTTTGAACGCTGGGTGAATGCTTCATGTTTTCGGTTTCAAGCCTGAATTTCACCCTAGCATATTGGCCATCGGGCAAGGATGATAGGTCAATCACATTACTGCCGTTACTCAGAAGCAGCCAGCCGACATTGTCCTCAACTGAACTCCCATCCTTCGAAACCTCCACCGCTACTTTCGCGTTCTCCCCTGCAGCTACCGACGCGAGAACCTCCAGGTTCTCAGGGCGAACTGGGGCGCCGAGGTCCTGCCATCCGGACGTCCACTCTCCCGATTGTACACCAACTTGAAACCCAGGATTGTTGTATAGATACCGGATCTCATCCTCCGTGATGGCCCTGTTTAATACCATTACTTCGTCGATTTTACCGTCGAATCCTTCTTCGCTAATACCGCTCGGCTGATTCCCGATACAGAAGCTGTTTGAGTTGGTAGCGAGGTCATCGAAGTTCTGATCAGACTCGCCAGCCAATATGGCACCGTTTTTATAGATGCGCATCCTGTATCCATCCCAGGTCGCGGTTATCAAAGACCACTGGTTCTTGGGGAAAAAGCTATCCGGAACTTCAAGCGATCTTGCACTTCCTCCGCTGGGCCAGACTATGAATACCACACTGCCGTCGCCTCCATTGTTAACCCTGAGGAGATATACTGTATCTTTCTTCACTATCTCGCCGCTTGATGGCATTGTGTAGGGGTATATCCAAGCGCTTATCGTCAGGCCTGAGAATCCTTCCAGGTTGCTTCTGTCCCCAACATTGACGTTGTCACTAGAATCGCTCCTACGGAATTCCAAGGCGCTGCCGGATTTTCCAGTTGTCCATGCGGCGCCGGAAATCGTTCCGTTATCGCCGAAACCGCTAGAATCGTACGCAGTCGTTCCAGTGTTTTCGTTAAACCTCCACCAGCCCTGGACATCCGCGGTCACTAAGGCGATCCCGTCCGGAGCTCTGCGCACACTTATATTGTTGTTATCCATTGTTCCGTCTTTCCACTCAGCCTTTGCCTTCACCGACCAAAGCACGCTTCTATCTCTAACTGGTGCTGTCGCGAGTCCAACAACTTTGTCCGCCGCACCGTAGTACAGGTACCAATAATTGTTAACTTCCACAAGCCCTTCGCTAAATACGCAATTGGTCACCTGTCCGCTGTTTTCCCAGCTCAGCTCAGGTACCAAGAAAGGCGCATCACACCTTGTAACGATTTTCGTGGGATCATCCTTTGAGAATATGACCCAACCGGTAGTGAGCCTCCCACCATCGGGTAGTTGTCTGTTCAGCGAATTGTATATGACAAGTATCCCGTTATCCAACATTGTAGGCGTGGGTCCGGGCTCTATGGTCAACGCGTCGAAATATCCTCTTCTCCTCTCAAGCACGCGATCTTTTACAGTCCATGTCAGGAGATCATCTGAGGTCGCGTAGAACAGGTCACCTCCACCGGACATTGCCTCAAAATACATGTAGTATTTTCCGTTGATCTTCTCTGGTATGATCGCACCTGACTTGCTCCACCCCGTGATCACACCGCCATCGCTCCATCCCATCCCCGGGAATGCCAAACCAACCTTTACCCAATTTTCTAGGCTATCAGATCTCGCCAGCGCTAGCCTGGCAATAGTGCCGTCGTATGCTGTGTAGGTCATCCAATAAGTGTTATCTATCTCTACGACTCTCGGGTCCTCGCATCCAGAGCTCTCGTACCACTGAGTGTTTGATATTACCGGGCTTGACCTCTTTTGGAAGCCAATTCCATTGTCGCTGGTTGCCATCCCTATATAAGAAATCCCACCTGCCGACGCCTGAGCCCTGTAAAACATGTAAAATTTATTATCGCGATATACCACAGCGGGATTATAAACAGCATAACTATCAAAACCCGAAACGCTTGGTGTCAAAACCGGCTGTGAGCGCTTTACAAACTCGTTTTCGAAGAAGGGTGGGTTTCTTGACCCCAGTATAGCTATCGGAACGACTGGATTAACCGTGAACTTACTCACGAATTCTTGGTTATCCTGGAAACTAGCAGCGTCAACTACTTTCGCCCAAAGGTCCCATGTAGCCGGCCCCGCCTCTTGGGCTGGCGCCGCGGTTACATCCAGTTTGATACTGAATGTCCAGTCATCAGTAGTGACCAAATCAGATCCGGGTGAGCACGCCCCAACGTTCATGTGCTCGTTTGAAGCCCCTGGGCCAACCTCGCTGAATCCCGCTCCCCTGACCCACTTGAAGGTGTAGTGGTTTTGGAGATTGTCTGGCGCGCCCTGTGATAGCGAGCTTGCGTAGAGTTTCAGCCAGACCTCGTCAACATTCGAGAGGTTATCGTTATCCCGGACTTCCACCTTGAAATTGTAGTATGTATCAACATTAACTGAGATCGGCGTGTACGAGGCCAATATTTCAGGAGGATATAGGCCAGCGCTCTTTGTCGTAAAAGACCAACTATAATTATCGCCGAGGTTGTTTGCCCGGTCTCTATAGCCGGACACCTTAAGGGTGATATTGTCGTTGGCGTTCCAATTGCCGTGAGTCCATGTGGCCGTGTCGTTGGGTTTATTCGTCGTGCTCCAGCCGCTGAACGTGTATATAACTGAACTGCTACCGGCGGTCTGCTGGAGCGTCGGAGTCGTGGACGTATTCATTGTTTCGCTAAACGTCACAATAACATTCTGCTTAACAAAAACATCGATTCCACTATTAATTGGGATAGTTGAAGAAACCTCAGGCGGAACCGTGTCGACCCCGAAGGTCCAGATGTCGGAGGGGTTCTCGCCCATTGCATTGATTGCGGTAACCTTCCAGGAGTAGTTGTCGTCGGGAAGGGGCGTCGTTACTTGGTAGCTGTTATCGGTCGCCCCGAGTAGTACATTTTCCACAGGAGATGAGAAGTCGGGATCATTGTCGACGAGTAGGAGATGATTGTCAGCATTCTCGCCGATGATCCACTGGAAGGTCGGCGTGTTATCGGTGGTTACAGTACCGTTCGATGGTGAATTAAGTAGCGGCTTGCCTGGGATCCGTTCTTCGGGTCCGACTGTAACGCTCGGCTCGGTTTCGATATACTTCCTCACGATGAACCAGTCGAAGTAGTAGCTCGAATTGCCGCCCCCGTCCCAAGCCGCAAGCGTGTACTTGTCGCAGTAGTTGTCGTTATCTGTGTCAGGATTCCAGTTGCGGGTCTTCTCGGGGGCTGTCCACGCGAGCACCCTGTAGTCCTCGTTGTCCTGCCCGTAGTAGAACCTCGCCCTTATCTTATTATCTGAGTACAGGGAAAGACTCGCGATGTAACACTTGTCCACAGGATAATTGCCGCCCGACCAGCTACCATCGGAGAAGAACTGGTAGTTGTCTCCATCCTTAAAGAATTCTGCATATTGCTGACCCGAGCCCGCTCGATAAAAGCTCCCGGGTCCGTTGATCCCCAAACCTCCTCTCCACCACTGCGCTGTCTTGACCCTGGCCTCAACCACCCTTTGCACATTGAGGTACTTGATGCCCTTATCAGGCCCGTGCTCGACCCTTCTCGCATCTGAGTCGAGCGGGTCACCGTAATCTTCGATGCGCAAGGCATATTCATAAACATCAATTCCTTCACTGGTCGCCCACCACTTATTGGTATTCAGCCCACCCTGGCCTCCGGATCCGCCCCCGAAATCGTCGAAGAAAAGGAAAGTATTATCCCCGTTTTCGGCGCTCGGGGTGCTGGAATGGTAGTACATCCAGATGGTGTTGTCAGAGTTCTCCAGCCTCCGGACCCAGGCCACGTTCTCGTATACTAATGTTGGAGGTGTTCCGCCGTTATCATTCTTTTCTATCCAGTATGGCAGCACTTGGGTGGTCTCGTTCTCTAGGAAGCGTATGCTAGGGTAATCTGATTTTGGTATATCACTCGGGATGATGATTTTTATTTGGAAGTTTTCCGGGTTTAACGATGAGATCGTTATCTGGCGACGGCTAGTCCAATTCGTGTCCCACCAATTTGTACTGGCAGAAGCAGGCGGTTGAACACTTACAATTAGCATTCCAACTGAAAAAACAAGCAATACCGAAAGGGCTAGTCCCCACACTTTATAACCATTTCTCATGACCGGCCCCCTCGTTTTATGAAAATTGTTATTTTGATGATGTTCATTCTTTGCCCCCGTTAAAATTATTTTTATTTACCACCATTAATGTTAAATCCGTCTATTTATTTAAAGTTTTGTCTCACTAGATGAAGCTCCATCATGTTTCTGTAGGTGATGATACGTTTCTAAAGGTGTTGCGCGAGATTGTAGAGGAAGTTGGCCTGGCCATTACAAGTGGAGGTGCTTGCGATGACGTTATGGGCCGCAGGACCAGAATCCCTAAGTCATATGGTATTATTGTTGGCCGACATGAAACAGTTCTCGATGATGTCGTCTTCAAAGGATTTGAAAGGATGGCGTAACTGTTGTAGGTGAGTTCAACATTCTCGATTTTCCCCCATCGCAAAAATTATGAAATGAGCAATGTTTTAATACAATAAAGCTGTCTTTGCCTAAAAGTGAACTAATATAAAAAAATAAAAAGTAAATAGGGGCGCTTGCAGCCCCCGGGAACTTTCAGGCTTGCTGCCGCTAAACCACTGGAACGGTTATAGTCTGATCATGGTCGACCGAGATCCAGTATCCGACTCCGAGCTCGACAGGTGCAGCTGATGAGGGCGAGACATACTTCTTGTTAACAGCGTCCCATCTCCAGATGTAGTAGGTCTGACCTGGGAAGAGGTTGTCGGGAGTGGTGTTCTCATTAGTGACCGGAAAGCCGACTAGGTTCCAGCCATTTTTGAGGTTTTCCGAATAGTTATCAACTGGTACACCACTCGTCGTTATCGTCTGGCCGTAGCCCCCGACCGAGATCCAGTATCCAACTCCGAGTTCTACAGGTGCAGTTGATGAGGGCGAGACGTACTTCTTGTTAACAGCATCCCATCTCCAGATGTAGTAGGTCTGACCTGGGAAGAGGTTGTCCGGTGTACTGCTCTCCGAAGTCACAGGGAAGCTCACAAGGTTCCAACCCGCGACCAGATTGATCGGCGGGCTGGGGACTTGCTTGGGTCCGATAGTAACGGTAGGTTCTGGATCTACGTACTTCCTCACGAAGAACCAGTCGAAGTAGTAGCTTGATGAGCCTCCGCCATCCCACGCCTGTAGGTTGTACTTGTCAACGGATGGATCTCCAGGGGCCCAATCCTGGATCTTCTCTGGCGAGGTCCAAACCAAATCCCGGTAATTTGCGTTATCCTCTCCATAGTAGAATTTTGAGATGAACTTGTCCTTGCTGGCTCCGTACAAGTCTGTCCTTAGAATGTAATACTTGTTGGACTCACAATTACTCTGGGAGCTATCAGTCCAGAACCTGGGGGTATCGAAAATACATGCCGTCTCCTTACTCACGCTCCCTGGTCCGGTGAGCACCAGTCCACCTCTCCAAGAGCTGCTGTTTTTCATCCTGAATTCGATTGTCCTCATATCGCTGACGTACTGAATGCCCTGACCTGGCCCGTGCTCAACCTTTCCCGTCGCATCGCTATAATCCTCGAGACGTATATTGTATGCATAATTATCGAAGCCAGTACCAGATTTGCCCCATTTGCTGCTGTTAAATGGTCCTCCGAAGTCGTCCCAGAACAGAAAAGTGTTGTCCCCGTTCTCAGCGCTCGTGGCGCTCGGGTTCCCATAGTACATCCAGATGGAGTTGTCCGAGTTCTCAAGCCTTCGCACCCAGGCCACGTTAACGTATGAATCCTCAGCCCTTTCTATCCAGTATGGCAGCAGGCCAGAGTTCTCGTTCTCGAGGAAGCGGATACTCGGGTAATCTAATTTAGGTATATCGGGGGGGATAATGACTTTTATCTGGTAATTTTCTGGGTGAGGGCCGATTGTAATCTGTCGGCGGTAGCTCCAATTGTTATCCCACCAAGTTGAGCTGGCGTGAGCACTATTTGAAAAAAGCATAAACACTAGACCTTCAGATAATAACATGACTGCAATAGCTAAGGCTATTATCGCTGGTCGTTTCATTTTTTTCCTCCACCTTTTTCCTCCTTTTCCTGATATAAAACTCAACAATGTTTGATATAAACATTTCGTTCCTAAATATCGTATTATGTAAGGATTGTATCGGTCTATGTATATAGAATAATTAATAGATTTGGCAGTACATGCTTGAGATGTCTCCCCAATCGTTCATAAAAGTCGTTAGAGAGAGCACCGTTGACACAAAATTCCCAACTACTAATCTATCTTTTATTCAAAACATACTGCATTCGAAGTTGGAAAATTTAATTTCCCTCTAATTTTTCTTATAACATTAGAAAAAACGGTTCTAATTCTATTGGAATATTTTTTTATTGATCTGTAACCGAAGCGCGCTAGGTCCTCGATGAGAAAGCCGCCAGACATGGCTAGGGCTGGAGTAAAAATCATGGTATACCATGGCCACTTTACCGGCCATGCCGCAAGGAATACCAGCGAGAAAGCAAACCAGAGCGATTCCATCATCCTTTTTCTATACAGTAGGAGGGGGAACCCTAGAAATCCTAATACAAGGATGATTTTCTCTATGTCTATCAAGAAGACGCCCGCGTGCATTGCTGCGGGCTCAGAGTTCCATATTAAGGAGAGATGATACCACCACGGGAAATTTATGTAACGGCTGACATTTTCTGCAAACTCTCCGTGAAAGGATAAGGAATGAATAAGTTTCGCGTCCTGCCAAAAAGGGGGGTTGACCACTAGAAATACACCCGTGGCTATAGCTGCCAAGATAAAGATTTTTTTGATTCCCACCTTCCAGCTCTTAATGTTGTCTGCTAGTATCAGAATCGGTATGATCTGGAATATCAAAAAAGAAGTATATTTCGTGGCGAGTGCTAACCCTCCCACGATGCCAGATAGATAAAACCAATTTTTGTTCTTCCTCGACATTTCGTACATAATTATCGAGACTAGGACGAAAAACACTGCCCCAGTGTCGAGGTATACTTCAGATGAATATTGAATAGTTAAAAGCTCGGTTGCGAGGAAAAATCCACCCACTGGGGTTCGAAAGGAAATAAGCAGTACAGTGAGACTTCCAAGTACGACCGAAATGAACCTCGCCGATAAGAGGTTATCCCTAACCAACAGGGCCAATGCAAACAAAAACTTTCCGAAATCAGGGTGTTCGAGGTTCTTGGCGTAGGTGATGAAGCTTCGAATGTCAAAATTTCGTATGAATCCGGCGATGTCCCTAGCCACACTCAAGTAGAGTGGCTCATCCACGTCCTCAGGGAGAAGGACCGCGGCTCTTAGCCTCAGGAGTAATGCGAGTAAAAAGATGGCGAAAATAACCGCAATCAGCACGAATTTTCGGGAGATTTTTCTGATATGCACATTTATCCCAATAAACTCAAATCATCCATAATTAATTACATTAGTAGTCACCTCCAACAATAAATAACTTACCAGATTTGAAGCTCTCTCTAATATTCCCGATCTGTAACAAAGCGAAAAATCTGCCGCGCTTCATGGAAGGAGCTGAGAACTCACTGGAAGGCATTAGACATGAGATAATGGGCTCTTTGGCATACGCTATCTGCCTACCAAATCTGATCGGAATTTCATGGCGACCATCCTGAGATTTTGCATATCGAGCACATGTGTGTGGAGTTAAATTCTGAGGCCTTGATGATGGGAGTTAAGGATTTCTAGAAAGACCTAGGTATTGACTTCGTAATTGATGCGGAAGCTGCTCGTAAAGTCGCAAAAAGCGATAAGGGAGGAGACCTTTGGATCGATTATTGCGGTTGCAACTAAGAACTAGGAAGTCATGGAAAGCCTAGAGACCCGGGGATACTCCAATTAGAGACACGTAATGGTGTCCGAGTCGGTCTCCCAGTAGCCGATGTCGCAGGCGTTGTTATTATCGATGATTCAGTTTTCGATGATGTTGTATGGAGAGTAGCTGGAGCTTCATCATGTAACTGTAGGTGATGACGCAGCTTCTAATCTTAAAAGTATTGTGCGAGGATTGGTAAAGGAAGTTGGTCTGGTCGTAATAAGTGGTGGTGCTTGCGATGACGTTATGGGCTGATTGCTGCCGCTATAGGGGGACGTTTACCGTCTGATTGTGGTCGACCGAGATCCAGTATCCGACTCCGAGCTCGACTGGTGCAGTTGATGAGGGCGAGACATACTTCTTGTTAACAGCGTCCCATCTCCAGATGTAGTAGGTCTGACCTGGGAAGAGGTTGTCGGGAGTGGTGTTGGGGCTGGTTACGGGAAAGCCGACTAGGTTCCAGCCATTTTTGAGGTTTTCCGAATAGGCATCAACTGGTACGCCGCTCATCGTTACCGTCTGCTCGTACCCGACCCAGATCCAGTATCCAACTCCGAGTTCTACAGGTGCAGTTGATGAGGGCGAGACATACTTCTTGTTAACAGCGTCCCATCTCCAGATGTAGTAGGTCTGACCTGGGAAGAGGTTGTCCGGGGTGTCGTTCTCCGAAGCCATAGGGAAGCTCACAAGGTTCCAACCCGCGACCATATCAACCTCAGCTCCTGCTTCAATCACAAATGTCCAAACGGATGACTCTGTCTGTCCATAATCATTGATGGCGATGACTTTCCATGAGTAATTCTCTAGCGCGAGTGGTGTTGTAGGCGTGTAAGAATTGTCAGATGCCCCAAGGAGGACATTCACCTCAGGAGATGAGAAGTCAGGATCGTTGTCGACGAGTAGGCGATGGTTGTCAGCATTTGCACCCGCAGTCCACTGGAAGGTCGGCGTGTCTTGATTGGTTAGAGTACCATCCGGTGGAGAATAGAGCAGCGGCTTGCCGGGGAGCGATTGCTCGATTCCGACCGTTACGCTCGGCTCGATTGCAGTATACTTTCTCACGAAGAACCAGTCGAAGTAGTAAGTTTCGTCCGTAGCGTCCCAAACACGTAGTCTGTACTTGTCACAATAGTTACTGCCATCAGTGTTAGGATTCCAGTTATTGGTTTTATCTGAGGAGTTCCACTGCAGCGTCCTGTAATTGCTATCATTCATACTCCAGTAGAACCGTGACAAGATCTTATTGTCGCGGTATAGATCCGTCCTTAAGATGTAATATTTGTCGGTCTGCACACCCGTGTAATAAGATTCGCCATCGCTCCAAAACCTAGGTCCATCGAAGATGCATGCGTATTCTTTTCCTGCAGAACCTCCTGGCTGAAAGTTACCTGGTCCAGAGAGAAGTAGCCCTCCTCTATTTATCTGGGTGTCCTTCATTCTAGTCTCGATTATCCTCGGAACGTTTTCATCATAAGTCGACATTCCCTGACCTGGCCCATGCTCGACGAATGCTTCGTTACCGCCATAATTTTGTAAACGTAGAACAGTTTGGTATACATCGACACCTGTGCTGGACGCGCCCCACTTATGCGTGTTCAAAGCGCCTTGGCCTCCGGTACCGCCTCCAAAGTCGTCGAAAAACATGAACACGTTGTCCCCGTTCTCGGCGCTCGTGGCGCTCGGGTTGCCATAGTACATCCAAATGGTGTTATCGTCGTTCTCAAGCCTCCGAACCCACGCCACATTTACGTACGATCCCTCGTTCCTTTCGATCCAGTATGGCAGCAAGCCTGAGTTCTCGTTCTCCAGGAAGCGAAGGCTCGGGTAGTTAGACTGAGGTATGTTGCTAGGTAACACAATTTTTATCTGGTAATTCTCAGGGTGGGCTCCAACAGTAATCGGGCGTCGCCGCGTCCAGTTAAGGTTCCACCAAGATAATTTACTCCAATCAACCATCATGAAAATCCAAGTACTTGAGAAGGGTTTAATCTCACCCGACACGTACGCGCGGACCTTCCACCAATAGCTGTCATAAGCTAGCGGGGGGCTTGTGATGCAGATGTTTTCTGTAGTATTTTCCAAGATCTCGGGCGATCTGAAGTCATAGTCGTTATCGACCCATATCTCGTAGTTGTCCGCTACGAAGTAGTTCTCCCACCTGAAAGTAGGAGTGGTGTTATCAGTCAGAATCCCGCTTTTTGGCTCTAAAAGAGAAACAGTAAACATTGATGGGGGTGCATCTTTAGCGTCACTGCCCCAGTCCGAGTTCTCAGGGCCCATCTCGAGCACCAAGTGGCCGCCCTCTAGGTCTGATTGCGAGAACCAAGGCTTTTCTAGAGGCTTCTCATTCAGTGTTGCAGACTGGATGTACATATTATCCCTAGAAACTTTTAGAGCATCAATTACGAAGTCTCCTGCGTAATAAGAGTTGTCAAGGTGAATGATGACCCTGTCGAATATCGGGCTCCCTATCTGATACGTAAGTTGAGCAGGGCAGACGGGGTAGAAACCCATAGCGCTGAGGACGTACCAGGCAGACATCTGACCGCAGTCCTCGTTCCCGGTTAGACCATTATATCCATACGGCGCAGAATATTGGCGAACGCCTGGCACCCAGTACTGGCCATCCATAATATCTCTTACGTACTTCTGGGTCTTCCACGGCTCGCCTGACCAATCGTAAAGGTAGACTATATCCTGGCTTGGCTCGTTGGCGTGGTTATAGTAGTATTGCCATCCTTTGGTAAAGTCGGTGTTCTCGAATAATTGATCCAGTTTTTGATTAAATTCATCTCTTCCACCCATCAGGCCAATCAAACCTTGGACATCTTGTGGCGCGTACCACGTGTACTGCCACGAGTTTCCCTCCGTTAAATCCGTGGTAAATGCCGTTGGATCGAACGAATATCCGAACCAAGAACCATCCTCGTTCCTGCCTCTGACAAAACCAACTACCTTATCAAAAACATTCCTGTAGTTTTGAGCCCTACTCATAAATAACTCGTACTCGTTCTCCCTCCCCAAGGCCTTCGCCAGCTGGGCAATGCACCAATCGTCGTATGCGTATTCTAAGGTGCAGGAAGTTCCCTCGTTGTTTGGCATATTTGATCCTGGGGGGGACCCGATGTCTGCTGGGACGTTGCCTAAATTTTTATAGTAATCTATTCCTGCCCGAGCCTCGTAGAAGCTTGGACCGGGCATCATAGCGTTCTTAATTAACGCAGCGTAGGCATTCTCTATGTCGAAATTTCTGATACCTTTTAAATAAGCGTCGGCTATTACAGAGTCGCCGTGAGTCGCTATCATTACCGAAGAGTAACCTGGATTCGGCCACTTGGGCATCCAACCGCCCTGTTTATACATGTCCGTGAGCGACTGGCACATATCTGCAACTCTAGCCGGTTCTATCAAAGCAAGGAGTGGGTTCTCGGCTCGGAACGTGTCCCATAGGGAGAAGTCATCGTAGAACTGATAGCCTTGGGAGGTGTGATTCTCGCCATCGAAGACGCTGTAGTAGCGGCCATTTTCGGAAAAAATCCTCGGCACCAACATGCAGTGGTATAGAGCCGTGTAAAAAATTGTCATCTGGTTCTCGTTTTCTCCCTCGACCTCGATCTTGCCAAGCTCGCGGTTCCACTCTGCTCTTGTATCAGACCTAACGCGGTCGAAATCCCAATCAAGAATCTCATTGTCTAGGTTAGCGCTGGCCTGCTCGTAGCCGATGAACGATGTCCCCACTTTTACTAGGATATTTTCTCCATTATCCATAGAAAAATCAGCATGAGCAAGATACCCATTCACCCCCGATGATGTCAAGAAGGACCTGTTAAACCTAACCACAGAATAGCCCACGATTTTGGCGTTTTCTGGAGTTCCTTCTGAATGTCCATGTTGCACATTTTTAACCCAGATCTCGTTCTCGCTGGAGTGAAGTTCTGTGCTGCCCCCACCATGGGCGTCGATTAGAATGTGAGCATTATCGGAGCCGAGGTAAGTGAGTCTGAAGAAACCCGAGTGCGTGGTCGCAGTCACCTCAACCCTGACATCGAAGTTGTCCTTGAGGGTGCAGGAAAAGTAATCAGGGGAGTTATTGGTAATCACCATGGGAATGGCACGCGCATCCGCTGTGGTTTTTAGAGTCCCTGCCTGCGGATCTATTGTAACGCTCGCGTAATCGTTCATCTGTGAACCTGAGGGAAAGTGTGATCCCCTGAATCCGGTAATTGAATTTTCACCCTGATACGGCACAAAGTCGCTGCCTGTCTCAGGTCTGCCCTGAGGGGTCCACTGGGTCGTGCTGAATGGGACGCCAACGCCCGGATAACAAAAGCCCTGGTCATCATTACCGGTTCCTGACGCAGAACCAACACCGATGAGCGTGTTGACGTAATCTACCGGGTCCCTCAGAGTAAATGTCCAAGCGTCAGAATCCTGTAGAGAATCCCCTTTGACAGCGACAACTTTCCAGTAGTAGTTGTCCGGCGAGTAACCTGGGGCCAGCCTACTCCAATTTTCATCAGTTGCCCCTAGCGGGATATTGTCGACGGGCGAGGAGAAGTCTGCGTCGTTGTCGACGAGCAGGAATTGATTATCAGCTCCAGAAACAGTTCCCCATTCAAATGTTGGGGTGCTTCCTGTCATATGAGTTCCATTAATGGGTGAAACCAACGTGGGCTTTTCAAGAACGAAATTGTCAGCGACGATGTTCAATATATCAACGCGGTTATAATCCATTATGTTGTTAATAGCGATTGACTTTTTGGAATAGCTATTGCCCGCAAGTCCAGCTGATAAAAGGATACCACCGGTGAGGATACACACAAAAATTGTAATCAATCCCTTCTGTCCGGTGCGAAGCTGCATAGCCCCCATAACCCCTGATATATTTCTGTTTTTTGTTTTAATTATTGATTGTGGTAACTCCATTAGATGTAGGCCCTTTCTAAGTCATCAACGAAGGATGACCCGTCCATGTTACTTTTATTGCTTACGTTGTTCATTTATATTTGTGATGCGGTGCCAGATCAGAAAAGACCACCAGGAGAAACGTGCGCCATCACACTTGATGTTGGAGGAACTTTTCTCAAGTCAGCAATCGTAAAGCCGGATGGTTCTATCTTAGAGGGGACGTTCAGGAAAACGTGCATAGATTCGCAGGGATCGTCCGAACAAATACTTGAAACTTTTACCTTATCCCTCGGTCCTCACCTCACGAACGCCGAAGAAGTGGGGGCGGAGACATGTGGAATTGGAATCGGGATACCTGGACCCTTTGATTATGAGAATGGTGTCAGTCTGATGAAGCACAAGTTCGGGGCAATCTACAGGATAAATTTGAAAGAAGAACTAATCAAACGCCTGGAGCTGCCGCGGAACTTCACCATTAGGTTCGAAAATGATGCTTGGACATTTTTGAGAGGGGAGGCATGGCTCGGCGCCGCGAAAGGTTGCATGCGCACAGTTGGGATCACGCTTGGGACCGGTCTTGGGTCCGTCTTTATGGTGGGCGACCAGGTAGTGCTTGAAGGAACCGGAGTACCACCAAATGGAAGCGTGTACGATCTCCCGTACGAGGGTGGAATTGTTGAGGATAAAATTTCTCGACGCGGGATCATCACAAGATACAAAGAGCTTGCTGGGAGAAAATACCGGGAAGGTTTGGATGTTGAGGATATAGCCATCAGAGGGCTAAAGTACCAAGATAAATTCAGTGCACAGGTTTTCGATGAGGTTGGCCACAGGCTCGGCAAAGTTTTGAAACAAATCCTCTCAGAATTTCGGGCGGAGTGCTTGGTCGTGGGAGGTCAGATATCAAAGAGCTTCATGCTTTTTTCAAACCCACTCAAAGAAGAGCTGCGATCGGTTTCCACCCTAAGAAGTATTACGTCCGCTTCCTTGATAGACCTCAGCCCAATTTACGGAGCAGCCAAGCTTGTATTTCTGGGCTCCAGTTACCGCCCACCCGGCGCAACTTCTTGACAAAAACCACACTTTCGTGTTTGAGATTCCACATCCATCAAAATTTTTGGCGGATGTAGTTTTGCAAGGGCCTGATAGTCTCAACCAGATTAATAAGACACTCTGACAATGCTGTTTATTGATATAATGAAGAAACCATTGGTCGTCAAAAAACCCTGGGGAAATTTTAAACAATACACCCTGAACAAACCCACGACGGTGAAAATATTAACAGTGGAACCTGGAGAATGCCTGAGCGAACAGTCCCATCGCATGAGGGACGAACTCTGGATTCTTCTAGATGACGGCGCGGAGATGGAAATAGGGGATAAAAAAATCCACCCGAGGAAGGATGAGGAAATCTGGGTCCCGCGCAATTTCGCCCACCGGATAACTGCCAAGGACAAGCGTGTTAAGGTTCTGGAGATATCCTTTGGAACTTTCGATGAAGCGGATGTGGTAAGGTACGAGGACAAATACGGTCGCGAAAGCGCTGAAAAATCCCACTGACTTATTTTCCATCAAGACTCAAAACTTATTCGAGTTCAGGGGTCGGTTCAATTTCCTTTTCAGGTGATTCAGATGGCCCCGTCAGATACCGCACGAAATATCTACCCATGAAGACGTAGAGTAAAAACACTGGTAAGAAAACAAGCATTGCCCCGGCCATCAGAAGATTGGTATGACTTCCGGCTAAACCTGCCAGCGCGACGGTTGCCGGTTCAGCCTGAGTTGGCCCGCCTCCCAAGAAAAGCCCGAAGAGAAAATCGTTCCAGATGGACGTAAACTGGAACATCACAACAGTTACTATAGCGGTCCCAGACGCGGGCAGGATTATTCTACGGTATATTCTCCAATCCCCATCTCCCCTTTTCCTGGCCTTATCGATGGTGCTCTGGGGGATATCTGCATAAAAGTTTCTAAACATGAAGGCGCATACCGGTATCCCGTATGCTGTGTGGGTAAGAATTAAACCTGGTATAGTGGTGTAAAGATGCAACCCCGAAATCAAGCGTACTAGAGCGTACACAATCGTTGTGTACGGAAGGAACGTCCCTGCGACTATAATCAGAAAAACCAAATTATGATACCTGAACTTGAACTTTGAAAAAATGTACCCTAAAATCGAACCTAGTAACACCGAAAGCAGCACCGCTCCTATAGTAAACACTAGGCTGTTGATCATTGGCCTCCCGAGCACCCCCAAGGCCTTTGAGTATGCGCTAGAGGTCGGGCTAGTCGGTGGAAGGAGCGGGTTAGAATTGTCCACTTCTGTGTCATTTTTTAATGATGTCATGAAAGCCACCCAAATTGGGAGCAGGAAAACTATTGCAAAAAGAATCAGGACCAAGTAAAGTGCAATCCGCTTAGGGCGTATCGGAGCTATTTTTTTCTGAAAAGTTTTTGTGAACGCCGTAACCTTTGCAACAAATCTATCCAGCATTCCCATTTTATCGCTTCCTATAAATCCAGTACAAGTACGGGATTATGATTAAAAGGACCAAGGCCACGAGAACGTTGCCCGCGGCTGCCCCGTACGCAATGAAGAGGCCTCTCGCTTGTACAACCACCATGACCGGAAGCGTGTATGCAGAGGTACCAGGTTGGCCCTGCGAAGTCATGACCCAAATTAGGTCAAAGGTCTTTAGAGTGAATATCATTAGCACGACTACGGCAGTTAAGATTGGTATCGCTAGTCGAGGGAACACAAGATCCCTATAAATTCTGAGTGTGGACGCCCCCTTTGACCTCGCAGCATCGATCTTTTTCTTGGAAACTGATTTAAGTCCAGCAAGGAGAATTAACATACAGTAACCCGAGAATTGCCACACCGTTGCTATGATAACTGATAACATCACTGTGCTGGATTCTGTGTACCATCCAGAGGCAAGCGCGCCGAGTCCAATAGCCCTTAATATTGTGTTTACGGCGCCATTGCTGGGTGCGAACATCCTACCCCAAACGACACCCGTAACTACGAGGGAAAAGGCGAATGGCATCAGGTAAATGATCATAAAAATTCTTGCTCCCTTAACATTCTGGTTCAGCAGTATTGCAAGGAAAAGTCCGATGCCCAACGAAATAGGAATTACTGAGAAGAGTAGCAGAGTTCTCAAAAACGATCCCCAAAACAGAGGATCGTGGACCAATTTGGTGTAATTACTCAAACCAACTAAATTATAACTCGGTGTACCACCAGTCCACCCGGTGAATGAAACAAAAACATTCCATCCTATCATACCATAAATAAAAACCATCGCGAGAGCAAATATAAGCAAAAAAACAAGCAGAGTAGACTTACGCATTCCATCCCCTTAGATGTGATACCCTAAGAGGTGATATCCCACGGGATGGTGTAGGTCCCGCCATTCACGGTGTTCACTATATCTCGTGCGGCCGCCCCCACATCTTTGTCGAGCACAAACTGGCTGATCTTCGGATGCAACCCGGTCAAAACGGCAATCGGTACTGCGCTTCCGTGGGTTATGCTCGGGTAGAACTTCGTGGATGCATTCTGCAAGCTTTGCTCTGCTTCCATCGAGTAATCGTCATCGTAAATGGTGAGCGGAACGTCATCGTATGGAGAAACCGACCCCTTCACTGGGTTAAACGCGCTTTGAGTGTCAACGGTTGTATAAGAATGAACCCACCTCAATCCATTTCCAACGTTCCCTGCTTGCTTTGGTACGACGAACCCATCCACAACCAAGCCAAACATTCCCGAGGTTCCGGGTGCGGGGAAGCTTCCATATTGAACGCCATATGACCTTCCTCTATTATTGAAGTATCCCTTCACCCAATCACCATGCATGAACATCGCAGTATTATTGATGAAAAGCTGGCCACATGCCTCAGCCCAATTCCTGGCCAAGTGGTCGCTGGGCACATAACTCAAGAATTTCTTGAAATTATCTAGTACAGGTATCAACTGGTTCTCTGTGACCACCCCATTTATGAAATCTTGATAAGTTTTAAGATCAAGTCCAGCCATTATTGTCTCAAATACTTGAGTCGCCGCCCAGGGGGTGCCCAGACCGTCACCTAGATCCAGAACGTTCTTCCCAGAGGGGAGTTTACTCTTCAGCTCGTCACAAAGAGCCCAAAACTGGTCAAATGATATGGGGCCCGATGGTGGAGTTACGCCCGCACTCTGGAACAACTGTTTATTGTACCAGACAACATTCGTTCGGTGAACACCGATTGGAGCTATAAAATAGTTGTCCCCCGACTTGCATAAATCTCTTATTATTTCGGGAGTCCTCTGCTCTAGATTGTCATAAGCCCAAAGATCGTCCAGACTTCTAAGGTACCCTGTATAAGTGGCTACTTCATATCCAGGGTGCGATTGGAACGACTCAGGTGCATTACCCGCTTGGAGCGAGGGCAGCATAAATGAAGGCATGGCCCCGCCGGAACCACCAGGTACAGGCACTGCCGAAAATGCTACATTGGGATACTGATTTTCCATACCGTTCTTTGCGACATTGAACCCCTGCTCTTCCACATCAATAGTCCACCAATGGTTGACCGTTAGACTGCCACCCGCCTGATGGTCCGTTATGATGTTTTCAATGTTCCCTGTAGGGGGTGGAGACGTCCCCGATGATCTAAGTGAAAGCGCAGCAACAGCTACCACTACAATTATGACAACCACTCCAACCGCGACATACGACATTTTCATTTGGTTACATCCAGTCGGTTATCATGTTTCCTAGCCCCTTTATCGAACGCATATATAAAAAGATTTATTTTAAAAATGTCCGTATCGTTCGGTCACTGTTCTCTTGCTCGTTACTAACTCTCTTACAAAAGATTTGATCATGCTTGCTTCCTTTTCTCGTCGCTTCGATACTAGGGCACCTTTTCTCATCAGCAATATGTAACCTCCTGCAATGGCGGCAGCTATTACCACAACCCCAGTTATTGCAGCAGGCAATGGGAATTTGCCCCCAGATCCCGCCCCAGACTTGGCCGTTATAGCATAAATCGAGAACTTTGTCGAGGTCGCCTCAAAGTACGCGTAAGTCCCGTCCTTTTTCACCATCGTGGTCGGGAGTTCTTCCCACTCATGATTCTCTGGATTATACCTCCTGAGCGTTATATCACCGACGGAAACGCCTTTCCCAGACATCCATGAGAGCTCAACCTTGAAGCCTATGACAATGTTCTCGATATCCTCTTCCCTCGAGGCCCTGGGGGTGATGCTCAGGTACTTATATACGACCCCTGGGGCAAGCGGTACCCCGCTCGGCTTACCCGCGAACTGGAGTATCTCTATCTCCTCATTATCAATCGAGTTTATTGCGGTGATCACGAGTTTGGTGATTGCAATTCCATCGATATCGATTACCTTCTGCTCCCCAGCATTAATGGCGCCGACCTCAACGAGTTTAGTAATTTCAGCTTCGCTCGAGTTAATCGCCCAAATGTAGTCAATCAGCTGATTCACCTCGACACTGTGGAGGCCAAGGTTGTCCATACTGACGACGAAGCTAACCCTATCCGAACTGCCAGGATCAAGGGTAATATTATCCGAGTCCTCTATCGAACCATCCAACTTCAGAATAACATCATAGCTTCCAGATGCATCTCCATTGTTTACGACGTCGACCGAGATGGTAACGTTTTCGCCGACATCTACCCTCCTCCGGTCTATCCTTAGGTTAGACAGAATGAAATTGGGTGAACCGCTCTGGTTCTCGACAACGAAGCTCCCTACCAAATTTTCTATTTCCACTTCATACACGCCTGCCACGTCCCTTGATACCACGAATGAGACCACACTATTTTCACCGCTATCCAAAGTAACGTTCTCGATAGACTCGACCATATTGTCGATCTTCAGCACCAAGAACTTCGTTGCAGTATTTTCTCCTATGTTCGCCACGTCCACCGTGATTGTCACGTTCTCGCCTAGGAAAACCCTCTGCGGGGAAATCTTCAGATTCTCAACCAAGAACTTCCCCGCCTCTACCACGAAGGTTCCCTGCAAATTATCGATGTACACGATATGCACGCCCAATTCGTTCTCTGATATGTTGAACGAAACGGTCTGAGAATTGTCTGGGCTCAAAGTAACTTCGGTATCGTCTACGACCGAGCCATCGACCTCTAGCCTGACCAGCTTTGGTCCCTCAGCGGTTCCAACGTTCGTCACTTTAACCGAGATTGCCACGTTTTCGTTCTCACCCTGGGTCACGCTAGGCGGATAGACGCTCAGGTTATCTACCACAAACTTCGGGCCACTCATAGAGGGCGGCGCATCGCTGGGATGGCTTCCCCAGCTCTGGTTAGGACTTGGACCCATCACAAATGTCATCTCCCCTCCGCTCTCTAGTTGGGAATCTTCAAACCACGGCTTGTTTAGAGGCCTTCCGTTCAGGGTGGCAGACTGGATGTACTTGTTTGAATCAGACACGTTCTGGGCCTCGATCACGAAATCGTTCCCGTTTGCGAGGTGGATCGTTACCTTGTCAAATATCGGCCGCCCTATCTCGTAGGTGAGGCTAGGCGGTTCCACAGGGTAGAACCCCATGGCGCTGAGCACATACCATGCTGACATCTGCCCGCAGTCATCGTTTCCAGGAAGTCCGTATGGATACGTCCTGTACCTGGTTTTCATTATACTATCAACCCAGTATTGGGTCCTCCATGGTTCATCAGCATAGTCGAACAGGTACGGGATATGCTCGCCGGGTTCGTTTCCATGCCAATAATAGCGAACCCTGCCGTGCTCCGCGTATTGATTCTCTGCGATCAGGCCAGGCTCCTCACTCTGTTGTAGTACCGTTTCCAGCTTCGTGATGAAGTCCCCTGGATAGTTTGAATTATTCTTCGAACCGTCTATCAGCTGCCTGAGGCCCCAGCCATCGTGTGGCGCGAACCAAGTATATTGCCATGGGTCGCCCTCGTTTGGCTGAGTCATCCAGCTGTAAAATCCTGTCGGGTCGAATGTTGTCTCGGCCCAACTGCCGTTAGAGTTCCTGCCCCGAACGAATCCAACCGAATTGTCGAAAACATTCCTGTAGTATGTGGCTCTATTCATGTAGTAATTATAATCGTTATCCTTGCCAAGCGCCTTAGCCAGCTGTGCGATACACCAATCGTCGTAAGCGTACTCCAAGGTTAAGGAAGTAGATTCCGTGTAACCCTTATCAACTGGGGCGTAGTGTAAACTCATGTAGTCATTTATGCCCGTGCGTGCTTCGTAGAAAGCCGGAGGAGTTTGCGTGGCGTTCTTCACCATTCCCGCGTAAGCGTTCTCGATACCGAAACCGGTGATTCCCTTCAGATACGTTTCTGCAATAATTGAATCCCCGTGAGTCCCTATCATTAGCGAGGAGTAGCCTGGGTCAGGCCACTTGGGCATCCAACCGCCCTGTTCATACATGTCCGCGATGGACTGAGCCATGCCTGCTACCACACTAGATGGTTGTGTTAAAATCAGGAGTGCTTGCTCAGCCCGGAATGTGTCCCACATGGAAAAGCCATTATAGAATTCGCTATTTTGAACCGGATGCACACGCGCATCGAAGACGCTGTAATACTGGCCGCCTTCAGACGAGACCCTTGGAGCAAGCATCGTGTGATAGAGTGCGGTGTAAAATATTTTCTTCTGATCCAGGCTGCCCCCAACTACATATATCGTGCCTAATGCATTCTCCCAAGTGTTTTCTGAACTACTTCTCACCCGATCGAAGTTCCAATCAGATATCTCGCTGTTCAAATTCGCGCGGGCCTGGTCAATGCTTATGAAGGACATGGCCGCTTTAACCATGACGGTCTCGCCCGCCCCTACTGGGAATGTGACCCAAGCGCCCGAGTTATAAGCATTTTCTTCGCCCTGCCATTGATGACCATTAATTGCCTGATTCCAAGTTCCGTATGAGGAGAACGACTTGTTGTCGATCTTAATAACGAAATAACCATTGAAAATACCAGTTGGACCTTTATAATTGGCGGCAGCAGAGTAACCGACGATCTCATTATTTTCTGGAATGACTTTTTCATAGCCGGTCCCTAGCTGAGTATCCACCAGAATATGACCAACACCCGCCTGGGAATAGCTGAATTTGAAAATCCCAGCGCGCATGGTAGAAGTCAATTCGGCTCTGATCCCATAATTGTCCAGAGTGACCGCATAGTATCCTGGAGACGCCACCTCGCCTTGTTCGCCTTTATGGCTGAAGCTAGACGCACGATCAGGCCCAAGTACGAGGCTCCCGCTCTCCGGCATGATAGTTATACAACCATAATCAGACGCGGACGAACCGCTGGGGTAGTGAGAGCCCCTGAAGCCAGCAATTGCCGTCATGTCATATGAATAAGGAAAGTCAAGGGCTGATGCCTCCTCTTTCCTTACAGGATCCCAGCTAGTCATCGCAAATGGAACTGTCGGACCAGGACTAAGACGTCCATACAGAGTACCGATGAACGGGTCAACGTAGTTAATCAAACGGACAGTTCTTATGGTGAAGTTGAAAATGTTATTGGACTGAGTTTTATTTACGGCGTTGTCAACAGCAACCACGTACCACTGGTGTGAACCTTCGGAAAGCAATTGGGTCAAGTAGCTCGTCCTGTCTAGAGACACGTTGTCAACGTTTGAACCGTCCAACCAGACCTCGTAGTGCCACAGGCCGGAACCGTTGTCAGAACTCGCCTGCCAGGTCAGAGTGGGTGTAGCAGTATCGATCGTTGCATTATTTTCAGGGGAGAGGAGATTGAAGGTAGTCGGAGGAGTATTATCTTCGACAGTTAGGATGAAGTTGAAAAAGTTCGCCGACGTCCGCTCGTTTCCGGCGTTGTCAACGGCGATCACGTACCAAGTGTGAGATGACCGCGAAAGTTCGGATGTCGTGTAATGGTTCTCGACCGCGTTATCGATGTTGACACCGTCAAGCCAGACCTCATAGTGCACGAGGCCAGACACGTTATCTAAACTATTCTCCCATGCCAAGGTTGGCGTGTTGTCTTGGATTCTCTTGTTGTTTTCGGGAGAAATAAGATTGAATACTGATGGCGCAACATTGTCGAGGTGAAGCACGCACGAACTACGGTTCGCGTGATTATCATTTCCTGCCTTATCCTTAAGCCATACGTAAATTGTGTTCGAGCCTTGCAGCGTTGCTTTGATACCAGATATCGAGACAATGTTGTCACCTGTAACGAGGGTGCCGTCGTTATCCGCTGTTGGCACAGAATTGAGCTTGTAGTATGCCCCTGCTATGCCTGAAAGGTCAGTGGGATTATTCCAGCTAACAGTGAAGGAATTCGTTGAGCTCCACCCGCTTGGGTCGGCAACAAGGTTTTCGGGTGGCAGGGGAGGCACAGTATCAATCACAAGTGGTCCAGCTTCAGGGGCTCCTGTGGGTGGGTCATTCTCAACCCCAGCGACCACCGCTGCCCACCAGTATACATTGTCCTGCGGCGCGGTCCATCCAAAATTACTATCTACGGTATTGTCAGTGCCAGCCAAATTCCAAGTCGTGCCATTATTCGTCGTGTAATATATTTTCACACTAGCGGGGGAGCCTGAATAATTGTATGTGATTATGACATTACGGGTGTTCGAGTAACCTGTGGGTCCAGTAGCTACCGCACCCGCAAAAGGCGTGAACGACCAAGTATAGTTGTCGCCAGCATTTCCGCTTAAGTCCTTGTATCCCGAAACCGTCAGTGTTATGTTATCGCCAACCGTCCAATTATTGTGAGTCCAGGTGACTGAGGTATTGTCGGCGTTCCATCCCGCAAATGCGTACGTAACTGGCGTGCCAGTGGTCTGGGTTATGGTTGGGGTGAATGACGCATTCATTCTCTTGTTAAACAACACCACCACGTTCTCGTTCACCAGTGCATTTGAGTTATTTTCGGGGGTTGTCGCGGCAACGGCTGGCGTTACGACCCAAACGGTTGAAGACATATCACCGGCTTGAACCGCATAAACCCCACCTTCGTTAATCGTGATAGTGAACTGCACTGTGTTTTCGTTGTTTCTTCCCAAATTCACGATTTTAGAATTCTCAAGTTCACCATTGATGTAAAACCTAATGTTCTCCTGCCCATCCAGATTTCCGACGTTCCTGACCACTACAGACGCCACGAAAGGTTCCTTTGGATCGACTATACCCTTGCTAAGCATTAGGTCCCTGTATTCGAAATCAGGCGCGAGGCGAGTCCGCGCTACTCCCGTGTATTGATCATTTCCTCCGTAATAGAAGTAAACCCAGTTGTCCGAAGTAATCACAAAACTCTTTCCTGGGAAGTTCGGGCCGTCATACCAGCTCCTGTTGTCCTTAGTTAGGTCGGCGGATCCAGTGACAACATCGCCGTAGTAGTCTGGAGCCCATGGGAGCTTTGCTCGCTTGAGAAGCACCCAGGGCTGACTGCCGCTAAATATAGCTGTGCCGACGGTGGCATGCGTTCCTCCGACATACCCATAATCCGTAGTCATACAAGTCGCTAAGAGGATATTCCCATCCGGCATGATCATGGCACCCGATGGATACTCCGCAGGCGGGTCGCCATTTGACCAAGTGTTATCTGATCTAGTTATAACCGTGCCATTTCGCCAAACCCAGTGTACAAGATCATTGGAGAACCCCATAGAATTTGGCGGCTCCATGTAGGTGAAAAACCGATAGTTCTCTCCATTATATGAAACTTTCTTGCCCCACGGGCTCGCTGCAGTATCCACTATTGCAGTCGTCTTATTTTCCGAATTGATTAGTATCGGTACCCCCCAGCTGATAGAACCATCCGGGTTAAATGTAAAGGGTCTAATCTTGCTAGGTGTAGAACCATTGGACTGAACATCCGTGTATGCCAAGTAATGAACATTATTTTCAAACGGATTAATTAGTAAGAGCGGGTCCTCAAGACTATCACCACCGTCCACTCCCTTTTGCAGCACTGGGGTTGGGTACTTCGTCCAGTTGTAACCATCTGTACTCGTCGCATACCCGATGCTGCTGGCAGGGGGGCCATCTGGCGGTGCTGGTTGGTCGTTACCCCGATAAAACATGCGAAACTCATTATCCCAGATACCAACGGTTGGATTGAATGCCCCCTTTGCGTCCCATGTGCCCGGGGTGGGACTCACCACTGGCGTCAGACTTGGTTCCCAATTATACACCCAATTATCTATGACATCGAAGCTGAAATTATCAAACTTTGCAGGCCCGTCCGAAAGGAGGAGTGGATGTTCTGGGGTGATGTCAACGGATGTCCTTACCTGCGCCTGCACAGATCCATTCAGATCCTCAAGGGACGCCATCGCACACATCGATCTCGTGGAGAAGTAAAGCGTCAGCCGATAGCTGGTGTTTACATTTATTCCACTGATTCCAAAACGTTGAAGGTCCAAGACGTAGAAGTTGTCCTCATGCGTCTCAGTTCCCCATTTTAAATATATGAATGGACTTTTTATCTTCTGGAAGTCTATTGGTACAGTTCCGTACGCGCTATCGTATCCCCTTCTTTCGACTCGAAGCCAGTTTTCAATACCGTCTACAAGGGCGTAGACCATGGTTCCATCATCAGAAGCGAACCCAACTCCTGGCTTGGAATTTAAATCATCTAGCTTGAAAATTACTGAAACTGCTCCCTCGAAGTTTAGCAGTCGCACATTTGAAACGTACGCATAACTTTCTCCGGGACCAGTCCACTCAAGCGAGTGCGTGCCGTAAAGTGCATTATCTGTTATTCCCATGCCGTATGATACGTAACCATTGAGGCTATTGTTCTCGAATCCATCGAAGTACTCCCTCATGGGATAGGGAGGAGGTGTGCCTATATTGAAGGTGAAAACGTTGTCGGACTGACGGTAGTTTCCGACTTGGTCAAATGCAACCACGTACCATTGGTAAGATCCCTGTGAAAGCTCAGGGGTCACGTAATGTGTAAGACTAGTCGGCACGTTGCCGACTTTGATGCCGTTAATCCATATCTCGTACGTTTCAAGTGGGTACGCAACTCCGCTGCTATTCTCCCAGCTCAAAACCATCCTGTTTTCAAGCGTGTAGGAGCCATACGGGGAGATAAGTTCGAATGGCTGCGGAGGAGTCTCTATAGTGAAGGTGAACACGTTGTCAGACACCCGCCTGTTTCCGAGGTAATCAACCGCCACCACGTACCATGTGTAAGATCCCTTTGGAAGCGGGGTCGTGAAGTGGACGTTTTCAGCAGGCACGTTGTCGACGTTGTTTCCGTTAATCCATACCTCGTAGTAAGAGAGACCGGACTCGTTGTCTGAACTTGGTTCCCATGTTAACGTTGGCGTCAAGTCGGGGATAACGGCATTGTTAGACGGGGATAGAAGTCCGAAAGCTGACGGAGGCATACTATCCATGATGAAGTCCAGAATTTGTCCTGTTGTATTTTCACCGCTGTTCAAATCCTTTACAACAGTTCTAAAATCATATACATGGTTCTCCGTTAGTCCGGAGATGTTATCTGAGAAGGAGGTCCTCCAGCTGATCGCCTGTTTGCCCGTATCGTTCCAAGAAGTAGATCCCTTCGGCCTCCACTCGAACCATACTTGGGTCTCTTCGTTCTCGAGGTTAATCAGCATCCCTTTCAGCGTCACGCTATTTCCTCCCGCGAACGATGCTGAGTCCGTTTGGACCATTAGGCGGAGCTCCCTGCCGTAGAAGGTGAAACTCTCAATGCTAGGCGAGTGCCTCATATTCTCGGTCTCAAGCCTGAACTTCACCCTAACATATTGACCATCAGGTAGGGATGATAGGTCGATCATATTGCTGCCGTTATCGAGAGGCAGCCACCCTAGATTGTCCTCCACAGAACTCCCATCCTTTGAGATCTCCACCGCCACCCACGCGTTCTCGCCCGTACCCACTGACGCTATGACATTCAAATTCTCAGGGCGAACTGGGGCGCCGAGGTCCTGCCATCCGGACGTCCACTTACCAGATTGAACGCCAACTTGGAACCCAGGGTTGTTGTATAGGTACCTGATCTCGTCCTCCGTGATGGCCCTGTTAAAAACCATTACCTCGTCGATTTTACCATCGAACCCTTCGCCACCGCTCGGTTGATTCCCGATACAGAAGCTGTTGGAGTTGGTATTAAGGCTACCAAAGTTCTGGTCAGACTCGCCAGCTAATATGGCACCGTTCTTATAGATGCGCATCTTATACCCATCCCATGTCGCCGTTATCATCATCCACTGGTTATCTGGGAAATATCCGCTTGGCACTATAAGTTCGTGTTTTACTCCATCACTTCCCCAAACCATGAAAACTGCCGTGTCTGAGCTGGTCTCGTTCACCCTTAGGAGGTATACCAAATCCTTTTTCACGATTTCACCCCATTGGGGCTTCGAGTAGGGATATATCCAAGCGCTTATCGTCAGGCCATCTGAGAATCCTTCCAGGTTGCTCTTATCCCCAACATCGACTCGGGCATTACTATCGCCTCTAAGAAATTCCAATGCGTTATCGGATATCCCACTCGTCCATGAGGCGCCGTAAATCGTTCCATTATTACCTAAACCGCTTGAATCATTGGCAACATTTTCAGCTCCCTCATCGAACTTCCACCAGCCCTGAGCATTCGCGGTAACCAACCTGATACCACCGGGAACATTGTCCACGCTTATGTTATTATCTCGGATTCCCTCTTCCCACTCTGCCTGTGTCTCCACCGACCACAGCACGCTTCTCTCTCTAACAGGAGCGGTCGCGAGCCCAACGACTTTGTCCGCCGCACCATAGTACAGATACCAAGTGTTCTCAACTTCAACAAGCCCCTCGGTAAACACAACGTTCGGAGACTGTCCGTTCTCTTCCCAGCTTAACTCGGGTACTAAGAAGGGCTCCTCGCACCTGGCGACGATCTTCGTAGGATCATCCCTTGAGAATATGACCCAACCGGTAGTGAGCCTCCCACCATCGCCTAGCTGCTTGTCCAAAGAATTGTAGAGCAACAATATTCCATGTTCCAAGATTATCGGTTGGGGACCTGGCTCGATTGTCAGCGAGTCGAAATAACCTTTCCTCCTCTCCATCACGACACCTCTGACTGTCCATGTCAAGAGATTTTCCGAAGTCGCGTAGAAAAGGTCCCCGCCTCCACTCGAGGCTTCTAAGTACATGTAATATTTCCCGTTGATTTTCTCAGGGACTATCGCACCGGACTTGGTCCATCCCCAACCTGGAAACGCCACACCTACTTTTGTCCAATTATCTATGTTCTCGGAAGTCGCCAGAGCTAACCTAGCAGTGGTTCCATCATAGGCTGTATAAGTCATCCAATATGTATTCTCTATCTTGACGACCCTTGGGTCCTCGCACCCTTTAGTCTCATACGATTCAGTCGGTTCTACAACCGGAGTATCCCTCTTTTGGAAGTTAATTCCATTATCGCTGGTCGCCATCCCTATACTCGAAATTCCGTTCTTCTCATACTGCGCCCTATAAAAGATGTAAAAGTTATCGCCATAGTACACCGCCGCTGGATTATAAACGGCGTAATTATCAAACCTTGCACCATCAGGTTGAAGCACCGGTAAATTGTCCTTCACGACCTCGTTCTCCAAAAATGGAAGTCTAGACTCACCGTTTGCCTTAGGAATCGGCACATAGGGATTGACCGTGAACTTGTTCGTGAACTCCTTATTATCCTGCTGACCTGCATTGTCGACTACCCTCACCCAAAGGTTCCAGTTAGCGGGCACAGCTGTTACGTCCAGTTTAATCCTAAATGTGCAGTTATCCGTCGTGACGGAGTCCGACCCGGGTGAGCACGCCCCGACATTGAGGTGCTCGTTTGAAGCTCCTGGGCCGACCTCGCTGAATCCCACTCCCCTAGTCCACTTGAAGGTGTAGTGGTTCTGGAGATTGTCTTGCGCGCCCTGGGAGAGAGTGTTTTCGTAGAGCTTCAGCCAGACCTCGTTCACGTTCAATAAATTATCGTTGTCCCGGATATTCACCTTGATATTGTAATAGACATTTACATCGATGGAGCTCAGCGTGTAAGATGCCAAAATCTCTGGGGGACTGTTTATACCTTGTGCTCTAGCTAGCGTCAGAGATAGGGTCACTAACGTTCCTGCTAGAATTACGGCAGTTAAAAATAGTGCCAGCGCCTTTTTCATGTTCCCGCACACGAACCGCCCACTAACATCACGAGCCATTTTAAAGGGCCTACAAATCAAAGTTAATCCCCTAACCTCAAAAATTACATGTTAACTAACTATCGCTTAACTATCGGTATTTAGTTGCGGCCTCCTCGAGTTTTCTGTAATTAAAATTTTCTTCTTCATAGTATAATAACATGACTCCGTCATTATGTAATGCTGATTGATGTAATCTCGTTGCCCAATTGATCCTGTTCTGGACCATTGTGGCTTGACCAGTGACGTTATAATACATCCATATCGTGTTGTCATCGTTCTCCAGCCTCTGGACCCAGCCACGTTCTCATATACTACTGCTGGAGGGGTCGCGCCTTTATCACAATTTTCTATC
>Ga0315280_10001352_pt1 | contig 42494 bp, 42 predicted proteins | sample YL17G06_40_MG_FD_203697 | JGI IMG/M metagenome (GOLD analysis project Ga0315280, IMG submission 203697) | Sediment microbial communities from Yellowstone Lake, YNP, Wyoming, USA - YL17G06_40 | ecosystem: Environmental > Aquatic > Freshwater > Lake > Sediment | place: USA: Wyoming | collected...
GAAGCTTTGCCGATGAATTGCTAAACATCATTCGAGAAAAAAAGAGAATTAAAATTGTTAATTTAAAACCTCGCCTGGAAAAATTCTTTGAGATAGTTAAAACTACCAAACAAAAAACCAAAAAAACCATTGAAAAATGGTAGATACAGGTTTATTCACACCAAAAAATCTGTATAAATCCGCAATAAATCCGTATAAATCAGTGTCTATGAAAAAAGAAGGTTCAAAAATTGGGATACTAGGTTATGGCGAGGTCGGTCAGGCAATCGCCAAGTTTTACAAAAAACCTAAAATTAAGGATTTAAATCGAGATGATGGATTGGAAGGAGTAGATGTGCTTCACATTTGCATTCCCTGGAGCAAAAATTTTGTTAAAATAGTTAAAAAAGAGATTAAAAAAATAAAGCCAAAATTAACTATTATCCATTCGACAGTAGCGCCTGGCGTCACGAAAAAAATAATTTCTGCCTTACCAAAGGAATTAAAAATGATCGTTCATAGCCCAATTAGGGGCATGCACCCTAAACTTTATAAAGGAATTAAAACCTTTGTAAAATATATTGGTGCAGATAGCAAAAACGCTGGCGAATTGGCCAAAAAACATTTAGAAAGTTTAGGAATAAAAACAAAAGTTTTTATGCCATCGGTAACTACTGAAATTGGAAAACTTTTGGATACTTCATATTATGGGATTTGTATTGCCTGGCATGGCGAAATGAAAAAATTATGTGACCAATATGGAATTGATTTTGAGAAAGCGGTAACTGATTTTAATAAAACTTACAACGAGGGCTATCCGAAATTAGGAAAACCAAATGTCGTTCGCCCAGTCCTTTATCCGCCAAAAGACGGAATAGGCGGACATTGCGTCATCCAAAACGCCGAGATTTTAAGAAAATATTTCAATAGTCAAGCCTTAGATTTAATCCTAAAGTATAGACTTCCAAAAAATAAAAAATAATAAATTCGCATGGGCGCATTCGCATTTCGCGAGACGGAGCGAAAGCGAAGGCGAGCGAGCGCTATTCGTATGCATAATAAAACAATTTTAGTGACTGGTGGATGTGGCTCTTTTGGTCAGAAATTTACGGAAATTGTTTTAAAAGAACACGATCCTAAAAGTGTCCGAATTTATGACAATCGAGAACTTGCTGAAGTAGAAATGGAAAGAAAATTTAATGACGAACGCCTTCGATTTTTTATTGGAGATGTAAGGGATAGAACTCGTCTTTATCGAGCAATGAACGGAGTTGATATTGTAGTCCATGCCGCTGCCTTAAAACACGTTCCAATCTGTGAGTACAATCCCATAGAAGCGGTAAGAACAAATATCGAAGGGGCAATAAATGTTATTGATGCTGCCATTGATAATTCGGTTGAAAAAGTAATGGCAATTAGTACCGACAAGGCGGTTTATCCGGTTAATCTCTATGGAGCGACAAAGGTGGTAGCTGAAAAGCTTTTTGTTCAAGCAAATTCTTATAGTGGTGGCAAAAAACCAATTTTTTCTTGTTCTCGTTATGGAAACGTTATTGGTAGTTCAGGAAGCGTAGTTCCTTTGTTTTTGGAACAGAAAAAGAATGGTGAAATTACAATCACCGATGAAAGAATGACCAGATTCTGGATTACCTTAGAGGAAGGCGTTCGTTTTGTTATTAAATGCATTGAATTAATGAAGGGTGGAGAAATTTTTATTCCCAAAATTCCCAGTATGAAAATTATGGATTTGGCGGAAGTGATAGCCCCTGGCGTGAGAAAAAGAATTATTGGTATTCGTCCTGGAGAAAAATTGCATGAAGTTCTTTTAACCAAAGAAGAAGCCAGGCATGCTAAAGAATTTAATAATTATTTTGTCGTTGAACCAGAATTCCCCTTTTGGAATGAAAATTATTTTCAGGATGGTAAATCGCTTCCCGATGGCTTTGAATATGTCAGTAATAAAAACGATAAATGGATGACTAAAGAAAAAATAAGCGAGATTTTAAAAAATCTTGAATCAAAATGAAAAAATATATTCCGTATGGTCATCAGTGGATAGATAAAGATGATATCAAAGAAGTGGTAAGGGTTTTAAAAAGTGATTGGATAACCCAAGGTCCAAAGGTGGAAGAATTTGAGAAGGCGGTTGCTAAATATTGTGGAGCAAAATATGCAGTAGCAGTTTCTTCCGGTACTGCCGCCTTACAGGCTGCCTATGTATCGGCGGGGGTAGGCAAGGGAGATGAAGTGATTACTACTCCCTTGACTTTCGCTGCTACTACTAATTGTCTAATTCATTGTGGAGCAAAGCCAGTTTTTGCTGATATTCAGGAAGATACTCTCAATATTGACCCAAAAGAAATTGAGAAGAAAATGACAAAGAAAACGAGAGTTATAGCTCCAGTTGATTTCGGAGGACACCCTTGTGATTATGATGAGATTAGAAAAATTGCAAAAAAACACAAACTTTTAATAATTGAAGACGCTGCTCATGCCTTAGGTTCGGAGTATAAAGGTAAAAAAATTGGAAGTTTTGCTGATATGACTATTTTGAGTTTCCACCCGGTGAAAGCGATTACTACCGGTGAGGGGGGAATGATTTTAACTAATAGGAAAGATTTTTATGAAAAATTAAAGATTTTCAGGCACCACGGGATAGTTAAAAAACCAGAAAAAGGTGGATGGTATTACGAGATAGAAAATCCTGGCTATAATTATCGTCTTACTGATTTTCAATGTGCTTTAGGTTTAAGTCAATTAAAAAAAATAAATGAATTTATTAAAAGAAGGAGGGAAATTGTAGTCAAATATAATCAAGCTTTTAAAAATGTTAAAGAAATTATCACCCCAAAAGAGAGAAATTATGTGAAATCAGCATGGCACATTTATGTTGTTCAATTAAGATTAGAAAAATTAAAGACAGATCGTAAAGAAATATTCGAAAGGTTACGGGGAGAAGGTATCGGAGTTCAGGTTCACTATATTCCTCTTCATCTCCAACCATTTTACAAAAAGAAATTTTGCTATAAACCCGGCGATTTCCCAATAGCTGAAAAATATTATCAAAGAGCAATCACTCTGCCTCTTTTTCCAAAAATGACAGATAAAAAAGTTAATAAAGTAATAAAAGTCGTAAAAGAAACAATTAACTTTTATAAAAAATAATCTATGACAAAAATAAAACATTGTAAAAAATGCTTAATGCCAAACACTAGGCCAGGGTCGATCTTTAATAAAGAGGGCATATGTCAAGCCTGTCTTAATTGCGAAAAAAGAAAAGAAATTAATTGGGATGAAAGAAGAGAACAATTAAGAGAGCTTTGCAGAAAATATAAAAGAAATGACAGTTATTATGATTGTTTAATTCCGGTTAGCGGCGGAAAGGATAGCTACTTTCTTACCTATATGATGAAAGAAGAGCTGGGGATGAATCCTTTATTAATAACCGTCACAGATCCTTTTACCCATACCAAAGCAGGGATTCATAATTTAAGAAATCTCATAGAAACTTTTAAAGTAAATCATTATCAGTACACAATTAATCACGATTTATTTAAAAGAGCAACAAAAATAGCTTTTGAAGAGACCGGCGAAGCGCTTAAATTTGTCGAGATAGCTATTTATACAATTCCTGCCTTATTTGCTCAGAAATTTAATATACCATTTGTTATTTTTGGAGAAAATTCTGCCTATGAGTATGGTACTACAGCTAAAGAATCTTATTCAGCGGTGCCAGTTATTCAGGCAATATCTGACCGATTAGAAAAAGAGAAAACATGGTGGACTGGAAAGGGATTAACAGAAAAAGAGGTGGATTCAATTCAAATTGATAAAACTAAACCCCTTCCCGAGATAATCTATATGAGTTATTTTGATCCTTGGAGTAGCACCAAACACTTGGGGATTGCCAAGAGATACGGATTCGTTGATTTAGCTCAGGAATGGAAAAGAGAGGGATGTATTGAAGATTTTGAACAGATAGATTCAGTCGCTTATATGGTTCATCTTTGGTTAAAGTATCCAAAATTTGGCTTCCAGAGAACATCTGATATTGCCAGTAGGCGTGTTCGCGAGGGATTACTTAGTTTACCTGAAGCCAAAAAACTTATTATTGAACATGACCATAAATTAGACCAGCGAGCAATGGAAGATTTTATAAGATTTTGTGGATATACACCAAAACAATTTTGGGATATTGTGGATAAATTTTGGAACCCGGAGCTTTTCGAAAAAGTTAATGGTGTTTGGGAGCGAAAATTTAATTATGATGAATAAATTAATTTTTATGGACGATATTACTTCTCAAGAAAAAAGATGGAAAGGAAAATTCGGAAATGAATACATCTCAAGAAATCTTTTAACCCCAAAGGAGATGGATAGATTATATCTTCAGAATTATGGCATTACTAGAACAAAATTAAATGAAGAATTTATTGGTAATTTTAATCGCACATTTAAAATTTTAGAAATCGGGTCAAATGTTGGTATTCAATTAATTTATCTTCAGAAAATGGGATTCAAACAGGTTTATGGAATAGAAATAAACCAAAAAGCAGTAGAATTTTCTAAAAAAATTACAAAAAATATTAATATTATTCAAGGGACTGCGTTAGATGTTCCGTTTAAAGATAATTATTTTGATTTAGTTTTTACTTCTGGGATACTCATCCATATATCACCGCAAGATATTGAAAAAGTAATGAGAGAAATTTATAGATGTACAAATAAATATATTTGGGGATTCGAATATTATGCAGATAGTTATGAAGAAGTAGTATATCGAGGGAAGAAAAATATGCTTTGGAAGGCAAACTTCCCTAAATTATACACTGATTTATTTAAGGATTTAAAATTAGTGAAAGAAAAAAAGCTTAAATATCTACATAATGAAAATATAGATGTAATGTTTCTTTTAAAGAAAAGATGAAAAGAAACATTAAAAAAATAGCGGCCATTATTCAGGCGAGAATAACTTCAACACGATTGCCTGGCAAGGTTTTAATAGACATAGAAGGGAAACCAATGATTTGGTATGTAATTAATCGTTTGAAATTTTGCAAAAAATTTGATGATATTATTCTTGCCATCCCGGATACAAAAGCGAATGATGTTTTAGAAGATTTCGCAAAAGACAATAAAGTGAAATATTTTAGAGGAAGTGAAAAAGATGTTCTTTCTAGATATTATGAAGCTGCTAAAAAATTTAAATGTGATGTAATAGTAAGAATAACTTCGGATTGTCCATTAATTGATCCTCAAATAATAGATTGGGTGATTAAAAAACACTTGGATTCAGATGTGGATTATACTTCTAACACTTTAAAGAGGACTTTTCCAAGAGGATTAGATGCAGAAGTTTTTAATTTTAAAGTTTTAGAAAGAGCTTATAAAAAAGCAAAAGAAAATTATCAAAGAGAGCACGTTACACCCTATATTTATGAACACCCCGAAATTTTTAAACTTCAAAATATAGAGGCAAAAGGAAAATTAAAGAGACCAGAACTTCGTTTAACAGTTGATACAAAGGAAGATTTACAGCTAGCAAGAGAAATTTATAAACACCTTTCTAATCTTCCCAAGATTTTTCATACCAAAGATATTATTGATTTATTTAACAAACAGCCACAACTGATAAAAATTAATGCCGAGGTTAAACAAAAAGACCTAAAATAAAAATGAAAATTTCTCTTCGAAAAGCCAATTTTTCTGACATAGAGTTTTTATGGTATCTAAGAAATCAACCATATGTTTACAAGTATTCTTTTCAAAGCAAGCCGGTTGATTGGAAAGAGCACATTAATTGGATAATTCCAAATATTCTTGGGTTGGGCAATAAAAGAATTTTTATAATAGAAGTTTTCGGCTTGCCTGTCGGCCAGGCAAGAATTGATTATCTTAATAAAAAAGAGACCGAAGTGAGTATATCTATTTTAAAAGAATTTCACGGAAAAGGGATTGCCACAGAAGCGCTTAAGAAAGTTATTCGGTTTTTAAGAAGGGATAGGAAGGTTAAGGTGGTTATTGCTCAGATGGATAAGAGCAACTTACCCTCCATTAGTTTATTTGAAAAATTGGGTTTTAAGTTTTTGTCAAAGAAGGGAAATTGGCTAAAATATAATTTGAAAATATAGAATTATAATGTGAAAAAAAATAATTCAATTTTCAAAATTAGAAATCGCAGAATTGGCCCTGGTCACCCAGTTTTTATTGTAGCGGAGATATCGGCTAATCATAAGGGTAGTTTCGAGAGGGCAAAAGAACTTGTCAAAACTGCGTGCGAATGTGGAGCAGATGCAATTAAATTGCAAACGTATACTCCTGATACAATAACTATTGACTGTTCTAATAAATATTTTCGAGTGAAAGTTAATGATGCCTGGAAGGGAAAAACTCTTTATGAGTTGTATGGAGAAGCCTATATGCCCTGGGAATGGCAGCCAGCATTAAAAAAACTAGCTAGTAGCTTTGGAGTTCCTTTATTTTCAACTCCATTTGACGAAACCTCGGTGGGTTTTCTTGAAAAAATGGGAGTTCCGGCTTACAAAGTTGCCTCATTTGAAATAGGCGATATCGGACTTCTTAAAAAAATAGCTTCAACAAAAAAGCCGGTTATTATTTCCCGAGGGATGGCTTCTTTGGTCGAATTAAGATTAGCTATTTCAACCTTAAGAAAAAATGGGGCTAAAAACATTGCTATTTTACATTGTGTTAGTTCCTATCCAGCCAAACCAGAGGAAATGAATTTAGCTACTATTTCAGATATTAGAAAGAGGTTTGGCGTAATAGTCGGTTTGTCAGACCATACCTTAACTACTTCGGTGGCAGTGGCTTCGGTAGCTTTGGGAGCTAAAATAATTGAGAAACATTTTACCTTGAGAAGAGCTGACGGCGGTCCTGATGCCTCTTTTTCTCTTGAGCCCGAAGAATTTAAGGATTTAATAGAATCAGTCCGCCAAGTTGAAAAAGCCATTGGAAAAGTTCATTACGGCGCAGGAAAAGGAGAATCGGAAAATATTGTCTTCAGGAGATCTTTATTTGTTGTAAAAGATGTTAAAAAAGGAGAGAAATTTACAAGAGAAAATGTCAGATCTATCAGGCCAGGATATGGTTTAGCTCCTATGTATTTGCCCAAAATTCTTGGTAAAAAAGCTAAAAAGGAAATTAAACAAGGTACTCCCCTCACTCGGAATTTAATTGTCGGACGGTTGGTTTAGAATATGTCGAGGCATTTGAATTAATAAGATGGATAAAATAAAAAAAATAAAATTTGGACTAAAATTATGGTCCATAAATCCGAATTTAATAAAAGAAGCAAAGAAGTTGATTAAAAATAGGATTTTTGATTATATTGAGTTAATGGTGATTCCAGACACGCAGATTTCTCCATATCAAAAGGTAAAAGTTCCTTATATTATTCATATTACTTCCGAAAGGTGGGGGGTGAATATAGCAGACAAGAAAAAAGATGTATTTAATCTCAAGGCAATTAATAAATGTATTCAGTGGACTGATAAACTCAACGCAAAATATTTAATTTTGCATCCAGGATTTGGGGAAATTGAAGTAGCAAGAAAGTTTTTAGAAAGGATAAATGATAAACGGATTCTGATTGAAAATATGCCAAAAATTGGATTAAATGATGAAAAAATGATTGGTTATACACCAGAACAGATTAAAAAGTTAATAAGGGATAAGTTCAGCTTTTGTTTGGACCTTAATCATGCCATCAAATCAGCAATAAGTTTAAAAAAAGATTATAAAGAATATATTAAAGATTTTTTAAAATTAAGTCCGAAAATGTTTCATATCTCTGATGGAACCTTAAAAAATGAAAAAGACGAACATTTGAGTATAGGTAGGGGAGAATATGATTCCGCTTTTTTGGCCGGTTGTATTCAAAAAAATAATATACAGTATATAACATTAGAAACGCCAAAAGTTAATTTGCGTTCTTTAAATGAGGATATAGAGAATTTAAAAAAACTTAAATCAATATCGTCTCTTTAAAAACCCTTTTAGAAATTCTATCTCTTTTTTACTAAATCCTTTAAATGAAAATATTAAAATTCCATAAATTAAAGTACCTAAAATAATTGCGATAATGGTTTTTAATAATCCCATTGGTTTAAACCAAATAATAAATAAGACCATTAAAATTGAAGCAAAAATACTTTTTACTATAAATTTCCAATCAATTTCAAAGGTAAGTTCTTTGAAAGAAAAATACCAAGTTAAAAAGAAGGCAAATGAATACGAAACAAGGGTGTCGATTGCTGCACTTAAAATTCCAAAATGAGGTATAAAAATGATATTAAATATTAAATTTAAAATAGCAGCAGTAAACCAAATATAAGCCACTATTTTTGTTTTTTTAACCAAAGAAAGAATTTCACTATAGATAGATGAAATTCCGTATAATAAAATACTTAAAGCAATAAAAGGAGTAATATAAAAAGCATTTTCTGCGATTTCTTGAGTGGAAAGAATTAAAAGAAGTTGTTTTGATAAAAAAGAGAGACCGAAAACAGATGGAACTGCTATAAGCAAAAAATATTTTAGACAATATTTTAAATAAGTTTTAACTTTAGCCATTTCTTTTTCGTCAAATAATTTTGCCAAAACAGGCGGTAGCATTATAGCAAAGGGGTATAAATAAAAATTTATGAAATTCCCAATACTGCAAGCCGGGGAGTAAAAACCAACAAAAAGAGTTCCCAAAAACAATCCTATTAAATAACTATCAGATGAGGTGATTACCCAATAAGCGGCACTACTTGCAACTTGAGGCAAACCGAAACTTAGATATTTTCTAATAGGCGAAAATTTAGGTGCTTTAATTCCGATTTGTCTTAAGATGATAAAAAATAGTATTAAAAATAGCCCTATCCTTACAGCTAAAAATAGAGCAGTAGCTTCATTTATTCCGTATCCTGAAAATATTGCCAAGGAGATTAGACTAACCTCGGCTATTACTTCGGAAATCATAAAAAAAGCGTATTTCTCCATCTGTTGAAAGGTCTTTAGGATACTGAAAAGAACGAGATTTAAACACTCAAAAAGAATGGTAAATCCTAATATTCTAACTAAAACGGTATCGCTTTGAAAGAAGTTCGCTATGTTAGGAGAAAAAATAGTGAAAAGCAAGGCAATAAAAAGACCAATCGCAAATATTATAAAAAACACAGAATAAACTCCTTCTTGAATTTCTTTTCTTTCTTTTGCAGCAGCTAAAAATCTGACTAAAGCACCGGGCAGTCCCAGCATACAGAAAGTAGTTGCTAAACCGAGAGTAACTCCGAATTGAGCCCAAATTCCATAACTTATAGCGCCCAAACGTTTAGTGATTAGAGGCAGGAAAATAAGTCTTTCAAGAATAACTAAGACATTGGTTATGGTGATAATACCGAAACTTTTTGTAAATTTTTGATAAGATGACATTTTTTAAATTAACAGTAATTATTTTATTATAATTTATTATCATAAATTAAGAAATAAGAAAGTATGAAATGGTATTTCTTTATTCATAGCGCGCCTTTTATTGGGGAATTTTTGGGAAAACTTTCTTCTAAAGTTATAGAAAATGGAGAGGAGGTTGTTTTTTGCACTGATACCAAGATAGCTGAGTTCAGTAAAAGAAAATATTTTCCAAAAGATATAAAAGTTTTATCAAAGGTTGATTGGTGTATTGAGAATTACGATAAAAATCAGAGAGGATTTAAAGATTTTTTTTGGAAAGGGTTTTTTCCAGTTTTTGACAGGGCTGATTTTTTTAATTTTAAATTCAATTACGATGATGTGACGGAGATGATGTCCCAAGAATATCAGTTTTTTAAATATATCTTTGAAAAGGAAAAACCCGATGTGATAATAGGTGAATCACCAATTAGTGTTCTTTTTCCGGAGATTTTCTCTTATTACAGGAACAGGACAATTTTTCTTGGCACAATAGGTTCAAGGTTTCCTGGTAGAATAGACATTTACGATTTGGAGAATACCTGTTCAAAATACGAGAAAAGTTTTAAAGAGATGAAAAATATTTCAGAAAAGGAAGAAAAATTTGCCAAAGATTTAATAGAGAAATTTGTCTCTCATAAACAACTACCTCCTTATATGGAATATCAAAATAAGATAAAAAATCTTGGAGAAATCAATCGGGTAAAAAAATATCTCAAGCAAGAGAAGGAAATGTGGCGCTATTGGTTTAAATATATTTTAAACAGGAAAAAGTTTAAAAAATTTGACTTCCATAGCGAATTTCTTTTAAGATATGCTTTCTGGTACCATCCTCTTTTTGCTTTAAAGAGAAAATTTAATATTTTATTTTCAAGAAAAGATTTTAGTCACCTCGCCAATAATGAGAAATTTTTTCTTTTTCCGCTCCATTTACAGCCCGAGCTTTCAACTTCTTTTCAGGCAACTTATTTCTGTGACCAGATAAATACAGTAAGAAATGTTGCTTTTAGCCTACCCTTTCCTTTCAAACTGTATGTTAAAGAACATCCTTCGGCTGTCGGTGAAAGAAAAAAGAGTTTTTACGAAGAGCTGGAGAAAATACCAAATGTGGTTTTGATTTCTCCTTACGAAAATACTAAGGAATTAATTAAAAAGTCAGCAGGTGTCATAACTTTAACCAGTACCCTGGGAATGGAGGCAGCTTTAATGGGAAAACCAGTTTATGTTTTGGGAAATGTTTTTTATTCTTATCACCCTGCTTGCAAGAAAATAAAAAACTTTGAAGAACTAAGACAGAGAGTTTATCAGGATTTAATCCAAAAACCTCAAATTGATAATTTAGAAGATATTAATGTTCGTTTTATTCTGTCTTATTTTAAAAATACGATTGAAGCCGATGATGTCGGTGCTTTAAGTAAGAACGATACTAATGATTATAAAAAAATATATTACGATATTAAACGATTATTTTTAGATGAAAGAAATAAAAAGTAAACAAGTTATCTTTTTGGTTCCCAATTTGGATGGGGGAGGAGGAAGAGTGGTTTCAGAATTGACATTGAATTTACCTGACAGTCTTCAAAAAATTATAGTTTCTTTTGAAAATAAGGTTAATTATCCCTATAAAGGAGAATTAATTTCTTTAAATGTTCCGCTTTCTAAGAATTTCCTCGCTAAACTTTTTAACTTTTTAAAAGGATTCGTAAAGTTTAAAAAGATCATTATTAAAGAAAAACCAGATTATGTGATTAGTTTCGGAAATTTACAGAATATTATTAATATTTTAAGCACTAAAAAATCAATAGTCAGAGTTGATAATCCTATATCTGAGAGTCATAGAGGATTTTTCGAAAAAATCTACCCCTTTTTGGTGAAAATTTTATTTAATAGAGCAAAAAAAATTATTGTTGTTTCAAAAGGATTAGAGAAAGAATTAATAAAAGATTTCAAAATCAAAGAAGAAAAAATTAAGGTAATTTATAACTCAATTGATATTGAGAAAATTAAAAAACTTTCCGAAGAACCGCTTGAGGCCGAATACCAAAATATTTTTGAATATCCGGTAATAATCAATATCGGAAGTTTAATTGGGCAAAAAGGTCAGTGGCACTTAATTAGGGCTTTTAAAGAAGCAAAAAAGAGAATAAAAGACCTCAAACTGGTAATTTTAGGAATAGGAGAGTTAGAATCTTATTTAAGAGGATTAGTTAAGAATTTAAATTTAGAGGAAGATGTTTATTTTTTGGGTTGGCAAGAAAATCCGTTTAAATTTTTAGCAAAATCAAAAGTATTTGTCTTATCCTCTTTGTGGGAGGGGTTTGGGATTTCGATTTTAGAAGCAATGGCTTGCGGACTTCCAGTTATATCTTCTGACTGTGAATCGGGTCCCCGAGAAATTTTAGCTCCGGATAGTAATATAGATTACCAAACCAAAAATATTGAATACGCTCAATTTGGAATTTTGGCCCCAGTCTGCGAGAGGAAATTTTATAAAGCAGAAGATCCTTTAACCAAAAATGAAAAAATATTAAGCCAAGCCATTATTGAAATATTTACTGATAAAGAACTGTTAGATAATTTGAGAGAGAAATCAAGACAAAGGGCAGAAGATTTTGATATTAAAAAGATTATTAAAGAGTGGGATTTTTTAGAATTTTCTAGTAATATAAATATATAAGAATTCTTTCCTAAATAATATAATTTAGTAATTAGTATTTCCAAGAAATGACTTTATCTCTAATAATTCCAACATACAATGAGAAAGGTAACCTATCTACTCTTGTCAAAAGAGCCCATAATTGTTTATCAGGTTATGTCGATTACGAAATAATAATCGTTGATGATAATAGTCCTGACGGGACCGGGGAGCTTGCAGAAAAAATGGCTCAGGAATATTCTATCAAGGTAATTCACCGAGAAGGTAAGAAGGGGCTTGCCTCAGCAGTAGTAGACGGTTTTAAATTAGCAAGGGGAGAGATTTTAGGGGTGATGGATGCTGATCTTCAACATCCACCAGAGAAGATACCAGAATTATTAACAGAGATATCGAAAGGAGCAGATGTCGTTATAGCGAGTAGATACGTAAAAAAAGGAGGTGCGGAAGGCCTGAGTTTTAAAAGAAAAATTATATCTATTATAGCCAAATTTTTAATACCTATTCTCTTTCCAAAAATTCGAGTAATAAAAGATCCACTTTCTGGATTCTTTTTATTAAAAAAAGAAGTTATTAGAAATGCTAATTTAAAGCCGATAGGGTATAAAATTCTTTTGGAAATCCTGGCCAGAGGAAACTATACTCAGGTAGTTGAAATACCCTATGTTTTCAAAGAGAGATTATCCGGGAGAAGTAATATTAATTTCAAAGAATATATAAACTATCTAAAACACCTCTACCGATTAAAAAAAATAAGAAACAAGCAAGATTCGTTTTATAAAAACTTCTAAATAGATTTAATTAAAGTTTTTAAACAAATAAGATGAATTTAAAGTGGTTATTAAAAACTAGCCTTACCATTTTGAAGAATTTCCTTTATGATCACTGCTCGAAAGTAAATTTCTCTGTTACTTACAAATGTAATCAGCTTTGCCAAACTTGTAATATTTGGAATATATATAAAAAGAATCCAGAACTCAAAAAGCAGGAATTTTCTCTAAAGGAGTTTAATATTTTTTTTAAAAAAAACCCACATCTTATTTGGGTTTCTCTTACCGGGGGTGAACCATTCCTAAGAGAAGATATATCAGATATCATTTGCTCTGCTATTGAGAATATTAGAAATCTTAGAGTAATCAGCATAACTACTAATGGATCAATGCCAGAAAAAATCGAGAACGATATTTATAAAATTTTGAATTTTACAGAAAACCCCCCCTTCTTATTTATTAGTATTAGCCTGAATGGTCCTCAAAGTGTCCATAATGCATTAAGCAGAGTCAGCGATTCCTACCAGAGAGCTTTAGAGACATTTAGACGATTAGATAAAATCAATAAGAAATATAATAAACTGAAGGTTGGTTTTGAATATACTTTTTCTCGCTTTAATAGTGGTAGACTTAGAGACACCCTGAGAAGTTTAGCTAAAGAAGATATTGTTATAAGCTTAGACAAATGGACTTTTCCAGTAGCTCAAGAATCTTGCTATTACAATCTTTCTTCCCAAACCCGGCTCTCTCCAAATTTAGATATGCTAAATCAAGAGCTGAACTGGATTTTTAAAAAGTATCCAAAAAAGTTTTTTGAGAATCCATTTAGTTTAATTTCATATACTTATCTCAAACTTGCTTTTAGATACGCTAACACCAAAAATCGCTTTCCCTGTGCCGCTATAACTCACTCCTGCTTTATCGATCCTTATGGGATGGTATATCCATGTATATTTATGCTTAAGAAGTTAGGAGATTTAAGAACAAATGATTTTAGTCTTAAGAAAATACTTCGCTCTAAAAAAACCGAAAGGACTAAAGAACTGTTAAAGAGAAATTGTCAGGGTTGTTGGACTCCTTGTGAAGCATATCAAAGTATTGTTTTTAAACCCAGTTTATTTTTTAAATCGCTAATGAAATCAAAGCATGAAAAACGCCGAGATAGACAAGCTAAATAAGTTTCTAAAATTACTTCTTATAATAGGATTGATAGTTTACTTCTTTTTTTACATTTTCTATGCCTATCGTTTAGTAACTTATCCCTACCCGATAAGTTATGCTGAAGGATTTAGATTAGATCGAGCATATAAGATAAGTCAAGGTCATGACCTTTATCAAGATATATCAAACTATCCATTTCTTACCGCTATCTATCCTCCAATATCTCCCTTAATTTGTGCTGGTTTAGTTAAAATTTTTGGGCTTTCTTTTATTTGGGGCAGATTTTTGAGCATACTTTCAGCACTTTTAGTTGGCTTTTTGATATATAAAATTGTAGCGAAAGAAATTAATAATAAACTTAGCGCAATAATAACTTCTTTTCTTTTTCTGGCATCACCTTATCTCTATCGAGATTCTCCTGTATTTAGTAATGACCATATATTAGGGCTATTATTTAGTTTGATAGGAATCTATTTGATTTTAAGGTACAGAGATTCTAAAAAAGTATACTTAGCGCCCCTCTTTTTTCTATTAGCAGTCTATACAACCCCATTACTTGTAGCAGCTCCAATTGCCTTCTTTATATATTTATTCTTGAAAAACAAGAAGATAGGACTAAAAATTGTTCTATCCTTTGGTTTATTAGGGCTTTTTCTATTCTTATTACTTAATCATCTTACAAACGGACAATTTTACTTACATACAGTAGTATACAATTTACAACCGTTCAGTATGTTTAAGGTGGTGACAGAATATATTCTAACGATACAAACACACGCCATTATAATTGGCTTGGCTACTTTTTATGTTTTAAGCGAAATTTTGAGAAAAAGAATATCGCTACTTACAATTTATTTTATTGTTTCAGCTTTTACTGCACTTAGTGTCGGAAGACTGGGAGCCGGGGCTCCCTCTTACATGTTTGAGCCGATTGCAATAAGTTGTATTCTTTTTGGTCTTGGTTTAAATAGATTAGAACCGTTAATGAAGGAAAAAGTTTCGATAATAGGGACTTTAGTTATAGTTTTTCTTTTATTACAGTTAATCCTTTTTGCTTATACGCCCTATGTAACAAATAGATTACATTTTATACCTACCAGACAAGATATAATTAATGGTCAAAGAGTTTCTGAATATATAAAAAATGCAGATAATCCAGTTTTATCTGAGGACAGTGGATTCGTAGTAATAAACGGGAAAGAGGTGTTACTGGAACCTTTTGTTTTTACCAATCTCTCGAGGGCTGGCCTCTGGGATCAATCACTTCTAGTAAATGATATAAAAAACAAGAAGTTCATGTTAGTATTGTTAAAATTTGATGTGGGTAAAAGTAAAAAGGGGGAGGAAAATGATAGATTCACTGATGAAATGCTGGATGCAATAAGGAACAATTATCGTCTGGTAGATAAAATTCATGTTCTTAATGAGGATAATTATATTTATAAACCACTAATATAATCAAATTAATATGACTTTAAAATCATTAGCTAGTTTATCTAAACGCCCATTGTTTCTTTTAAGGAAAAAATGATAACAGATTTCAATATTGAGGAGATTATGAATGAGTGGAATTTTTTACTCTTACGATATATAATTAAAAAAGTTAAATAAAGTTTAAAATTTTATGAGAGGTATAAAAATACTAACACCTCCGTGGAGATATAAAAAATCTATTTGGTATTTACTTAAAAAAGGAGGCATAAAAATTGTAATAGATTTTTTGCTCGTAAAATATTGCATTCCTGATGAAGGCGGGGAATATTCGATTTTAAACCCCCTACTAACCAAATTTCCTTTTGCAATAAAAGATGTATTATTTGCGAACACACTTATTGGACGGAGAAAAGCGAAAGATACGATTTTGAGAAGTTTAAAATGATAATAGACCAGTTTCCGAATCTTAAGTGGATAAACATTACTGGGGAGGGCAGTAGTTTTCTTAACCCGGATTTTATAAAAATGCTTGAATATTTAAGTTTAAAAGTGTTTCCATAAATTTTGTTGATGAATTTGACTTTATTGACGAAGAGAAAGCAAGAAAACTTATAAATTTGAGGGTAAATTGCATTTGGGTTTCTATGGACGGAGCTACCAAAGAGACCTATTTAGATTTATTGTCAATAAGCTTAATTATGTTGAGATACCAAAAATGGTGGAATTGGTCCATTCTCTAGGAGATTTAGGGGAGGGTTCCAAATTGGAATTCGCCGGTATTTTGAAATTTAAAGAGATAGAAGATTTTTATATGCCTGAAATTCCAGAAAATATTGTAGATGAGGCCCTTGAAAAAGCAAAAAAGATAAAAAAAGATTTAAAACTGGTAATTTTAGGGGAGGGAGGATTAGAGTCTTATTTAAAAGAATTAATTAAAAATTTAAATTTAGAAAATGATGTTTATCTCTTAGGATGGCAGAAAAATCCGTTTAAATTTTTAGCCAACTCAAAATTATTTGTTTTATTTTCATTATGGGAGGGATTTGGAATAGTCATTTTAGAAGCAATGGCTTGCGGAATTCCTGTTATATCTTCGGATTGCAAATCGGGCCCGAGAGAAATTTTAGCACCAGATACTAATGTAGATGACCAGACAAAAAATATTGAATATGGTCAGTACGGAATTTTAGTCCCGGTTTGTGACGGAAAATTTTATGCGGCGTTATCCCCTTTAACCAAAAACGAGAAAATATTAAGTGACGCAATAATTGAAATATTTACTAATGAAAAACTAACCACTGATTTAATAAAAAAATCACAAGAAAGAGCAACTGATTTCGATATTAAAAAGATTATTAAAAACTGGAATTTTTTATGATAAGATATATTTAGATTATTTTTTATTTGCGATTGTAAAGAAATAACAAAAATATTATGAAAGAGAAAATAAAAAATATTGGCGGTATATTACTACAAAAAATCGGTTTGATTACATCTAAACCCCTTCTTTTTGATATTTCATGCTGCGAGAGAATGGTAGAGTATGCTTGGGTTCTAAGAAATTTAGACATTGAAAAAAGTAAAATTCTTGATTTGGGATGTTATGGAACTCTCTTTCCTATAATGTTAGCTAGTTTGGGACACAAGGTAACAGGGATAGACCGTAAGGACTACGAATATAAACATCCTAATTTTACTTTTATAAAAGGCGATATTCTTGATTTTCCCCCGCAATTATTAAATCAGAAATTTGATGTAATAATTTCAATTTCAACTATAGAGCACGTTGGTCTTGGAAGTAAAGAAAATATAATAGAAGACGGCGATATAAAAGCTGTTAAAGAATTAAAAAAAATGCTTAAAGATAATAGCACACTTTTTTTGACATTTGGATACGGCGGTAAATTCCAAATTCACAAACTCTTGTCCTCGCCAGATATTCCTTTCGGGCGTCTCTATGACGAAGAAAGAATAGAGAAGTTGTCCAAAGGATTTGAAATTGTTAAAAAAGATTATTTTAAAATTGAGGATGGGGTATGGAATCTTTGTACGATTAAGGAAGCTAAAAAATTTATCTATCCCGAGACTTGGGATAAAACAATGAGTATCGTTTGTATAAAGTTAAAAAAGAGATCTGTTTAATGTATAAAATATATGAAAATCATAAAAATATTAGCACTTCCTTTAAGATATAAAAAGTCAATTTGGTATCTTATCAGGGAAAAAGGGTTAAAAAGCGTTATAAATTTTTTGCTCGTAAAATATTGCATTCCTGATGAAGGCGGGGAATATTCGATTTTAAACCCCTTACTAACCAAATTTCCTTTTTTAACCCCTTATCCATTTAAAATTGAGGTAGAACATTCTACTATTTGCGATAAAAGATGTATTATTTGCGAACACACTTATTGGACGGAGAAAAGCGAAAGATACGATTTTGAGAAGTTTAAAATGGTAATAGACCAGTTTCCGAATCTTAAGTGGATAAACATTACTGGGGAGGGCAGTAGTTTTCTTAACCCGGATTTTATAAAAATGCTTGAATATTTAAGTTTAAAAGATGTTTCCATAAATTTTGTTGATGAATTTGACTTTATTGACGAAGAGAAAGCAAGAAAACTTATAAATTTGAGGGTAAATTGCATTTGGGTTTCTATGGACGGAGCTACCAAAGAGACCTACGAAAAAATAAAAGTTGGTTGCGATTTTGATAAAGCAATCAGCAACATAAAAAGAATGCTGGAGTTAAAAAAAGAATTGGGCTCGCCCTTTCCAACAATCTGTTTTAGATTTATTGTCAATAAGCTTAATTATGTTGAGATACCAAAAATGGTGGAATTGGTCCATTCTCTAGGAGATTTAGGGGAGGGTTCCAAATTGGAATTCGCCGGTATTTTGAAATTTAAAGAGATAGAAGATTTTTATATGCCTGAAATTCCAGAAAATATTGTAGATGAGGCCCTTGAAAAAGCAAAAAACTTAAAAATGAGAGTTACTTTTTGTCATGCCGAGGAGGAAAAACTTCCTTCTATCACCCGTTGCGGGGCTTGGGCAGAGCCATATATTTTAATGGGCGGATATGTCCTGCCCTGTTGCGCTGTTTTAATGTCTAATAAAAGAGATTTTTTAAGAAAGTACGCTTTTGGCAATCTTTTTGAAAAACCATTTAAGGAAATATGGTATTCTGAAAGATACCGCAAATTTAGAAGCCTTGTCCCCCGGAAAAAAGGAGAGATGCCAATTTTATGCGCTAACTGTCGGGCTTATAATACTGAAGAACGAGAAAAAAAATATGGAATCTCAAGGGAAATTTAATAAAAAAACACCTGAATTTATTCAGCAGTGGCAGTATCTGGGGCCCCCTCATCCCAAATTGCTGGAAAAAGAGGCTTTTGAAAATTGCAAAAAAGCCGGCTTAACCAGTCTTCAGTCCTATGTTTATTGGGCAGAAATTGAGAAAGAGCCGGGGAAAATTGACTTTTCTTCCTATGATATTTTAGTAAAAAAACTTAGAGAATATAACTTAAAATGGGTTCCTTTTTTAATTTTGGGACCTGACTATGCGACTCCCGATTGGTTTAAAAAATCAAAAGAAAGTATATTTTTCAAATGCCTGGAACATAATTTAGAATCAAAAACCCAATCTATATGGAATCCTAATCTGCCAAAATTTGTAGAAAGATTCCTAAGATTATTTTCAGAACATTATCAGGATAAAAATATTTTAGAAAGTATTTGTTTAGGGATTAGCGGAAATTGGGGAGAGGCAATATATCCTTCTACCGGCGGATTTTATGAAAATCATACTCATCTTGGTTTTTGGTGCGCTGACGACTATGCGCTTAAAAGTTTTCAGGATTTTTCGCTCAAAAAATATGGTTCTCTTCAAAAAATAAACTCTGCTTGGGGTACTGTCTTTGCTAAGAAGAATCAAATAGATTTTCCCTTTTTAAAGAGCGAATCAGACTCTAGTTTTATTAGATTTTTGAGAAAAAAGACGCCCGCTGGTTTAAAATCATATCTGAGAGGAATTAAGAATTTCTTAATTGCTAAAATGTTTAATGTTCAAAGAGAGGAAAAATTTTCTCTATCTCAAAAACAAATTGATTTTAGGGAGTGGTACCTTGATTCAATGAATAACTGGGCTGATTTTTGGCTAAAAATAGCCCGGAGATATTTTCCCAACACAAAAATTTACTTGGTGCTCGGTGGAGATGGCGATATAAGACTGGGCGCTGATTTTTCAAAATTAACTAAAATAGCAAGCGGTTACCAGGCCGGGATAAGAATTACTAATCATACTGACGATTATGATCACAGTTTTGTTTTAAGCAGGTTAGTTTCTTCGGCAGCAAGGTTCTATAATGCCTACTTTAATACTGAAGAAGGATTAGTAAATAAACCCAAGGCGGTAGTTATGAGGATTTTTGACGCTTTTACTTCCGGGGCTGAAGGTTTTTACTGTAAAGGCATAATCGGCACAGGCCGTGACTTTTGTACTCATCAGGAAATGCCAGTAGGCGGAAAAACAGAAGGGGCAGAAAATCTTCATAAAAATATTCATTATTTTGATTTTTCTCTGCCGATAATCAAAATAGCAGTTTTCTTTCCCACAGTTTTCCTTTCTATATATTCTGCTTTTCGTAATTTGTTTTATAATCAATGTGCCAAATTGCGCGATTTTATTGATTTTGATTTTCTTGATGAAAATTTGATTTTAGACGGGGCTCTTAAAAAATACAATTTCTTTATAGTTTTTAATAATTTGTTTTTTTCTCAAAATTTAATAAGAAAACTTGAATCTTGGGTTTTAGAAGGGGGTGTTCTTGTTGGGCCGTTAGGTTTCAAAGATATGTTTAAGGATTCATTGTCTGCTAAAGTTTTTCCAGGAAAAGAATTTATAAAATACGGGGCAGGTTATATTATTTTTTTTCCTAAAATTAATTTGACTTTTTTTAGCAATATTGTTTATAACCGAAAAGCAAAATATCCCTGGCCAGGGATTTTGAGAATAGACGGAGAAAAAGATAACGTTTACGCCAGCCAATTAGAAAACAAGATTTTATATTATAATTCAAATAATTTTAGAGTAAGAAAAGAAATTGAATTAGAAGATCGGGGCTTGAGCAAAAAAAATATAGAAATTGAGAAAAATTCAATTTTTTCTTTGCCTCTATGAAAATTTTAGTTACTGGTGGCTGCGGTTTTCTCGGTTCTCATGTTTGCGAATATTATCGTCAAAAGGGAGATGAAGTAATTGCTTTTGATAATATGACTAAATACGAGTTAATGAGAACCGGCTATGCCACCGAGGCTGCCAGAAATTACAACTGGAATTTACTTAAGGGATTGGGAGTGAAATTAATTAAGGGTGATGTCCGAGATTATGAACATTTATTAGAGGTATCTAAGGGATGTGATTTTATTATTCATACAGCCGCTCAGCCAGCTATGACTATTTCTTGGGAAGATCCCGAATTGGATTTTTCTACTAATGTTCGGGGAACATTTAATGTTTTAAAAGTAGCCCGAGAATATAAAATACCAATAGTTTCTTGCGCTACCATTCATGTCTATGGAAATAAAATAAACGAAGAATTGAAAGAGGGGAAAACACGATATCTCCGTGAACCTCCGGAAATAGATGAACAACATCGGGTAATGGAAGGAATTCTCACCCCCCTCCATGTTTCAAAAAGAGCAGCTGAGCTCTATGTCCAAACCTTTATTGATACTTATAAACTGAAAGCAGCTAGTTTCCGCTTGACTGGCCTTTACGGTCCAAATCAATTCGGCGGAGAAGATCATGGCTGGGTTGCTAATTTTGCTATAAGGGCAATACTGGGAGAACCTATAAATATCTATGGTACAGGCAAGCAAGTAAGAGATATTTTGTATGTTAAAGATGCTGTTTTAGCTTTTGATGCTTTTTTTCAAACTCAAAAGCCGGGAATTTATAATATTGGTGGAAGCTCAAAAACTGCTATTTCCCTAATTGAATGCATCGGAGTTTTAGAGGAGATTTTGGGTAAAAAAATTCAAGTGAATTTTTGCCCGGATAGATTGGGAGACCTTCGTTATTTCGTTTGTGATACTTCTAAAGCCCGAGAGGAATTAGATTGGCAAGCCCAAACTCTGCCAAAAGAAGGGATAACTAATTTAGTAAATTGGATAAAAGAAAATATTAATTTATTTGCCCCGTTAGAAAACTTATGATTTTTCTGACAGAATTTTGAGACGCCTTTAATTTTCTAACGGGGCTTAAAAAAGATTAAATTTTATGAAAGCTTTAATTTTAGCTGGAGGAAGGGGGAAAAGAATGGGCGACATTTCCAATGATAAGAATAAATGCCTGATAAAGATAGGGGATAAGCCATTAATTCAATATAGTTTGGATTGCGCGGTAAACGCTGGCGTGTCTGAGATATGCATTGTGGTAGGTTACAAAGCAGAGGATATAATAAATACTTTTGGTAATCGTTATAAGGGTTTGCCGATTAAATATGCACTTCAAGTAGAACAGAAAGGACTGGTTCATGCGATCGAATGTGCTCAAAAAGCTTTAGGAAAGGATGATTTTATGCTTATGTTGGGTGATGAAATTATGCGGGCTCCCCGTCATTCTGAAATGATAGAAAAATACTCAAAAGAAAATCTTTTTGCTCTTTGCGGGGTTGTTAAAGTGGAAGATAAAGAATTAGTTAAGAAAACCTATTCAATTATTGAAGATGCAGGCCACCGGATTTTCAGGTTAATAGAAAAACCTCTAAATCCTTTGAATAACATTATGGGTACAGGAAATGTCATTTTTAAAAATGAAATATTATTTTATATTCCTCAAACTCCAATTAGCCAAAAGAGGGGAGAAAAAGAGCTTGTTGATTTGATTCAATGTGCTATAGATGATGGTAAAATTGTTAAATCTTTTCTCATATGCAACGCTTATCTCAATGTGAATGACCCCGAAGAAATCGAAAGGGCCGGTTCTTTCTTCGCTCATTTGTAAAAGGGCTACATCAAATGAAAAAAATTGTTTATCTTGCTATATTTTTTATTTCTTATTCAGTTTTTATTTTCGAAATAATTTTGCTTAAATTCCTTGCTTTTAAAATAATAAGTTCATGGGCATTTTTAGTTATCTCAATTGCTTTTTTGGGAATTGGTGCTCTTCTTTTTGCCCCCCTTTCTCAATTTTTAGGTTTTAATCTCCTGCTTTTAATTTCCTGTTTTCTTTATCCTTTTGCCGGTTTGTTTTTAATTAATTATTTAGAGAAATCATGAGAATCTGTTTGGTCTCTGATACTTTGGTGGGATATCATAATAACTGGAGCGGAGCCGAACTGGTCTGTTCGCGTCTTTCAGAAGGACTCAAAAGAAGAGGACAAAAGACAATCTTCCTTACCACCAGATTTGATAGAAAGGATAAAAAGGATAGAATAGAAGAAATTTTTCAAATTCCCACTACTCCAATCAAATCAGGGATTTTTAAAAAAATAACAACTCCTTTTTATTATCTTTTAGGAGTTTTTTTTACCATTTATGTTTTCCTAAAAACAAAGCCAGATGTTATTCATTTTTTCCATGCAAATGAATTATTTATTTCAGTTATGACCGCCGCTAAAATTCTTAGGATCCCAACCATACTAACAGTGGTAGATTATTTTATCTCTTGTCCTCGCTATACTTTTCGTTTGCCTAATAATGAAATATGCCAAACGAGCGAAGGATTTGATTGTCTTAAAAATTGCATCAATATCTTTAGGTTTTTAGAGAGAAGGATAATAAGATTATTGACTAAATACTTAGATACCATAATTACCTTTACCCAAACCTCAAAAGATAGATTGATAAAACACAAATTCTCTCTGGAGAAAATCAGAGTTATTTATAATTACACCCTTCCTAAAGAAGCTATTTTTAGTGATGAAAAAAAACTCCAAAACACAATTCTGTTTGTCGGTTCTCTATACGAACATAAAGGTTTAGAGATTATAATTCGGGCTATGCCCGCCGTAGTTTTGGAAGTTCCTCAAGTAAAATTGATTATCGCAGGACAAGGAAGAGAAGATTACAAAAAAAAGATAGAAAAAATGATTGAAGCGTTAAAGATAAAAGAGAATGTTGAATTTTTAGGCCAGAAAAGTAATGAGGAAATTTTACAGGTAATTTCAAAAAGCGAGGTAATGGTGGTGCCCGAACAGTGGTTAAGCGATTTTGGGCCAATAATACTAATAGAGGCAATGGCCCTAGGAAAACCAATAGTGGCTTCAAGAATTGGTTCTATTCCTGAATTTATCAAAGATGGGATTAATGGCTTTTTAGTTGAACGGAACAATCCTGGACAATTTGCTCAAAAAATAATCTGGCTTCTGAAAAATAAGGAATCAGCGAGTTTAATGGGGAGAAGAGCCAAAGAGAGAGTGAGATTTTTATATAATACCGATCCGGCAGGAAAAACTCTTCAAGTCTACAAAGATTTAATCGAAGAATAATTAGATAACTTAAAATGACAGAGATTTTTTTGTTATTTCATTTTGTTATAAACTTCTAATGTTTGTTGAGCAGATTTCTCCCAGGTGAATATTTTAGCTCTTTCTAATCCCTTTATAATCATTTCTTCCCTTAAAATTTCATTGGTTAAAACATTATACATTGCTTCTGTTAATTCTTTTTGGTTTAAAGGATCAATTGTTTTTCCAGCAGTGCCTACTACCTCCGGAAGAGAGGTGAGGTTAGAAGTTATTACCGGAACGCCACAGGCCATTGCCTCCAATAACGGGATTCCAAAACCAGCATATAAACAAGGATAAACAAATAGATCTGCCGCGTTGTAGAACTTTGGCAACTCTTCTTCGGGTATATAGCCTAGAAATACAACATCATTTTTGAGATTTAGTTTCCTTATCAGTTTTTCAAGTTTTTCTCTTGCTCCCGGCCACTGAGGATTACCTATTTTTAGTAATTTAGTCCCGGGCAGAACTTTCTTTAACTCAGCGAACCCCTTTATTAAAAAAGGAACATTTTGTCTTGGATGTTCTGAACCAACATATAATATAATTTTTTTGTTTTCTGAAATGTTATATCTTTTTAAAATTTCCTTGCTTCTTTTTTGATAATAACGATTATAGTCAACTCCAGGATGAATAACATCAATCTTATCTTTAGAATATTTTAAACACTTTACAATTTCATTTTTAGAGAAATTTGATATGGTAATTATTCTATCTGCTTTTTTAAGCCCCTTTATATTTAGCTGCCAAAAAGGTGAGAAACGCTTTCTATAGTATACTAAATGCATAAGGTCATAGCAGGTGACAATAGTCTTTTCCAAAGGGATAAAATTTAATAAATAGGCAAGGTCGTGAGCTACAATATGGGTTATCGTATTTTTTTCTACCCTTGCTTTTACTTCTTTTGCAAATTTGAAAAGTTTATTTATAGCTCTCAATGCTGATAAAATCTTATTAGTATCTTGTTTGAAATTTCCAACATTATATTCTATTTTGTTAAAGACTACCTTTTTCTCTAATCTTTTACTAATCTCATTTATATATCTTATCACGCCAGTAATTTTTTCTGACTTTGGAGTAATAAAGTTAATTTTTATCATAAATATATTGATTTTAAATGATAAAATGTTATACTTATAATATATTATAACTAATTTTTTGTCTATAAAATATGAAAATACTAATTACTGGAATAACTGGTTTTATTGGCTCTCATCTTGCCAAATATTGTTTAAAGCAACCTAACACGAAGGTTTATGGCACGATGCTTTTTCATCACCTTGGCGACGAGCTTCAAAGAATCGAACGTATAAAAGATAAAATTGAACTTTTTGAATGCGATCTTACTAATAGAGTAGCGGTAGAGAGGGTTTTAGCAAAAGCAAGGCCAGATAAAATTTTTCATTTAGCCGCTCAAAGCTTTGTTCCAACTTCCTGGAAATCACCAGAAGATACTTTATTTAACAACATTATGGCTGAATTAAATGTTCTTGAAGTAGTGAGAGAGTTAAAACTCGATCCGGTGATTGTTATTGCAGGGAGTTCAGAAGAGTACGGTTTAGTTTTTGAAAATGAATTACCGGTGAAAGAAACGAATCCTTTAAGACCGCTCTCACCTTACGCTGTTTCTAAAATCGCTCAAGAAAAATTGGCTTTTCAATATCATCATAGTTATGGCTTAAAAACAGTTTTAACTCGATTTTTTAACACTGAGGGTCCGGGAAGGGGTCAAGATTTTGTGACTTCTAATTTTGCCAAACAAATTGCTGAAATAGAAAAAGGCAAAAGAGAACCAATAATCTGGGTTGGGAATTTAGATGCCAAAAGGGATTTTTCTGATGTTAGAGATATGGTTAGAGCTTATTGGTTGGCTTCAGAAAAATGTAAATTTGCCGAACCTTACAATGTCTGTTCAGAAAAAACAAGGTCAATAAAGTCGGTTTTAGATCTACTTTTGAATTTGAGTAAAGTAAAAAATATTAAGATAAAGCAAGATCCGGAAAGAATGAGACCATCCGATGTGCCAATTCTTTTAGGAGATTCTTCAAAATTTAGAGCCGAAACCGGTTGGAAGCCGGAAATTCCATTTGAGAAAACAATGCTTGACCTCCTGAATTATTGGCGAGAAAAAATCTAAATATGAAAAAGATAGCCTGGATTAGAATTTCTTCTCGAAGATACGGCGGAGCAATTTATGGAGAAAGAGTGAGAGAAATTTTGGCTAAATATTATGATTTGGAAGTAAAGAATGTAACCGCCGGATTTTTAGGTTGGAAATATTTAAAACCCCTAGAATGGCTCTGGGGTTTAATAAAGTTAAAAGAGGAAAGTGATTTATGGATTAGGGATGATTTTTATTCCATTGCCTTCCAATCTTTAAGTAGAACCAAGGGGAAAAAGTTAGCTATAATCTATCACCTTGATTCTTCAGTTTTTCCCTTAATCTTAAGACCCTCACTTTTTTTGTTAGAGAAATTTTTTTATTTAAACCTTAAAAAAGTTGATGCTATATTAACTATTTCTGATTATTGGCAGAATCATTTTTTTAAAAAAGGTTATCGGAATGTTTATAAAATTTCTCCTTCTTTTGACTTAGCCGAATTTAATATCTCCGAGGAAGAAGTTAGGGCATTTAAAAAGAGATATAATCTCGAAGAAAAATCCATTGTTTACATAGGAAATTGTCAGAAAGCAAAAGGGGTTGTAGAAGTTTATCACGCTCTAAAGGAGTTAGATGTCTATTTAATTACTTCTGGAGAGCAACAGGTTGAAATTCCAGCTATAAATTTAAATTTGGACTATCGAAATTATCTAAAGTTATTAAAAGCAGCTTCGATAGTGATAACAATGTCGAAATTTAAAGAAGGTTGGTGTATGACCGCTCACGAAGCCATGTTATTAAAAACTCCTGTGATAGGATCGGGTTTGGGTGGAATGAGAGAACTATTAGAAGGAGGAAAACAGATTATTTGTTCTGATTTTAGAATTTTAAGGGAAAAGGTTAAATATTTATTAAATCATCCTGAGATAAGAAAAGAGATGGGCCAAAATGGGCATGATTTTGCCCAAAATTTTACCTTGGAAAAATTTAGAGAAGAATGGTTAAACCTAATTAAGAGATTATTATGTTAAAAAAAGATTTCTATCAAATTTTGCCTGTTATTATTTTAGCTTTTGCTATTGCTTTATCGCCGAGTTTTTCAGCCGGGGAAATTGAAGGAGGAAGAATTATTGAAATTAGAGTAGAAGATATTTTAATAGTAATTTTAGGGCTTTTGTGGATAGCCAGTTTTTTAATTTCCGGAAGAAAAAAAATTGAAAAGCCGCCTTTATTTTTTCCAATTTTAGCCTGGCTAAGCATTGGTCTAATTAGCGTTTTGACTAATTGGATTTTTGCCAATATTACTCTTAGTGGTGGCTTTTTTTTCTTTTTAAAAGAAATCCAATTTTTCCTTTTGTATTTTTATCTTTTTTATCACTTAAAAACCATTGATTCAATTAAATTTATTGTTAAAGCTTGGATATTTTTAGGATTGGTTAATGTTGGTTGGATTATTTATGAAATGATTAGAGGTTTAAAATTGACTTATTATTATGGCCCTACCCTCTTTATAGAGCCTGAAGGAACCCTTCCTGGTGGCGGTTTTCTCTTGGTAATTTTTATTTTTCTTTTTAATATCTTACTTTTTTATTATCTTAGCCAAAAAATTTCTAATTTTAAAAAAGGGATTTTGATAGTGACAATTATTAGTCTAATAATTGGAATATATGCTTCGGGTTCTCGGGCTTCATTTTTTGGATTAATTTTTGCTTTATTTTTAACCTTTTTATTTTATTCGATTAGAAAAGGATTTTTAAAAACATTTTTAATAGGAGTTTTTGTTTCAATTTTTCTCATTAGTATTTTTGTTTTCTTAGAAAAGCCCCTTATTAAAAGATATTTTAGTTTGGAAGATTTTCTTTGGAATTTAAATCCAGAAAATCCAGTTTCCAGGCCTGGCATCTGGGTTTCCCGATTATCAGAAGCCTCAAAATATCCTCTGTTTTTCCTTTTTGGTTTAGGAAAGTCGGTTTTTGGCGAAAGTCATAGTCAATATGTAAGAAATTTTATTGAAACAGGGATTGTTGGCAGTTTGATATTTCTATTTTTAATGTTTATTATATTAAAAAAAGCTTGGCAAGGATTTTCAAGAGTAAAGAATCCGCTTTTAATAGGGTTATCTTCTGGACTTTTTGTTGCTACTTTAACCTTGCTTTTTATTTCAATTTCAGCTGAGGCTTTTATTGTCGTAAAAATATCCGAGGTCTACTGGTTTTTCGTCGCTTTAACGATGGTTGCTTTAAACCCTAATCAAACAAAATCATTTTATGCTTGATAATATTAAACTTTCAATAATTATCCCTTGTTATAATGAAAAAGAGACAATCGAAAGGGTTATCAGTCAGCTTGATGAAATTAATTTAAATAAAGAAGTAATTTTGGTTGACGATGGTTCAGTTGACGGAAGCCGGGAAAAATTAAAAAATCTCCAAAAAAAATCAAAAATCCGAGTTTTGTATCATCAAAAAAATTTAGGCAAGGGCGCGGCAATAAAAACCGCCTTAAATTTTATTTCCGGAGATTTTGTGATTATTCAAGATGCCGATTTAGAATATGATCCAAAAGATTACCAAAAACTTCTCAAGTGCGCTTTAGAGTATCACGCCCAAGTTGTTTATGGTTCTCGTCGATCTCAGTCTCGCCACAAACGATATTCATCCTTCTTTTTTTATCTGGGGGGTATTTTTCTCACCTGGTTAACCAATATCTTGTATGGTACGGGAATTACTGATGTGACCACCTGTTATAAGTTATTCAAAACAGAACTTATTAAAAATATTCGATTGAAATCAAAGAAATTTGAGTTTTGTGCCGAAGTAACGGCAAAAATAGCCAAAAAAGGAATTAAAATTTATGAAGTGCCAATTCACTACTTTCCCCGAAAACCTGACGAGGGGAAAAAAATAAAATGGTTGGACGGATTTAAATTAGCCTGGTCTTTAATCAAATACAGATTTATTGATTAATCTAAAATTTATGAATTCAATTTCTACTCTCTTCTTTCGTATCTATAACAATAAAAAACTGATATTGATTTCTATTTTTATTTTTTCTCTTTTAGTTTCGTCATTTTATTTAATTTTTCTAAAAAACATAGGGCCCAAAGAACATCAAATTCCCGGTACAGATTATCTCAGATATTATGAACCAGTTGCTGAAAGTATTTCTCAAGGGAAAGGAATCCCAATAAAAAAAGAGGTTGCCATCAGATATCCTATTGGTTATCCTTTAATTCTTTCTGGGCTGTTTTCTTTTTCTCGTTTTTTAGGTCTGGAAAAACTGGCAACCATTGTTGTTTTTAATGTTTTTATTACCGCTTTTGCCACCTGTTTTTTATTTATTTTTGTCAAATCTATTTTTAATAAAAAAATAGCTTTGATTTCTGCTTTTTTATGGGCAAGTTATCCTTTTAATTTATGGTTTATTAAAAACCCAAATACTGAGGTTCCATTTATTTTGCTTTTTTATCTTGCCTTATGGATATATGTATTGGGAATTAAAAAACTTTCTTTTAAGTTCTTTTTTATTTCTGGTGCTTTAATTGGCTTGATATCCTTAATAAGGCCAATAAGTATTTTTCTCCCCTTTCCCTTAGCCATCTCAATCCTTTTTTTAATAAAACAATCTACCCTTAAGCAAAAATTTATATTTTCTTTTCTTTTATTAATAGCCTTTCTCATTGTTATATCACCTTGGATAATTTATGTTTACCTAAATACCGGGAAATTACTCCCTCTTTCCAGTGGGGGACCTCCATCTATATATGCTGGGCTTACCATGATGATTTCTGAGCCCGAAGAGAAGGGTAGAGTAATTTTACCAGAAGATGTTATCAATTTAATAAATGAGTCAAAAGGTAGAAACATGGAAAGTTTTTGGAATATATCTCATTTTTTCTTAGAGAAATTAGTTAAACAGCCTATTGTATTTTTAAAGTTAATCGGTATAAAAATGGCAAGAGCCTGGTATGCTACTTCAGAAACCTGGTGGGAAAAAGAAATATTATTAGTTCAACTTCTATATTTAATTCCCGCCATAGTTGGATTAATATTGTCTCTTAAGAATTTCAAAGAAAAAATCCCTTATCTACTGCTTCTGTTAATAGTGATAGCCTATTTTTGGTTGGCAACGACCGTCGCCCTTTCTATTTTACGCTATATGATTCCAGTAATGGCGATTTTAATGATTTTTGTAGCAATTACTGTCAATACGATAATTAATAGATTAATTACAAATTATTAAAATGTATCTTAAAAAGATTGTTCCTGAACACCATTCTAAAAATATTTTTGTAAAAAAATTATTTTTGAAGTGCTTTGAAGCAGCTATTAAATTAGCTCAACCAAAATCAAAATTCAGTAATAATTTAAAAGTGGTTGATTTAGGATGTGGAGAGAGCATTCTTCTAAAATTAATTGAAAAAAAATTTTAAAATGTTAAAACTTTTGGTATTGATATTGAACCCAATATCTTAGAGTTAAGGAAGTTCTTAAAAGCAGAAATAAAAGTTGCTGATCTGAGAGATAGCGGATTTCCTAATAGTTTTTTTGATATCATTTTTTGCTTGGATGTTTTAGAACATTTCCAAGATTTAAAAGAGCCAGTTAAAGAAATTGCGAGAATACTTAAAAAAGATGGATTTTTGGTTACTTCTTTGCCCACTGAAAATTTTTTTTATAAACTGGGAAGGTTTCTAACTACCGGAACAACTTCAATGGAAAAAGGTCCTTGTAGTCCTCATTTTTACGGAGTAAAAACAATAGAGGATTTTTTATGAGCTAATAGTTTTAAAATTATCAAGAAAAAACTATTGCCGCCGATACCCTTTTTGTCTTTGTTCCATATAATAATTTTTAAAATAAAATAATATGCAAGATAATTTTATTTCCATAATTATACCTTGCCGGAATGAGGAAAAATATATTGGGAAGTGTTTAGATTCAATAATTGCCAATAATTATCCAAAAGATAAATTGGAGATTTTAGTAATTGATGGGATGTCAGGGGATGGGACGAGAGAGATTATTGAAAAATCCAAAATCCAAAATCCAACATCCAATATCCAAATGTTAGATAACCCCAAAAAAATTACCCCTGTTGGATTAAATATAGGGACTAAAAAGGCTAAAGGTGAGATTATTATCAGGATAGACGCTCACGCCACTTATGAGAAAGATTATATATCAAAATGTGTAGAGTATTTTAAAAAATATGATGCTGATAATGTAGGCGGAATAATTAAAACTTTACCCGAAAAAGATTCCATCCTCGCTAAAGCAATTGCTTTTACTCTATCTCATCCATTCGGAACAGGCACTTCTTATTTCAGGATTGGCTCTAAAGGGCCAAGGTGGGTTGATACTGTTTTTGGTGGATGTTATAAAAAAGAAGTTTTTGAAAAAATCGGGCTTTTTAATGAAAATCTGGCTAGATCCCAGGATTTGGAATTTAATTTAAGGTTAAAAAAGGCCGGGGGTAAAATTCTTTTAGTCCCTGAAATCATCAGTTATTATTATCCTAAATCTAATCTTAAAGATTTTTTCATTCATAACTTTGAGGACGGTATTTGGGCTATTTATCCTCTAAAGTTTGTGAAAATACCTTTTGGGTTAAGACATTATTTTCCTCTTTTATTTGTTACTAGTTTAATAGGGTCTGCTTTTTTTTCAATCTTTTTTCCAGTTTTTTTGAAATTTTTCCTTTTGATACTTTTGTTTTATTTTTTAGTTAATTTATATTTTTCTCTTAAAATTGCTGTTAAAGAAAAAGATTTTAAGTATTTTTTCATTATGCCAATTGTCTTTGCCACTCGTCATTTTGGCTATGGTTTAGGTTCAATTTTGGGATTAATAAAGTTATTAAAATAAATATGTTGGAAGAAAGAAAACAAAAAGAAATTGCATATTACGAAAAGAAAGCCCAGGAATGGTTGGAAAAAAATAAATGGCAAGGTGATTTTGAGAGATTTGATCCCTTGGTTTCGTCAAGTTTTAAATTTTGTTATGGATGGTTAGCAAGAAATTGCAAAGAGAAAAAAGTTTTAGATTACGGTTGCGGGAATGGAATTCATTCTATTTTTCCAGCAAAAATGGGGGCAGAAGTCATTGGAATTGATCTTTCTGAAATCTCTTTGAGAATTGCCAGAGAAAGAGCGAAACGCGAAGGAGTTGAAAATAAAGTTAGTTTTTTAAAAATGGATTGTGAAGCAATGGATTTTCCCGAGAATTCTTTTGATATTATTTTTGATGGGGGGACCTTTTCTTCTTTGGATTTAGGAAAGGCCCTACCAGAATTAGCCAGAGTATTAAAACCAGATGGGTTTTTGTTAGGAATTGAAACCTTCGGTCATAATCCAATTGCCAATTTAAAAAGGAAGATTAATGAAATTTTAGGTAAAAGAACTGGTTGGGCAGCTTCTCATATTTTTCAAATGAAAGATTTAAAAGAAGCTAAAAAATATTTTGGGAAAATTGAAACTCATTTTTTTCATATTATCTCCTTTTTAGCCCTCCCATTTTTAGATTTACCTGGCGGCAAAATTTTGCTAAAATTATTTGAAGCCCTGGATAAATTGTTCTTAAAACTCCCTTTCTTAAGAAAATATTCATTTAAAGTGGTATTCATTTTTTCCCAGCCCCGTAAAATTATGAAATAATTTGTTCGGGGCCAGCCAAAAAGATATGCTAAAAAGATTCTTTGATATTATATTTTCTTTTTTTGGACTGATATTAACATTGCCACTATTAGTCATTATTGCCATTTTAATAAAACTTGATTCAAGGGGTCCGGTTTTTTACCGAGGGATGAGGATTGGTCAGTTCGGAAAGACATTCAAGATTTTTAAATTTAGGACAATGGTTCAAAATGCCGAATTATTGGGAGGTCCTTCGACGACTCTTGATGATTCTAGATTAACAAAAATCGGAAAGTTTCTCAGAAAATATAAGTTAGATGAATTACCACAATTGATTAATGTTTTAAAAGGGGAGATGAGTTTGGTTGGGCCAAGACCGGAAGTTAAAATGTATGTTAATATGATGGCAGAAGAAGAAAGGAAAACAATTTTATCTATCAAACCAGGAATGACCGATTTGGCTTCTTTGTGGGATTTTAGAGAAGAAGAAGTTTTAAAAGGCAGCTCTGATCCAGAAAAAACTTATATGGAGAAAATAAGGCCAAAGAAAATTCAGCTCCAGTTGGAATATGTAAAAAGTCGTTCCTTTTTGTTAGATTTAAAAATAATTTTCAAAACTTTAATTCGCCTAATTAAATGAAAAATTTAGAAAAAAAAGCAAAGGAAATAAGAAAAAAAGTGATTGAGCTTTTGTATAGACATAAAGCTGCTCACCTCGGCTCTTGCATGTCAGCTATCGAAATTTTAGTCTCTCTTTACTACAAGATTATGAGAAAGGAAGATAAGTTTTTGCTTTCTCCTGGCTGGAAGGCAGCTGCTTTGTATTCAATTTTGGCTGATAAAAAGATCATCGATTGGGATGATTTATTAGAAAATTATTATGAACCTGGTTCAAAATACTGGGGATTGGTTCATCATAATGTATCCGGAATCGAGCATTCTTTAGGTTCAGCCGGTCATGGTTTACCGGTTGCTTGCGGAATGGCTTATGGTTTAAAAATGGATAAGAAAAAAGGAAGAATTTTTTGCCTGGTTTCAGATGGGGAGATGGATTGTGGGACAACATGGGAAGGAGCTTTGTTTGCCGCTCATCATAAATTAGATAACCTTTTTATTTTTGTCGATTACAATAAATTTCAGGCCTTTGGAAAGACAAACGAAGTTTTAAATTTGGAACCCTTAGCAAAAAAATGGAAAGATTTTAATTGGGATGTTCAAGAAATTGATGGCCACAATTTTAAAAAAATTTTGTTAGCTTTCAAAAAAGCAGTTTTAAAGAAAGGTCGGCCCCATATATTCATTTGTCATACAGTCAAAGGAAAAGGAATTTCATTTGCTGAAGGAAAATTAGAGTGGCATTACTTTAATTTAAACGATGAATTATATGAGAAAGCTAAGAGAGATCTTCGTTAAAAAGTTAATAAAGTTGGCAGAAAAAGACAAGGATGTTATGCTCTTAAACGATGACACTGGTTTTAATTTATTAGAAGAATTTGGGGAAAAATTTCCGGGGAGATATATTAATTGCGGAATTACTGAACAAACAATCATGGGAATTGCTGCCGGCCTATCGAAAGCGGGGAAGAAAGTTTATGTTTATGGAATAATTCCTTTTGCCATTATGCGCTGTTATGAACAATTAAGAGATGATGTTTGTTATCATAATGCCAATGTGAAGATTGTAGCCGTCGGTGGTTATCAATATTACAAATTCTTGGGGTTCACCCATAATATCAAAGGAAATGAAGATATAGAAATTCTCAAGCCCTTACCTAATATTAAACTCTACACTCCTAAAACTCCAGCAGAAGTTGAAAAAGTCATTCAAAAAGAGTATAAAAGAAAAGGCCCAGCTTATATAAGACTTTAAACATGAAATACAAAGTTCCATTTGTAGGCTACAAATTACAATATCAGAACTTAAAGAGTGAAATAGATACGGCAATTAAAAGTGTTCTCTACCGTGGCGATTTAATTTTAAGATCTGATGTTGAAAAATTTGAAAAAAAATTAGCTGATTTTGTTGGAACAAAATATGCAGTAGGACTAAATAGTGGTACCGATGCTCTATTTTTATCTTTGAAAGCTACAGGAATAGGTAAGGGAGATGAGGTCATAACCGTGGCTCATACTTTTGTTGCTTCGATTGCAACGATCGTTCATTGTGGAGCAAAACCGATTTTGGTTGATGTTGGAGAAGATTTTTTAATGGATATCGAAAAATTGGGAAGAAAAATTACTAAAAAAACTAAAGCAATAATTCCCGTTCACCTTAACGGCAGGATGTGCGATATGGAAAAGATAATGAAAATTGCTAGAAAATATAAATTAATTGTTATTGAAGATGCTGCTCAGGCCTTGGGAGCTAAATTTAAAGATAAAATGGCAGGTTCTTTTGGTCTAACTGGCTGCTTTAGTTTTTATCCGGCAAAAATTTTGGGAGGTTATGGAGACGGAGGAGCAGTAGTAACTAATAATTCAAAAATTGCTGAGAAAATTCGTCTTTTAAGAGATCATGGCCAAAAAACTAAAACTAAAATAGTTTGTTATGGTTTTAATTCAAGATTAGATAATCTTCAGGCTGCTATTCTTAATGTTAAATTTAAACATTTATCCAAATGGATTGAGAGAAGGAGGGAAATTGCTAATTTATATTATCAGGGACTTTCTGGTATTCCGGAAGTAAAACTACCTCCAAAGTCAGACGAGAGACATTTTGATATCTACCAAAATTATGTCTTGAGAGCTCAAAAAAGAGATGAATTAGCGTTATATTTAAGAGAAAAAGGGGTTGAGACCTTAATTAAGGACCCAATTCCTCTCCATCACCATCCAGCTCTGGGACTTTCTCATTTTCATCTTCCTTACACAGAAAAGTTAGCCAAAGAGGTTATTTCTCTACCAATGTATCCTGAACTAACCAATGAACAAGTAAAATACACGATAGACTCTATCCGCAATTTTTATAAAAAGTAAAAAATCAAATGGCCAATCTTAAACTTTTTCTCAAAAAAATATTTCCCAGAACTCATCTAACGAGAATGATATTTTTTATAGTCAGCGATATTGTTTTTATTATCCTTTCAGTTTATTTAGCCTTTTCATTAAGATTCGATGGTAATATCCCTATTCAATATTTCCCAATAATTCAAAAAGTGATTATCTTGGCCTGGGTTTTTTGCCTTCCTATTTTTTATTTCTCAAAGCTTTACTTTTTTTCTTGGTCTTATGTGAGTACCGCAGAGTTGATCTCCTTATTTCGAGCTACGACCTTAGGATTTTTATTTTTGGGAATTACTTTATATATTTCAAAAGATTTTCCTTCTTTTTTTGGTTTTCCTCGTTCCACTCTTTTTATTAGCTATTTTTTAGTTTTTTTATTTTGTGGTGGTGTTCGCTTTGCCAAAAGAATCTATCTCCAATTTTTTAGAGGAGCGAAAGAAGAAAAGGAAAGAACTTTGATTGTCGGAGCTGGCGATGCCGGAGAACAGATTTTAAGAAGTATTCAGGCCTCTCCAAAAAATCCTTATCTCCCAGTTGGTTTTGTTGATGATAATCCGATAAAACAAGGAGTAACAATTCATGGCATTAAGGTTTTGGGAAAGATTAATGATATCCCAAGGTTAATTAAAGGGAATGAAATAGAAGAAATGATTATTGCTTTACCTTCAGCCGGTTCTAGAATTATTAAAAAAGCGGTAGAATTAGGAAGAAAAGCGGGTCTAAAAAAAATTAAAATCGTTCCGCCGATAACCGAATTTATCAACGGAGAAGTCTCAATTGGAAAAATTAAAGACATTGATATCGAAGATTTATTAGGGAGAGAACCGGTTTCTTTGGATAAAAAATCAATCGAAACTTTCATTAGAAATAAAATAGTTTTAATTACCGGAGCGGCTGGCTCAATTGGTTCTGAACTTTGTCGGCAGGTGGCAAAATTTCGACCATCTCAACTTTTACTTTTAGACCAAGACGAAACCGGTATTTTTAATATTTCTGAAGAATTAGAAGATACACCCCCACACCTATATATAGGTAGTGGGGGTAAATTTCCAAGATTAATTCCTCTAATTGCCGATATTCGAGACGGAGAAAAAATTAATCAGATTTTTAATAAATTTCATCCCAGTGTGATTTTTCACGTTGCAGCTTATAAACACGTCCCTTTAATGGAATTACATTCCGATGAAGCGGTGAAGAATAATATCTTTGGGACAAAGATAGTCGCTGAAACAGCTTTAAAATGGAGTGTAGAGAAACTTATTTTTGTCTCCACGGACAAAGCAGTTAATCCCACCTCGGTCATGGGAGCGACAAAAAGAGTGGGGGAGATGATTTGTCAGTCATTAAATCAGAAAAATATAACCAAATTCATCTCGGTTCGATTTGGCAATGTTTTAGACAGTCGGGGAAGTGTTATTCCTATCTTTCGGGAACAAATAAAAAGCGGGGGACCGGTAGAGGTTACTCATCCTGAAATGAAAAGATATTTTATGACGACACCGGAAGCTTGTCTTTTAATAATGCAGGCTGGAGCCATGGGTCAGGGCGGAGAAGTTTTTGTTTTAGACATGGGGGAACCTGTCAAAATTTTGGATTTAGCTAAAGAAATGATTCGCCTTTCTGGTTTTGAACCAGATAAAGATATCCCGATTGTTTTTACCGGAGTGCGACCGGGAGAGAAATTTTTTGAAGAAATATTAAGCGCCGAAGAGGGAACTATTGCTACTCAACATGAGAAAATTTTTATTGCCAAGCTTTCTCAAATAGATGAAAATAAATTAAATCAATGTTTAGAAAAATTAAAAGTGGCGACTCTTAATTTAGATAAAGAGGGAATAAAAACTATTCTAAAAGAACTTATTCCTCGTTATAATCCCAGTATTTCCCAAAACTAAATTATTTGCTATAATTAAAAAATGAAAGAAGTGAATGAAAAGATCAAAAAAATTATTTTTCAGTTTTTAAATCCAAAAGAATATCAGGTTTTTATTTTTGGTTCAAGAGTTATTGGTAAGGCTAAAAAATATAGTGATTATGATATAGGGATTTTTGGCAAAAAACCGGTTCCCTGGCATATTTTGTCCGCAATTGAGGAGGCCTTGGAAGAGTCTGATTTACCTTATAAGATTGATGTTGTTGATTTTCATTCAGTGGCTTCTAATTTCAAAAAAGTGGCTTTATCAAAAATTAAAAAATTATGACAGAATTAAAGAGTTTAATTAAAGACCTTAGTAAAGCGAACCAGAGATTAAAAGAAGCAGTTTTGGCTAAATCCACCAGAATGAACAAAGATGCTACCATTCAAAGATTTGAATTTACTTTTGAACTTGCCTGGAAAATTATCCAGGACTATGTCCGCGATCAAGGTTTTGATTGTATCAGCCCCAAAAGCTGTATTAGAGAGGGGGCGAGATTGGAAATAATTGATAATCCAGAAGTTTGGTTTGAGTATCTAAAGGCGAGAAATCTTATAGCCCATACTTATAATGAAAAAATGGCTAATAAAATTTATAAAAAATCTTTGACTTTTCCAAAAGAAATTGATAAATTGTTAGAGAAGTTAAAGATTTAATTTAGATTAAATGAACCCCGTTAGAAATTCTTAAGAGCAAAAAGAGTCTTTAGCGGGGGATAAGAGATGGAAAATTCATCAAAAATTTCTAACGGGGTGGATCAAGAAGTTCAAACAGAAGAAATAGATTTAATGGATGGTATTAGGGTAATTTTGAAAAGGAAGTGGTTGATTTTAGGTTTGTTTTTAGTTGGAGTAGTAGGAGCTGGAATTATTACTCGCTTTTTACCAACTAAATACCAAGGTGAAACTTCTCTTGAAATCGGACAAATTAGTAAATTGATTGGGACAGTATCAGAAAAAAAATTAATCGAATCTCCTCCTCAATTAGTTGAAAAAATCAAAAGTGGTTTCTACGGGAATTTTCCGGGGATAGAAGCTGTCAATCCTCAAAATACAAATATAGTAAAAATTGAAGTAACTACCAAAGATCCGGAAAACGCTAAAAAGATATTAGAAAATATAAATAATTCAATTTTAGCCGAACATAATAATAAAATAAATTCTCAAAAAGAAATCTTAGAAAAAAATCTTGAAAAAAATCAGAGAAACATTGATTTTTTAATTGAAAAAATCCAGAAAGACATTAGTTCTTTAATTTATAGAGATCAACAGATAGCTTCTCTTCAAGCAGAGATTTATAGCCTTCAAAGAGAATTACAATTAGAGAATGATAAACTTCAGAGCCAATTACAAGATTTTCAGCCGACCCAGATTATTCAGGAACCTTCTATTCCATTGGGAAAAAAACCGAATTTAATTCTCAATTTGGTTTTTGGAGGAATTTTAGGAATTTTTCTAGGGGTAATTTTCGTTTTTGGAAAAGAATGGTGGGAAAAAAATAGAGTAAGATTATAGACCAATTTTTAGAATTTTTCCTAATTTTGCGTTTGAAACCCTTTTGGGTTTTTTTCGTTTTATGATAGAATAAAGAAATATGCGAAAGTTAATTTCCGGTTTTATTTTCGCCTTGATTTTCTTAATGGCAATTGAAGTTAATGCCGCGAGTATCGGAGAGAGAAGTCAATTTTACATTGACCCAAATTATGATTTAAATGGAAGAGAAAAGTTGACGGCGGTTTTAGTAGCAGAAACACCCAAGATTTATTTTTATATTGACGAAAATTGGTGGAATTTCAGCTCCCAAAGTGAGATTTATCAAATATTAGGCCAATTAGGAGAAGAGTTTGAAAATAGAATTTACCCTACCTTAACTTCTACTTTTGGTTCAGAATGGAAACCGGGAATTGATGGGGATGAAAGAATAACTATTTTATTTCATCCAATGGTTGAAGATGCCGGTGGCTATTTCAGAACCCAAGACGAATATCCCAAAATCCAAATCCCCAATTCTAATGAAAGAGAGATGGTTTATCTTAATGCAAATAACATTAAAAGTTCTTATTTAAAAAGTTTACTGGCTCACGAGTTTTTACACTTAATTACTTTTAATCAAAAAGAAAAAAAATTTAATATTTCAGAAGAGACTTGGCTAAATGAAGCTCGAGCAGAATATGCTCCCACTTTACTTGGTTACGATGACGAAGAAGATAGTAATTTACAAAAAAGAATTCAAATTTTTATTGATTATCCCTCTGATCCCCTGATTGAATGGCAAAATAAAAAATATGATTATGGAGTTACGAATCTTTTTATTCAATATTTAGTCGATCATTACGGAAAAGAAATCTTAGTCGATTCTCTCTTTTCGCCGAAAACGGGTGTAGATAGCCTAAATTATGCGTTATCCAAGCGGGGATTTAAAGAGAATTTTTCTCAAATTTTTCTTGACTGGACAATTGCCGTTTTAATTAATGACTGTAATTTCGGACCTAAATATTGCTATTTAAATAAAAATTTAAAAGATTTCTATGTAGTTCCTCAAATAAATTTTTTACCCTTAAGAGGTAAAAGCACTCTGACCATCAATGAGATTACAAAAAATTGGGCTGGCAATTGGTATAAAATTATTGGGGGAAAGGGGAATTTGAAATTTGAATTTTTAGGAGAAACTAAGGCCAATTTTATGGTTCCTTACGTACTTAAGAATAGAGCCGGTAGTTACAATATTAATTTTTTAACCCTCGATGATTTTCGAAAAGGCGAAATTTATATTGATGATTTTGGGAAAGATATTATTTCTCTTTTTATTATTCCTTCAGTTGAAAATGAGAAGATTAGTTCAACAGCTGTTCAGCCATTTTATTCTTTTGCTTGGTCAGTCTCAACTGTAGAAACTCAAGAAGAAACAGAATTAATTAATAGACTTTTGGCCCAAATCGATGCTCTAAAAGCTGAAATTACTAAAGTTCGGGTCCAGATAAATGCTATTTTAGCTGCTCGCGGCCAAAAAACTTCTTGTTCAAGATTCGAGAAAAATCTTTATTTCGGAATAATGAATTCTTCCGATGTCCGTTGCTTGCAAGAATTTTTAAGTTCAGAAGGTACTGAAATTTATCCTGAAGGATTAATTACGGGAAATTTCTTAAATATTACAAAAGAGGCAGTTATTCGTTTTCAGGAAAAATACGCCAATGAAATTCTAACACCGATTGGTTTAGAAAAAGGAACAGGTTTTGTAGGGGAACGGACGAGAGCAAAAATAAATGAGATTTTAGGAAAATAGACGCTCTGGGCTTGACAAAGATTTTTGAATTTGCTAATATTAAAGTGTGAGTGCTAGCCCAAAAGGCAGCTCTAATTTTAAGTAGGCAGCAGGCTTTCCTCGAGCAAAGCCTGTTGCTTTTTATTCATTTTTTGTTTCTTTCATAAGTTTTTTATTTCGAATTTCCCCCATTCGATACTTTCTTAAAGTATACGTGATATTCTTGCCATGGCAGAATTATTAAGTATAATAAAAAGAAGGTGTAAGGATTAGAAAATATGGGGGTAAGGAAATACAAATATTATTTTAAAAAGCCAAAATCTGAAATTGTAAAAGATGTTCTTTATTGGCTATTTGTCGCCGAATCGGTTGTTATTGCTGCCACCTCACCTTATTTTCTTAGAAATCTTTTAAGAAGTTTCAAAAATTCTAGGAAATACCCAAAAAAGAAAGTTTATGACACCTTTTATTATTTAAGAAAACACGGTTTTATAGAAATTACTCAGAAAGGTCATCAAATTTATATTAGTTTGACAAAAGAAGGCAAAAAGAAAGCCGGTCTTTTCCAAATCGATTTTTTAAAAATAAAGAGACCGAAAAAATGGGATGGGAAATGGAGGATAATTATTTTCGACATTTCTCAATTGAAGAAAATCTACCGCGAAGCTTTACGAGGAAAATTAAAAGAGTTGGGTTTTTATTCTTTGCAGAAAAGTGTTTGGATCTATCCTTTTGATTGTCAGGCCGAAACCGAATTGTTAAGAGATTTTTTTGGCTTAACCGAAAATGAAATGAGATTAATTGTGGCTGAGGATATTGGCGATGATAAAAAATTAAAAGAAATCTTTAAACTAACGTGATATTTCTGCCATGGCTTAATTATCACGTATCGAGGAGACGTTTGCTTTACATTTTTAAAAGTTTTATAATGAAAGTGCCGGGAGGATAGCACTCACAAAAGACTTAGAATTGGAGTAAACTCTCCCGGCTTTTTTATTTGTGTTATAATTAAATAATGATAATTGAAAAAATTTTACCAGGAATCGAAAAAAATATTCCATTGAAGGATTATACTACTTTTAAAATTGGAGGTAGGGCAAAATATTTTTTTGTGGCAAAAGATAAAGAAGATATTATCAACGCGGTTTCAATCGCAAAAAAATTAAAATTGCCGTTTTTTGTTTTGGGTGGGGGGAGCAACTTGTTGGTTTCTGACAAAGGATACAATGGTTTAGTAATTAAGGTCAAAGGTCAAAAGTCAAAAGTCAAAAATAATCAAATTTTTTGTGAAGCTGGAGTTTCTTTAGCAAAACTGGTTCAAGTTTCAATAAAGAATAATTTGACCGGTTTGGAGTGGGCGGTGGGGATTCCGGGAACGGTTGGAGGAGCGATAGGGGGGAATGCAGGAGCTTTTGGTTCTTGTATGGCTGATCTTGTAGAATCGGTTGAAGTGTTAGATATCAGAGATTATAAAATTCCAAATTCCAAATTACAAATTCCAAACAAATTCCAAATTCCAAAATCCAAAATTAAAATACTGAAAAACAAAGATTGCAAATTCGGGTATCGTGAAAGTATTTTTAAGCACAATAAAAATTTAATTATTCTTTCAGCCGTTT
>Ga0315280_10001353_pt1 | contig 42491 bp, 38 predicted proteins | sample YL17G06_40_MG_FD_203697 | JGI IMG/M metagenome (GOLD analysis project Ga0315280, IMG submission 203697) | Sediment microbial communities from Yellowstone Lake, YNP, Wyoming, USA - YL17G06_40 | ecosystem: Environmental > Aquatic > Freshwater > Lake > Sediment | place: USA: Wyoming | collected...
GCGCTGTACCCGAAGATCGCCACGAGATAAGTCAACGCGGTGGGATAGCCTTCGAGATCCTGCAGTTGCTCGGGCGTGGCCGTCTGCACATAGCGCTCCAGGAGGTTGAGCGCGCCGTCCGGGTCCGCCGATTGGGCGAGGAGCGAGGCCAGCGGCGCCATCAGGCTGGCCGCCAACTGCCGCTCCAGGCGATTCAGATTCGCCTGGGCTTTGGCGGATTCGATAAAGCGTACGGCGGAGAACTCCGGGCGCATCGCGTCGGATTATAGCAGTTGTCAGTTGCCAGTCGTCAGTTGTCAGCTCCTGAGTTGCCCTTGACGGGTGTAGCTTCCAACAAAAAGGCCGCAGGAGAAACTGGAACGACTCCTGCGGCCCTTGACTCGCATCTTCACCGTGGACAACGGACCACGGACAACTGACAATGGACGTAGTTTAGATATCGTAATACAGCGCGAACTCGTACGGGTGCGGGCGCTGGCCGACGGCCTGGACTTCGTTTTTCATCTTGTAGTCGATCCAGGTCTCGAGCAGCTCCTCGCTGAAGACGTCGCCCTTCATGAGGAAGTCGTGGTCTTTCTCGAGCGCCTTAAGCGATTCCTCGAGCGAGCCCGGAAGGGACGGTACCTTCTTCATCTCCTCAGGACCGAGATCGTAGATGTCCTTGTCGAGCGGCTCGCCCGGATCGATCTTGTTTTCGACACCGTCGACGCCTGCCATCATCATGGCCGCGAAGGCCAGGTAGGGGTTGCAGGACGGGTCGGGCGGACGGTACTCGACGCGCTTGGCCTTCGGGCTCGCCGAATACATGGGGATACGGCAGGCGGCACTGCGGTTGCGGCGCGAGTACGCCAAGTTTACCGGCGCCTCAAAGCCGGGGACGAGCCGTTTGTACGAATTGGTGGTCGGAGCAATCAGCGCGGCCAAGGCAGGGGAGTGTTTCAGCAATCCCCCGATGTACCAGAGCGCTGTCTGGCTGAGGCCCGCGTACTTGTCACCGGCGAAGAGCGGCTTGCCACCCTTCCAGAGACTCTGGTGGGTGTGCATGCCGGAGCCGTTGTCCTGGAAGAGCGGCTTGGGCATGAAGGTGACAGTCTTGCCGTACTGGTACGCGACGTTGCGGATGATGTACTTGTACAGCATCATGCCGTCGGCGGATTTGACGAGCGAGTTGAATTTCTGGTCGATTTCGCTCTGCCCGCCCGTGGCCACTTCGTGGTGGTGGCACTCGATGGTGAGGCCAGCCTTTTCCATGGCGAGCACCATCTCGCTGCGCAGGTCCTGGTAATGGTCGGTGGGCGGGACGGGGAAATAGCCTTCCTTGTAGCGCGGCCGGTAGCCGAGGTTGTCCTTCTCGCGGCCGGAATTCCAGCGGCCCTCCTCCGCGTCAATGAAGTAGAAGCCGTGCTGCTGCGCCTGATCGAACCGGACGTTGTCGAAGATGAAGAACTCCGCCTCCGCGCCGAAGTAGGCGGTGTCGGCGATGCCGGTGTAAGCCAGATAGGTCTCCGCCTTCTTGGCCACATTGCGCGGGTCCTTCACGTAGTGCTGTTTCGTAACCGGATCGACGATGTCACCGATCATGACCAGGGTCGGGACATCGGTGAAGGGATCCAGCATGTACCAGCTGGGATCAGGAACGAGGAGCATGTCGCTTTCATGGATGGCGGCCCAGCCGCGGATGCTGGACCCATCCATTCCAAACCCGTCCTCAAAAGAACTCTCTTCGAGCTGATGGATCGGAAAGGAAACGTGGTGCCAAAGCCCGGGAAGGTCGGTGAAGCGGATGTCCACGACCTTCACGTTGTTAGCGGCGGCAAATTCCAGAACGGCCTTCGGGTCCATTGAACCTCCATAAATTAGATTTTTGCCGACGATAAATCTCGTTGTGGGGATTTCGGCCCGTCACAATATCCCGCACAGGTGGATTAGTCAAGCCCCGTTTGACCAGGCCGCGCGCGTTGTGCGTGCGCGTCGGTGCCGCGAACACTCGCGGGCCACTGCGGCCGCCGGAGCGGATCGCCAAAAACTCGTTGACACTTTTCTCGGCTTTTTGCTAGGTTACGGGCCTGCTTCATTCAAGCGGCACAAAATGCTTAGGCTGCGCCGGACGCGAGGCACGGCGGCAAGTTCGGAGGGAGAAATCCGAGAGAGGGTGGACGGAGGGGGATGTTCGTACCGAAGCGGATGTTTCTGACCAAAGGCGTTGGGAAGCACCGCGAGAAGCTGACCAGCTTCGAGTTGGCCCTGCGCTCGGCGGGGATTGCCTCCTGTAATCTGGTGCGCGTCTCCAGCATCTTTCCACCGCGATGCAAACTCATCTCCCGTTCCGAAGGCATCAAGGAACTGAAGCCCGGCCAAGTCACCTTCGTGGTGATGAGCGAGAACTCCACCCGCGAGCCGCACCGGTTGATTGCGGCCTCGGTCGGCGTGGCCATTCCGACGGACCGCAATACGTTCGGCTATCTCTCCGAACACCACTCCTTCGGAGAAACTGAGGAAGTGGCCGGAGAATACGCCGAGGAACTGGCGGCCGAGATGCTCGCCACCACCCAGGGTGTGGAATTCGATCCGGATCGGAGCTGGGACGAAAAGAAGGAGATCTACCGCATCTCGAACAAAATCGTCCGGACGATGCACATTACCCAGTCTGCCATCGGGGACAAGCGCGGACTGTGGACAACGGTCCTGGCCGCCTCGATCCTCCTGGGCATCGGAGAATAGTGCCCGGCGCTGCAAATCGCCGAGTGTTCCACCATTCCTGGCCACACCGAGCGGAATCTCTTCGGAATGAAGACTTCGAACACACAACTCAAGGGGGCTGGCGTGCGCAAGCATGAGATGCTGTCGCGGCCGACGCGGCCGCTCCTGATCGACCGCCGCAAGAACGTGGCCCACCTGCTGGAAAAGATGCAGGGCATCTCCTTCCAGGGACGAAACCTGGCGATCGCCTACGCAGTCTGGAAGCGGATGCTGCGTGACCGCACCATGATCATGATGGGCATGTCCGGGGCGATGGTTCCCGCCGGGATGCGTCGCCTGGTCGTCTACCTTATCAAGAATCGCTTGATCGACTGCCTGGTCTCGACGGGCGCCAACTTCTTCCACGACATTCACGAGACTCTGGGGCGGCTGCATTTCCAGTGCTCGCCGCACGTTGACGACGTGGCCCTGCAGAAACATCTCATCGACCGCATGTACGACACGCTGGCCGATGAGGAGGAGTTCCGGCAAGAGGATGCCTACATCGGGCGTTTTGCCTCGACCCTTGACCCGTCGCGCCCCTACACGACGCGGGAATTTCTCAACCTGTTGGGCAAGGACATCTCCCGGCGAGCGAAAGAGGACGGCATCGTCACCGCGGCTTACAGGGCCGGCATTCCTCTCTACTGCCCGGCGATCGGCGATTCTTCGATCGGCATTGGAATCGCCGAGAACCGATTCCTCGGCAAGAACTGCCTAACCTTCGACGTGGTCGGCGATGTGCTCGAGACGGCGCGACTGGCCGGCGAATCTCCCTCCAGCGGCGTCATCTACTTCGGCGGGGGAACGCCCAAGAATTTCATTCAGCAGAGCGAGGTCACTGCCACCTTCATGCGCCAGGCGCACAACGGTCACAAATATGCCCTTCAGGTCGTGACCGACGCCCCGCACTGGGGCGGGCTCTCGGGGTGCACCTTCGAGGAAGCGCAGAGTTGGGGCAAGATCGCCCACGACGCCAGCATGGTGACCGTGCACTGCGATTCCACCATCGCCATGCCGATTCTGGTCACGGCGATGTCCGAGAATGCGGGCTTGATCCGCAAACGCAAGAAACCCGTCTTTCAGATGGGTCCGGAACTGAAATTCTCCTTCCCCAAATAAAAAGGGGCGATCCGGAAGATCGCCCCCTGTGGAGTTACCCGCTAGACCGGCCGTTATTTGGCGCAGCCGCGCTCTAGAACTCGTATCGCAGCGCAAACTGCATCACACGTGGGTTACTCAGCAAGCCCGTGTAGTTGCCGAATTCCGAGACCGCATCGAGTTCGGAACCGTGTGACTGGACATCGAACCGTACCGAATTGGTGATGTTAAACACCTCCCACCGGAACTGCACTGAGTGGTTCTCCGCGTAGGGCATCTTCCACCGCTTGCTCAGTCCCATGTCGATATTGAAGAAGCCGTCGCCGCGCAGGACATTACGCATCCCCGATTCTCCCGGCCGGGCATACCGAAAAGCGTCAAAGGCCGCCCGCGGATCAGGAAACGCGTTGGGTCCATTGGGTCCCTTGGTGGTCTTGGTCGCCGGAGGCGCCCCCAGGAGCACTGCGTCGCCACCGAGTTGCCAGTTGGTCGCCCAGGTGTAGCCGTTAGCGATGCTGAACGGGAAACCGCTTGTCCAGCGGAAAAGGCCACCCAGTTGCCATCCTCCAATGAGGGCATCGAGCGCTCCCTGGGCGTCACGTCCCAAAGGCTTCCCGCGCCCGAAGGGTAGCTCCACAACCCAATTTGAATTGAGCTGGTGCGTCGTATCAAAGTCGGAGACGCTGCGGAACTGCTTGTGGTCCCAAGAGTTGATAATTTGCCCTCCCAGGCCGCCCCACGGCACGATTCGCTCGGCATCGGAGGAGAGGTCAAGAGATTTTGAGAGTGTGTAGTTGAAATCGAAACCCACGCCCTGCGCCATCCGACGCCTTACCGTGAGCTGCATAGCGTGATAGTTGGAATTGCCGATCGAACGCCAGGCATAGAGCGAGGAGAACTGGGCGTTGTAGAAGGAATAGAGACCCGCCACCGGCGTGGCAGGATAGCCGAACAGATCCAGGACTGCGAGGCCGGTCGTCTCGTTGTGCAAGAAGCCATTGGTGGGGTCGGCAAAGAGGTCGTAAGCAGCCTGGCCCGCCGAAAAAGTTAGGCTCTCGTCGGCCAGCGGGTAGGGCCCGGGGCCGAAGAGGTTAGCCCAATAAACGGACGTCGGGCCGACCAGGGAATCGGTGACATCCGGGGTCCGATAGCCCGCGTCGCCGAGTTGCGAGAGGCGCGAGGCGGCCGTGAAGTAGTCAATGCCCGATGTCTTGTCCACGAGGTTTAGTGGCATGGCGAGGTCCTCTTGCACCAGGAGCCGATGCGCCATACGACCCACATAAGCTGCCTCAACGGAGAAGTTCCCGGGCAGCTCGCGGGCGATGGAAAAGTCGAGCATGTACGAGTAGGGAGTCTTGATGGTGTCATCCAGACCCCAAGTGATGGCAAACCCGCCCGTGTCGAGAGTCGAAGGGTACGTTTGAGGAAATCCTCCCGCAGGAGCAGGGACCATGATCGAGGTGGGGATTTCGTTGAGCCCGGTGACGCGCGGGGCGCTGGAAACAGTCTGCACTGCCGCCGGATTAGTCAGATTGGTCGAGAGGCCAAACGACCCGCTTTGATCGAAGCTGTTCAGCAGTCCCGACCCGATGCGGTCGTACACAATGCCAAACCCGGCGCGAATGGAAGTCCGGTCCGCCCCTCCCGTCAGCCGCCTCAAGAAGCCCGAACTGGGGCGAGGTGAATAGGCAATTGCGACGCGGGGGGCGAAGTTCTTCTTGTCCCAGTCATAGAACCCCTTCTTGCCGTTGGCCGGGCCCGCCAAGTCAAAGGAAATCAAGGGATCTTGATTGGAGGGAATGCCGTTCCTCATATTGTTCCCGCGCTGCTCGAACCACTGACCCAAGCTCACGGAGGGGGCGACCTGCAGGCCGTTCGTTTCCCAGGGCGGCGAGAACAATCCGTAGCGCAAGCCCAAGGTGAGTGTAAGGTTGGGCTTGATCCGCCAAGCGTCTTGCGCATAGAACTCGTATTCATCGGCCCCGAACCGACGCTGCAATGGAGCGCCCAAGGGCAGGGCGTTCCCTTTCCGGTCGTAGTTGTATACGGCGTCCACTTGGCTGACAATACCCAGCAGCGCCATGGTGGGGAAATCGTAGGAGTTGTTGAAGTCGCCATCCACCGAGGGATAGCCGTTGACGGCCGGGTCGAGCGCCTTCCCCTTGTTGGCCAGGCCCGCCGTGTCCAACCAGGAGGCATTCGCATAACCGTCGGGGAAGGAATTCAGCAGACTGAAACGTGGATTGCGAATAAACCGAATGTTCGCGCCGAACGAGAAGGAATGCTTTCCCTTCACCCACGACATGTCGTCCACAAAGTTGTGGACCGGCAGCGTGAAGCCACGACTGTAAGCGAAGTTGTTATAGGGAGCTTCGTTCAAGCCGCGGAAAATAATCCAGGGTTGGCTCGAATTGCCCAACACCGCGTGACTCTGGCGCGTAAGGCCCCAGCGGAGGTTGTTCACTAGTGTGGGGCGGAAAATCGCCGTGTGACCGACGACAAACCCCTTGCTGTAGTCGGGATTGCTGCGCAGCGAGCTCTGGCCGGGGAGATACGGCACTCCGCGATCATCGGCGTTCAGCATGTTGCCGCGCCAGAACAGACTCTGGTTCCCGTCGGAAGTGAGCTTGAAGTCGAACCGGGCGATGTACCGGTCAAACCGCCGTTGCACCGGGCCGGGGAAACGATACCCGGAGAAATTCAGACCGTCCCCTACCGAGCTATCATTGGGCTGCGGATAGCTCTGAAGGAATTGGAGTACCACAGGGTTGGGGCCCAGGCCCAGTGGGTCCATAGCTCGCAAGTCATCCGGGGTGAGTGTCTGAATGCCCCCGCCTTCGTCGGGAGAGATGGGATAGAGCACCATGCCTTGCCGGAGGGTGGCCGTCGGCACGACGCGGACAACGCTATCCTCTTGCCGGTCGCGCTGGCCCTCATAATTCAGGAAAAAGAACGCCCGATCACGCTTCAGCGGCCCGCCCAGCGCCCCACCAAACACGTTCCGCAGCAGCTTGGGCGCTTGGTTTTTCTCACCGCTGCCCAGTTGCGCCAGTTTAATGAAGTAATCGTTGGCGCTGGTGGCCGTATTGCGGTGGTACTCATAAGCTGACCCGTGGAAGCTGTTAGTGCCGCCTTTCGTGACCAGTGCGACCTGGGCGCCCGAGGACCGTCCCTGATCGGCGTTATAGTTGCTGGTCGTTACTCGGAACTCCTGGACGGAGTCCAGCGTCACCGGCAGGACGGAGGTGAAGGCGTATCCGTTCCCCTGGTCATTGACGTCAACGCCGTCCAGGGTGACGTTGCTTTGATCGCTCCGCGCCCCGTTGACGGCCCCGCTGCGCGTGTCCACATTGCGGTCAATGTCAGGCCGGTTGCCGGTATAAGCAACTCCCGGCTGGAGGCTCAGCAGATCCACCACATTCCGCGACTCAAAAGGAAGCTGTTTGACTTGGTTCTCGTTGAACGCTATCCCGAGACTCGCGTCGGTGGTATTGAGCACTGGCGCTTCCGCGCTGACCGAGACAATCTCCGTGGCGCGCCCCACCTCCAGCTGAACGTTGATCGTCGCCGGAGTATTGACCAGAAGCTGCACGTTTTCGCGTTCAAGTTTCCGAAAACCCGGCGCCTCCACGATCAGACGATAGGTTCCCGGTGGAACTTGCGAGAACACATAGTTACCGTCCGGGCCGGTGCTGGTTGTTCGTTCGATGCCGGTTTCTCCGCTGACAAGACGAACGGTGGCGTTAGGGATGGCAGCAGCGCTCGGATCGGTCACCGTTCCCCGCAAAGAGGTTGTTGCTTGTCCTCGCACCACCGAGGGAACGAAGCAGACCGCCAACGCCGTCAGGCACGCCAGGATCCAAAAGGTTTGTGCTCTCCTCAACATACGACTCTCCCCTCTTCCAGACGCTCCTTCGACTGAGTGGACTCTTCCCCCCACAATCATGGGCGCACCGCGCGGACTCCCTTCTTCGTCCAGCAGTCTCAGAGCGCTCGACGTAGATTCACTTTTGGAATGAGTTTGCGACCCGGTCCCGCACACGAATTGAACAAGCCGTGGGGCGCTAACAAGCAGCGACCGACTCGCCCTGCGGCATCCCGCAAGGGGATTTGGGCCCTTGCCGTGGTCCATGTCGCGTCACCGGCAAGGCTTGGCGACGGATGATATACTTTTCTACCGCATCCTGCCACACGTATTTTTGAGGAAGTGCCAGGAGCCAGCGACGATGCTCGAACCAGACAGCACAGAGGAAACCAGCACCTCGAGAGTCTCGGACGAGGCGCAACGGGTGGTCGAGAGCGTCCAGCAGCACACCCTGGACAAGGTGTCGGGCGAGTTCAGCCGGCTGATTTATCTTGCCTCGCTGCGAGACCACAACACGGGGCGTTACCACCATTATGGCCTGGAGACTCAGTACTCAGGCGAAGCCGTCGATGAAGGCCTACGTTGCTGCCACGCCGAGGTTTTCACCGCTCTCCTCTCCCTGAGCTTGCAGGAGCAAACCCAGGATCTGCTTCGGTTCTTCGAATCCCTCAAAGCGGAGAAAGCACGCTTGGTCGAAGCCTGGCAGCAATTGCGCGCGTACGAGATTTTGCCCCCGCAAAACTGTCATCCCCTGGCGCGGGAGCTGTTCAGGAAGAACGTCGAGGTGATCCTGGAAGTCCTGAGGCAGACGGACCTGTGGGAGCTACTGGACGATCCGCATCGCGACTCCGACCACCTGCCCTAAGACTTCCCCATCGTCGGGAACGCGGATGGTGCGCGGGCCTTGGCTGGAAAGCGGATGGGGAATCAGAGTTAGCTCCCGCCCCTTCTGATAGCACCAGCAGCATTCGTAACTGTAGCGAAGCTCCAGGAAGTAGATGGGGCGGTCAAATTCCGTCGTCCAGCCCTGGTTGACAACGCGACGGCGCGATTCATCGATCTGGACAATGGACCCAGGCCGCAGCAACGGCGCCATGGTTCGATCCTCCAGCCCGATGTAGCCGTAAAGGTACTTCTTCAGATCGAGCGTAGCCAGTAGTCCGACGGGGATCTCCCCCCATTCCTGGATCACGCGGGAGAGAAAGGCCGTTTCCTGGGGGCGAAACCCCGGGTCGAAGCGGATGGGAAAGCGGATGGGCCGGCTAGGGTCGCCGAGCTCAACGGCGAATCGGTGCGTGCGCGTTTGCCGACTCTTCAGGCGATGTTCCTCCATTCTTCCGAGATGAATGCCGTAGAGCGCCAAGGCTTCTTCTATTGTCAGGTGATAGATAACCGAAAGACTATATAACTTATAGATACTGGGAAGAGACCCGTCGTTCTCGATCTGGTTCAGGCGCCCGGTGGAAACCACATATTCCGAGTTTCCCTGCGCGTCCGCGATTTCCAGGCTGGCCTCTTCAACGAGACGGAGCGTGAGGTTGAGTCGCTCGCGGATCTGCCTCAGTTTCTGTCCGGCACGGCTGGCTAGAGCGCCTGAAGCCGTTGGAGGAATCAAGCCCGAGGATCCGCCCATGGCTGAGCCAATTCCAATATTCTGGAAATCTCCAGCATCGCTCCCCTCCACGGCTCGCGTCAGGCTAAGTTGGCCTAGGTGAGAGACGCGGGGGTTTCTGTACTATTAACTATAGTTCAAATTCTCGGCCTCGCGCCAGCGGAAGTTTAGTCACCAGCGGCCTCAATACATCGGCCATGACCACGCCTGTAAATCCAAAGGCACAGGAACGCGCCCTCACAATCTTCGTGGCGTTTCTTGCTGGGGCTGTTGTCGCGGAATTGTTACTCTCCGTGCGCTCACAATCGCAGACCTGGGACGAGGCGTATCACCTCCTGGCGGGGTATCGCTACTGGCAGGCCGCCGACTATGGAATCAATCCCGAGCATCCTCCCCTGGTCAAGCTGCTGGCCGGCGCTACCCTCCTGCCCCAGCGGCCCAATTTGCCCCAAATCCCCCAGGGCACCTCCAAGGTCGAGGCCTTTACGGCCGCGCACAGGTTCCTTTATTCCAACCAGGCTGACAAACTCCTTTTTCGGGCCCGCTTGGCTGCCAGTTTCTTCTGCCTCGTCCTCGCACTTTTGCTCTTCGAAGTAACCTATCGAATGTTCGGCCGGGGCCCGGCCGTGCTGGCCATGGTCCTCGGCGTCTTCGAGCCCAACATCCTTGCCCATGGGGCCCTGATTACCACCGACGTCGCCCTCAGCTGCCTTCTGCTGGCAGCCGTTTACGCCTTCTACCGTTATCTGCAACAACCGTCGGTGTGGCGGATCCTGACCTTGGGGATTATCACAGGACTCACTCTGGCGGCCAAACATTCGGGAATCCTGGTCTTCCCGATTCTTGGCGCTTTGGCGCTCGCCGAGCTGATCCGTGGACCTCGCCAGCAAATTGCCCAGGGACCCTCGCCCCACGCCGTCCCTCGCCAGGAAAAGCTAACCGCGCGACAATTGGCTGGCTGCCTCGTCATCGCCTCCCTGATCGGTCTTCTCGTGCTCTGGTCTTTTTACTCCTTCCGCTTTCGGGCGAGACCCGGGAATCTGCAGATGACCCCACCGCTGGCGGGATACATCAAGGGTGGAGTCACTCCCGGGCTTCGCAGCCCTATGCTCTCGCGCCTGCTTCTTGGCGCCGCGCACTGGGGGCTGCTGCCAGAATCCTATCTCTATGGACTGGCGGACGTGTTCATCGTTTCCGGTGGCCCCCGCCCATCCTACTTGTTTGGGAAGCTCTACCCCCGAGGCCAATGGTTCTACTTCCCGGCGACTTTTGTCATCAAGTCTACCTTGGGTTTTTTGGGGCTTCTGGCCCTTACTATGGGTGTACTGGCATCTCGCCGGCTTAGACTCTGCCGGGAAGTGGCGTTCATGGCCCTTCCTCCCACCATTTTCTTCGCCATCAGCCTGACCTCGGACTTGAACATCGGTGTGCGCCACATTCTGCCCATCTATCCGTTCCTCATCATCCTTATTGCCGCAGCCGCATGGAGCGTGTGCGCCGTGCGGCGGAGGTGGGCCTATGTTGTCGCCGGGCTGGTCGCATGGCACACGGTTTCTTCTCTACGTGCGTTCCCGGACTATCTTGCCTACTCGAATGAACTCTGGGGCGGACCGTCCAAGACCTACCGCGTGCTGAGCGATACAAACGTCGACTGGGGACAAGGCCTGATCGAGGCGAAAGAATATCTGGACGCACATCACGTGCGCGACTGCTGGATGGCATACTTCGGAAGCGCCGACCCGGACTACTATCGGATCCCCTGCCAGCGCCTTCCCGACGTCTTCGAGGCCTGGTGGGGAAAACCAGTCGTAGTGACTCCCTCGACCGTTGATGGCACCATCCTGGTGAGCGCCACACAGATGGCGGGCGTTTACTCCGGGCCTGGTGAGCTGAATCCCTACGAGCAGTTTCTGCACACGCCTCCTCTTGACTCGATTGGCGGCTCGATGCTGGTGTTCCAGGGAACGTTCGACATGAGTATAGCTTCCCGAACCAGCCGGCTCAACAAGGCCTGGAAACTCTTTGCCGAGCGCCAGCTCGAGCCGGCCATTGCGGAGGCCCGTGCGGTCGTGCAAGAAGCCCCGCGCATGGTCTACGCGCATTACACCCTGGGTTTTCTGCTGGCGCAGGCAGGTCAGAAGCAGGAAGCGAAGGAGGAGTACGAAACCGCCCTGACGCTGGCGAAGACGGTTTATCCCGAGTACCAATGGTACTGGGTGAGAATCCTGGAATCCGAACTGAGCGGGCTTTAGCCCTTGGGGCCGTTGCCGTGTGCTTTCGCCACCCGCACGGCCTGCCCCCGCTGCCCCGAGTGCCGCGAGCTTCGCCAGAAAATCCCTTCGATTTCTGCATTCCCCTCCCCCTCGCAAGCCTCCCGACTGATCCGCAATGCTTGGCGGAGATGAACCCACCGCCGTCACCTTCGCCTGTCATATAATGGTGGCTCCAAAACAAACATATCGAGGTGGCCATGAATCGCCACATCAAGGCGCGGGAAAACGGAAAGTATCAGCAAATTGTGCCACCGGGAACGATGCGTTTTCTCGACTTCGCTCGCCTCTCGCTGGCCAACGGCGATAAGCATTCTGCATCCACTGGACCCCGTGAATATGTCTTTGACATCTTTTCGGGCCGCGCCACCGTTCGCGTCACGACTGGCGACGGTCGCGAGCACGTCTTTCGATCCATAGGTGGGCGCGACGATGTATTCGCCGGCCCGCCGGCAATGGTTTTTGTCCCACCGCAGGCGACGTATGAAATCGAAGCGGCCACAAACAATCTCGACGTGGGCATCTTCTCGGCGGCATCTCGCTCCACGGCGCCGCCGCAGGCGCTGGCAGGTAGCGACGTCGTGGCCCGCGAAGTGGGCCACGACAATTGGCAACGAACCGTGTACTCCGCGCTCGCCGAAAACGTTCCCGCCGAGCGCTTGCTCGCCGGCGAAACGCTCAACCCGCCAGGCAACTGGTCGAGCTACCCACCGCACAAGCACGACCGGTCCAACCCGCCGAATGAAGCCGTGCTAGAAGAGATCTACTTTTTCCGCGTCAAGCCTTCCCAAGGGTACGGCCTAATCTGGACCTATACCGCCACGAACGATCCAGATGGTTTCTCGACGGTTTTTGTCGTGGAAGACGGCGACACGGTGCTCCTCCCCAAGGGCTACCATCCCGTCGTCGCCGCTCCCGGCTATCAACTCCACTACACTTGGGTCCTGGCCGGCGAAGAGCGTCGCTACGGCGCCTGGGCCGACGATCCGCGCCACGCGTGGGTCAAAGGGCAGTGACAAGTGTCAAGTGACGAGTGACGAGCCAGAAGACCTTCCGCCGTGCCTGCCGGTCCTCGCCTGCTATTCGTCACATGTCAGGGAAGGCGCTGTCGCCCAAGTCGTGGACACCATCGAGCTCTCGTCGTAGAATCCACGCCGTCTTTGCGGCCAAAGAATTCCATGAACCCGTCTCCGCCGACAACGCAGACCGGGCCCTCGCTCGCCGCAGGCTTCAAGATCCGCCACCTGCGCTGGTACATCTGCGGGTTGCTCTTTCTCGCTTGCACGATCAACTACATCGACCGCCAGACGGTGGCAGTCCTCAAGCCGCATCTTCAGGACCAGCTCCACTGGTCCGAAAGCGACTACGGCTGGATCGTCTTCTCGTTTCAGCTCGCCTACGCCATCATGATGATGGTCTCCGGCAAGTTAATCGACCGACTCGGTACACGTCTGGGGTATGCGCTGACCATGACGTGGTGGTCGCTGGCGGCCATGGCGCATGCGCTGGCACGCAGCGCGTTCTCCTTCGGTGTGGCACGGTTTTTCCTTGGCGCGGGCGAAGCGGGCAATTTCCCCGCGGCCATCAAAACGGTGGCCGAGTGGTTTCCGCCCCAAGAAAGAGCCCTGGCCACGGGTATCTTCAATGCGGGCACGAATGTCGGCGCCGTGCTCGCTCCGCCGATAGTTGTCTGGCTCACCCTGACGTGGGGCTGGCAGGAAGCCTTCATCTTCACGGGCGCTCTGGGCTTCATCTGGCTGATCTTCTGGGTGTTGATGTATCGCCTGCCCACGCAGCACGCCCGCCTTACGGCGGACGAACTCCGGCATATCCGGAGCGCCGAAGCCGAAGAGGCGGAGACCGGAGAACCGAAGATTGCCTGGAGCAAGATTCTCGGCTACCGGCAGGCCTGGGGTTTCATCGTCGCCAAGTTCATGACCGACCCCATCTGGTGGTTCTACATTTTCTGGCTGCCTTCCTACCTCAAGCAGGGGCGCGGGTTCACGCTGCAGGAAATTGGTTATTTCGCCTGGATTCCGTTTCTCGCCGCGGACGTTGGAAGTGTGCTGGGCGGATGGCTCTCGGGATTTTTCATGAAGCGCGGGTGGCCCCTCACCCGGGCCCGCAAGACCGCCATGGCCATCTGCGCCCTTTGCATGCCCGCCGGCATCGCGGCCGTCTTCGCGCCCAGCGCTTGGCTGGCGCTGGCGCTGATCTCCGTGGCCACCTCAGCCCATCAGGGCTGGTCGGCGAACGTCTTTACGCTCGCCTCCGACATGTTCCCCAAGCGGGACGTCGGCTCCGTCGTGGGCCTGGGCGGGGCGGCAGGAGCGGTGGGAGGGATGATCATTGCTCCCGTGGCGGGCTACGTTCTGCAGTGGTTTCACACCTACGTGCCGCTCTTCATTATCGCGGGCCTCATGCACCCGCTGGCGATGGTGCTTGTCCACCGACTGGTACCGAAAGTGGCGCCGGTGGCGGGCGGCAAACTTACGGTCTAGCCCGGCGTCACCTCAAGACACCCGGAGGATCGGCACGATCGCCTGCTGGATTTCTCCCGTCACGCGAGCCTCGTGCTCTCCGACATAGACGTTGAGTTCGCTCCGCACGCCGAACTCGGGAAGGTAAATCCCTGGTTCGACAGTAAAGCAGGTGTGCGGAATGATGCGGCGATCGTCGCGCGTCTCGTAGTTATCCATATTGGCGCCGTTCCCGTGGATGTCCTCGCCGAGGGAATGGCCCGTGCGGTGGACGAAAAACTCGGCGTATCCATGACGGGTGATGACGCCCCGCGCGGCGTCATCCACCTGGTATCCGCGGAGGGGTTTGCCTTCCTTCACCGCCCGCTGGACCAAGCTCACTGCGGCGTCGCGCGCCTCCTTCACGACGTTGAAGACCTCCACGTAACGGGAAGGCACCTCTTCCCCCACAAAGCCGGTCCAGGTGATGTCGAAATACATGGAGCCCGGCCTGCGCATCTTGCCCCAGACGTCGAGCAGCACAAAATCGTCGCGACGAACAGGTCGCGATGTGGCTTGCGTGGGCGAGTAGTGCGGATTCGAAGCGTTCGCGTTGACCGCCACCAGCGCGCCTTCGTCGGCCACCACGCCATAGCTTTCGAAGAGCCGGGTAATCTCTTGCTGGACGTCGTATTCGCCGATCGGCCTCGCCTTTCTCACTGCCGCGCCGATCCACGCGAACGCCTGGCGGACGGTGGCATGAATTGCGTTCCCGGCCTCGAGGTGCGAAGCCAGAGCCTCCTCCGACCACCGAGCCTCGAAGAGTTGCACCAGGTCCGCCGAGGAAGCGACTTCCACCCCGAAGCTCTTCACGAGCTCGATCGTGCCCGCATCCACCAGCCCGATGTAGGGAATGTCATTTAAGGCGGAATACTGCATCGCCACGGTTTTCTTGCCAGCCAGCATCTCACCCAGCCTGGCCCGCTGCTCCGTCCAGGAGGAATACTCCTGCTGACCGCCCGGAAGGCCATCGAGATTGCCGCGCTCGATGCGATGCACGAGTTTGCAGGGCTCGCCCGAGGCGGGAATCAGGTAGTACCACCGGCGAGTGCACATCGTCGGCTTGATGCCCAGCACGCGGTAGGCGATCGCGTCGCGGCGGTGATGGTCGTAGAAGAGCCACCCATCAAGCTTCGTTTCACAAAGCGCGGATTGAATTGCACGTAGATCCATGATTTCACCTCATCGCAGAAAATGACGATAATCGCGGCGGCGAGCATCGACTTCAGCTCGCCTCTCGATTTCCCTTCGTCTCACCCGGTTTGAAAATCCTGTCGTAAATCACCATCAGCACCGTGCCGACGATCCCAACTCCTGTTATGACCCACCACATCTGCTGCGGCCGGTGCAAGACATCGCCGAAATAGTGAAGGAGATAGCCCCCGAGCGGCCCGGCGATGAAATACCCGATCGCGATGGGCAAGAAAGCGTAGCCCATATAGAGTCCCTGCTGGCCGGGGGGTGCAAGCCGCGAAATATATTCGTAGTAGCGCGACACTTGGGTGATCTCACCCAGCGCCAGGACGATGAGCGTCACAATGAAGCCGGTCGTCGTCGGGTGGAGGGCGAGAATGAGCCACGCGAGGCTGGAGATGAGAAGCCCCAACGTCATCGCGGAGAACGCGGCGATTCTTCGGGTCAGAAAGCTGACCAGAATCTGGAAGCAGATCACCGTGAGCGCATCAATGGAAAGCAGCAGGTCGGCGTTGGCGTTCGGGTCCACATAGCCCCGCAAAAACAGTGGCGCGGAAATGAATTCCTGCCAAAAGACGACAAAGAAGCTTGAGAAGATGACCAGGAAGAGAACGAACCGGAAATTGCCGAGGACCACAAACATATTCTTGATCGCGGCAGCGACGCTCGCCACCGGTTTTTCGCCCGGCTGATTTGGTTCGCGGAAGAAGATGAGCGTCACCAAAAACATTAAGAACACGCTGAGGGCGGAAACGCGAAAAACGTTTTCCATGCCCAGCCCCAACGGTTTTCGCACCAGCCAGGCGATGATGGGTCCGAGTGTGGCACCGACATTTACCAGCGTGTAGTAAATCGAGTAACCGATGGAGCGAACGTTTTCCGCGGAGGCCCGTGCCGTCGTTCCCGCGACGCACGGCTTCACCACCGCGGGTCCCAGCGCAGGGATCATCAGGATGCCCAGCACCAACCACTTGTCGGTCAAAGCGTGGCGAATCCCCTGCATCCACGGGGCCGAGAGCGAACCCAAGAGGAAGTAACCAATCGTCATCACGAGGTAGGCAAACATCAGCGCGCGGCGAAAACCGAAGCGATCGGCCAGTGTCCCGCCCAGCACCGGCAGGAACCACACCACAAACCCGAAGATCCCGATCATCCAGCCGGTGAGTTCCTTCGAAAAGTGGAGCTGTTCGTTCAGGTAGATCGCGAGGACCGCACTTGCGCCGTAGTAGGCCAGGCGCTCAAAAAGCTCCGTGAAGTTGGCCACCCAGAAGGGGCGCTCGAACCCGGTGCGAATCTCCTCGAGACGCTGGCTGAAGCTCACGTGGTCCTCCTGCCACTTCCCTGTCCTACCAGCTTCTTGAGCTGCGCGACGGTCTCTTCCGCCGACCGGCCTGTAATGCGAATCAGCTTGCGGCGCGCCTTCTCCCCCGAGAGGAGGACGACGCAGGCTTGCGGCAGACGCAGTTCACGGGCGAAGAAACGCACGCAAGCTTCATTGGCCTCCCCCTCGGCAGGCGGCGCGTGAATTTCCAGGCATAACTCACCTGAGGAACTCACCGTCAACCGCTCGCGCGATGAGCGCGGTTTCACCCTCAGCCAGAAGGAAACATTCTCCCGTTCGATCTTGAAGTCCGCCATTTTCAGTAGCCAGCTGCTAGTAGTCAGTTGTCAGCTGTCCGCCGTCTTTCGCTCTGCAAACATCCAAAGAGGGTTCTCTGCCTTCTGCCTTCTGCCTTCTGCCTTCTGCCTTCACCCGCGCGGCCCGAAAATGGCCGTCCCGATTCGCACCATGGTTGCGCCCTCTTCAATGGCCACCTCAAAATCGTGGCTCATACCCATCGAGAGTTCCTGCATGGAAACGCCGGGAAAATTCCGCGCGGCGATCTCATCTGCCAACTCGCGAAGCCGCCGGAAGTAGGGCCGGACCTGCTCCGGATTCTCCAAAAACGGCGGGATTACCATCAAGCCTCGCACCTCCAGCGTCTCCAGGCGGCTCAACGCTTCCGCAAGGTGTGAAACCTCGTCTTGCGCGACGCCGGACTTCGCTGCTTCTTCACCGAGATTGACTTCCAAGAGCACGGGAAGCCGGTCTCCACGGCAGGCGGCGACCTTGTCGAGCCTTTCGGCCAAATGCAGAGAATCCACAGAATGGATCCAGTGGAAGAGGTCGCGCGCAGGCTTGGCCTTGTTGGACTGAAGATGTCCCACCAGGTGCCAGGTGGCGGTCAGGTCGGAAAGCGCCGGACGCTTTGCCGCCGCCTCCTGCACACGGTTTTCGCCGAAGTCCCGGAGCCCGGCCTCGTAAGCCTGGCGGATGGGTTCCGGGGGAACGGTCTTCGAAATGGCGATCAGCTTGACGTCCTCGGGTTGCCTCCCCGCGCGCCGGCAGGCCGCGGAAATACGCTCCCGCACCTTCGCGATGTTCTCGGCCAAGTCGTGTGCCATGCCTTTCGCCCGCCAGCCGGCGGTCAGCCATTCTACCATCCACGCCAAGCCTTCGCCGTCTCGGCGTTGCGCCTGGAGATCTCGGACCTTGTTCCGCTGAAAGCGCGGATGGTATGATGCCTCGCTCGACTCACATCGGACCATGCCTGTGGAAACAAGCCGAAATTGAAACGCCGCGGCATCTTAATCACGCTCGAGGGGATTGACGGCACTGGAAAGAGCACGCAGCACCGCCTGCTCGTCAGACACCTGCGGAGCGAAGGCTACAAGGTTGTCTCCACCCGCGAGCCGGGTGGAACCGCCGTCGGGGAACGGGTGCGGAACATCCTCCTCGCCTCGCGGACGGGAGAGCTCGCGCCGCTCGCCGAACTCGCGCTGATTTACGCCGCACGCGCGCAACACCTAGAGGAGGTCGTACGGCCGGCACTCGCCCGTGGAGAGATCGTGGTGAGCGACCGATTCAACGACGCTTCCATCGCCTATCAGGGCTACGGGCGCAAGCTAGGTGTTGCCGCCGTCCGCGCCTTCGACAGGATCGTTTGCGGACACACGCAAGCAGACCTCACGATTGTGCTCGACCTCGATCCCCGCGTGGCGCTGGGCCGAGCACAGGACCGCGAGATCCGCCGCAACTCCACGCGTGGCCGGTTCGAGGCGGCCGGATTAGAGTTCCACCAGCGCGTGCGCGCAGGCTATCTAGCCATCGCGCGAAGAGAACAGCGGCGCGTGAAAGTCGTGAAAGCCGACCGCCCCGTTGCGGAGGTCCAGGCGGAGATCCGCGAGATCTTAAACGCGTTTCTGACTCAGCACCCCAAAGCGCGCGGTGCTCGGAATGCGGGGTTCGCAATCCGCTAAGAGCGCGCAGCCGTCGTGCGCCCCTGAATGCCGAGCCCCGAAACCCATGGGCTTCGAATCGTTTCTCGGCAACGCCAAAGCTGTTGAGGCTATTCGCGCCATGGCCGCTAGTGGCCGCGTACCCGGAGCCCTGCTCTTCACTGGGCCGGATGGCGTCGGCAAGAAGACACTCGCCTTGATGTTCGCCAAGGCGATGAACTGCGAGCGGCTGGCCGCGCAGGGTGATTTCTGCGGCGAGTGTGCCCGTTGCCGCAAGGCCGACGAGATGCTCGCCGCGACGCGTGAAGACCTGGCCCGCCGGCGCGAGACGAAAGACGCCCAGCGGCGCGCCGAAGGCCTGGTTTATTTCGACCTCCAACTGATTGAGCCCATCACGCGATTTATCCTGATCGACCAGATCCGTGAGCTTCGTCACGTGGCCTATACCTGGCCCTTTGAATTTCCCCATCGGCTCTTCGTTATCGACGAGGCCCAGGCCATCCACTGGCAGGCAATTGACCTGCTCCTGAAGGTTCTGGAAGAGCCTCCCGAGACGACGACACTAATCCTGGTCTGTCCAAACGCCTACGAACTCCGCCCGACGATTCGCTCGCGCTGTCGCCTGATCCCGTTCCAGCCAGTCGATGATTCCCAGATCGCTGAGCTCCTGGCCCGGGAAGGCCGGGTGCCGAAACCGCAGCGCGCGCTGGCGGTGCGGGTGGTGGCTGGAAGTGTGGCGAAAGCGAAAGCTTTTGACGCCGCCGAGTTCGAGCAGAGGCGACGCCCTTGGCTGGCATTCCTGGATGCAGTGGCGGGCTCTCGCGACGCGGCGCGCGCCCCCGACTGGAAGGCGCTGTTCGATTCCACCAAGGCTCTTGCGGAAGACCGCGACGCCTTCGAAGAAACACTCAGGACCGGATACAGTCTGCTTCGTGACCTTGCAGGCACACTCGAGGGCGGCTCCGACGCATCGCTGGTGAACGTGGATCTTTACCCGCGCCTCAAAGCCTGGGCCGCACGGCTGGGACTGCAGGGCATCGAGACGCTGAAGGACGGCCTCGACCAAGCCTATCGCCTGCAGGTCAGAAACGTGAACCAGCAATTGGGGTTCGATACCCTGGCCGTGGAACTGCTGAACGCGGCCACAACTCCTCCCACCGGCAAGTAACCCGACAAACCGCGAGGACCCCACTCGCCACCGGCCCGTCCATTAGAAAAACCAAGGATTACAAACCCCATCCTGGCGTTTCTGCATCTAAGGCACTAGGATGACGAAGACGGGCCGTCGGATAGGCGGCGATCGGAACCTCCTGGGCACGGGCGGGCAACCCCGGCCGGTCCCTCGCCGATTGAGATTGCGGTCAAAGGCAGGCCGTGCTAAGCTTTTTGTCAGTCGCAGCCAGTTCCCGCGCCCGGCTTGTCCTGATACGCGAGAAACCGAGACGGCCACCCGTTCGTCAACATAGAGGGCGTCCGGTCATCAAGTGCTCTTCGGGCGGAGATCAAACCTCTGACCCCGTCTTCATCGGGGTTGTAAGGAGTGTCGAACAGTGAACCGCAAACTCATTCGTCCAACACTGTCAGAGATCCAGGACCAAATGGGGGCACGCGTCCAGCGGAAGAAACCCACACCTCCCGAGCAGACCAGCGCCGAGAGCTTCTATTACCTGAAGCAGATGCAAGCACGCACGCCCATGGTGGTGGTGCTCGACGGTGGCGAGTCGATCCGTGGAGTCATCGAGTGGTACGACAAGAACTGCATTAAGGTGCACCGCCCGAACGAACCCAACCTGCTGATCATGAAGACGTCGGTCCGGTACATGTACAAGGACCACGAAGCCCGGGAGCCGGGCAACGGCAACGGGTTTCCTGCTGACATTGACCAATAGGCGAGCGACGGGCCGGAAGAGTGCACATTGCATCTGTAGATCGCAACTCGTTGCCCGGTGCTGATTCGGAACCACTGGCGCGGCGGCCGTAGAGCGCCTTGACGGCCCCTGTGAGGCCCTCTACCAGCACATTCCGTGGGGGAGGCTTGCCATGCCTCAGACTTGGTTCCATTCCGCCATCGCAAACCCCGAGGCCTCTGCAGGGAAGCGTAGCCGCAAAGCGCTCATCGACTCAGGCCGGGCCAGCGCTGGACTCATTCTTGCCCCGCGCCGACGATTCCCCGGAGCCATCGCTTTCCCGGTGCTGACCTTCCTTGCCCTCGCCGCGGTGCGGCCGGCGCACGCGCAGGAGGAGCGCCGTAGCAAAGTGCCAGTCATCGGCAAAATTGCAGGGGGATCGACGCACCAGGCTTTCAGCGGCAAAGTCCAATCCCTAGACCTCAAGCGAAAGCTCCTGACGGTCGGGACGGTTGAAGGCAGCGCGACCGAATTCTTCCCCGTCAAGAAGGACGTGCCGGTGGAGACTGCCGGCGGGGAAAAACTGAAGGTCAAAGAACTGTTGCCGGGAACGAACGTCATTGTCTATTACGAGGTCAAGAACGACCGTCGCAGCGTGAGCGAGATCGTCGTCCTTGGTCCGGGCGGCGACGAGAAAGAGACCGACGCCAAAGACAAGAACACGAAAAAACCGGCTCCGCCCTCCTAACCTCCCAACGGACGGACCGCACAGCCTTCATGCGCATTGGTATCACGTGTTATCCCACCTACGGGGGAAGCGGCGTCGTGGCTACCGAGCTCGGCCTGGAGCTCGCCGGGCGCGGCCATGAGGTCCACTTCATCAGCTACGCCGTTCCGGTGCGGATGAGCGAAGCTTCGGAGCGGATCCACTTCCACGAAGTGGAGATGCTCAACTATCCTCTGTTCGACCACCCCCCTTACACGCTGGCGCTCGCCACGCAGATGTACAACGTGGCCGTCAATGAATCTCTGGATCTTCTCCACGTCCATTACGCCATTCCACACTCGGTCAGCGCCTACCTGGCGCGGGCCATGCTCGCCCCTCGCCGGCTGCCCTTCGTCACGACGCTGCACGGGACCGACATCACGCTGGTCGGTGCGGACCGCTCGTACCTTCCCATCACGCGCTTTTCTATCGAGGAAAGCGACGCCGTGACGGCCATCTCCAGCTACCTTCGCGAAGTCACCGTGCACGAGTTCGATGTGAAGCGCCCGGTCGAGGTCATTCCCAACTTCGTCAACTGCGATGTCTTCCAGCCGCCCGAAGATCACGGGCGCCGAGGGGAATTCGCCGCTGAGCACGAGAAGCTGCTCGTCCACCTTTCGAATTTCCGCCCGGTCAAGCGCCTGCCCGACGTCATCGAGATCTTCGATATCGTGCGCAAGGAAGTCCCCGCCAAGCTCCTCCTGATCGGTGACGGCCCGGAACGCACGATCGCGGAATGGATGGTCCGCGAGAAGGGCCTCACACGCGACGTGATTTTCATGGGGAAACAGAATCAGGTTCAGAATTTGCTGGGCTTGGCGGATGTGCTACTGCTGCCGAGCGACTTGGAATCATTCGGCCTGGCGGCTCTCGAGGCGATGGCCTGCGGCGTGCCGTGCGTCTGCTCGCGCGTTGGCGGCGTGCCGGAAGTCATCACGGACGGCGTGGAAGGTTATCTGGTTCCACCCCGCGACGTGAAGACGATGGCGGAACGTGCGCTCGCCATCTTGTCGGACCCCGGGCGTCGCGAGGCGATGGGCAAAGCCGCGCGGCAACGCGCCTCAGCGCAGTTCTGCGCCTCCAAAATCATTTCCCTCTATGAGCAACTCTACGAGCGCGTGCTGAACAGCCAGTAGCCGGCGGACAAACGCTCACCGAGGATGTTGCGGGCTCTGCAGGGTCGCACCGCCATCTCCAACTCCGCGGCCAGCCCGGTACAACGCAGGGTGGCTTGGAACCAAGGCTCCAACCCCGGCACCTGCTCCTCCGAAGACTCCCCCCACGAACACGACATAGCCCCATGGCGCTAGATCCTCTCTCCCCTCCCTTGTCGCGTAGACAGCCCCGACGAGGATCCCAGCGGCGAATCCAATTAGCGCATTCCTTCCGCGTCGCGAGCGCTCGAGGTCCGTCACCCGCAAGACATTGCCCCGCTCGACGGCAATCTCTTGCTGTCTCCGGAGTTCTCGAATTGTGATTGCTTCGTCGGAAACGCTAACGAGCCTTCCCTCCCACGCCTTCAGACTCATGTCTACGATCTTGATCTTGTGCCCCGCCTGATGCTGCTTCAGGTCCTCCCAGGAACCCTGTGGCTTCTGCGCGAAACCCGCGGCCGCAGTGAGTGTGAGCGCTAGAATCCCGATTAACAGTTTTGGCATGTCCGCCGCCATGGCTGTCACCGCCGACTTTTTTCGGATTTGTGCTTAGCGATGTAAATGGTAGGGCGCGGATAGGGGATTGCCGCACCGGCCGCGGCGCCGATCCCTCCCATGAAGCCAATGGATAAAGCGTGCTCGGCGTCATCCCCACTTCCCCGATTGACCGCGGCGTAGAGGAGGGCGCCAGCGAGGAGCCCAATGGCCGCATTTCTTCCGCGCCGGGAGCGCTCCAGGTCAGTCACCCGAAAGACTTTGGCCCGTTCGACTGTGACCTCTCCGCCTTTGGGTCGGATGGTGATCGCTTGGTCGGAAACGCTTACGAGCCTGCCGTCCCACGCCTTGAGACCCACATCTACGACCTTGATCTTGTGCCCAGCATCGAGGTTCTTGAGGTTCTCCCAGGAATCCGGCGGGGTCTGGGCGAAGCTTGAGGCAAACGCTAGGCCGAGCGCGAGAATCGCCAGTGGTAGTGGCCGCATATCAGCCTCCTGCGTGGGTGGTGCTGTTCCCAACTGCATCTCTGCGGCCACTCTCGAAGCTCGGTCGGACCACCGAAAAGTCTGTGAGTTACGAGGGAGGTCGAGAAACTTGGGGCCTCTGCGACCGGAGCCTTTTCCTTCCACGTGCTGCATGGTGAAGCTGACAAGCGGAGAGACAGTCTCATCGAATCATAGCCTAAAGCATGGCTGGGTCTTGATGGCTGGAGCGATCTCTGGGAGAGAGACTCGCACCCGCTTGGCGAGGCTGACTCGACCGCCGTGAGCGGGAGGCCTGACGCAGAGACTTATGCCCGCTGGAATGCCGTGGCGACCGGCCCCGACGTCAAGCCGGCTCCGGGGGCCGCGTGGCGCGTGAAATCCACACGGCGATTCCCCAGACGATCAGGCCCGCAATCAGGCCTTCGACGAGGACGCCGCCGGCGACAAAGCGCACGAGCCGCAGGGCGACTCGACCGCCCGTGGGGTCGAAGAAGTGCGTTTTGTAGAACGGAACCAACGCGCTCAGCAGGGTGGCGAGGAAAATCCAGACGCGCCAGGCAAAAGCGACAACCAGCGACGGCACCAGCAACTGGCGGCCCGTGGTGAGCCCCAGGCGCGGCCCGAGTCCGCCGAGATAGACCGCGCTCACGAGAACGCCAATCGTGGAGCTCCACGCCGCGGCGGCAGGCGGAGGGGCGCCCATCGCCTCCACCCAGTAGCGCATGATGACCAGCCCGCCGAGGACCGCCGCCGGGGCCACCGTCACGGGCCAGCGCCAGGTCAGATGGACGATCGTCATGATCACGAGCACCAGGACGAAGAAGACCCCGATCTCGATGACGTGGTCGAGCAGGTGCTGACCCAAGTGGCCCCAGTTCCCGTAGTCCGCCCGGTCCGCGAAATGGCTTCGCTCGAGACGCAAGACGGCAGCGACGATCGTGGCGAGGATCACCCACCCCACAGACCACGCGGAAATCAGCAGCGAGGGTAGGAGGAGTTGCCGGAACCTCCCCATGCCGCCTCGCAGCGGCGCAATCGCCGCCAAATAGATTGCCGCGAAGAAGATACCGGCGTTGAGCGAGACGTAGCGGGTGACCGGTTCCGGCGTGCCCGCAATCTCCAGGACGAAGCGAGCGACGACTATCGCCGCCAGAAAGAACATGATGCGGTAGAGGAATTGAAGGTATGGGGTCCTCGTGCTCGTAGGTGTTTCCACATCCGGTGACATGAGCAACCTCCCATAACGTAGTCAGAGGTCAGGAGTCAGAATTGGGTAGAGACCAGCGGCTCGTGGTCAGGTCGGGGCGCCCAGCGCTGTTCTCCACCCGCCCGTCTAGGCTTCATCAGCGCGCACCCGCCTGGAGATCGCGCCGGCCTTTCTTCTGTCTTCTGACTTCTGACTCCTGTCTTCTCCCTTTTCATTTGTCACTCTTCACAACCTTCATCATCGCGTCCCGTTTGGCTTTGAACTCGGTTCCCGGTTTCCAGGCGGGGCGCGAGTCGGTGTCTGCGACGCGGTAGCCGACGGAAAACAGCAGTTGCAGATCTTCGACCATGCCGCTCAGATCCCAGTAAGGCTTCACCTGGTCGGAAGGCTTGTGGTAGTCCTCATTCGTCCACTCCTGGCGCATCTTGAGTCCCCAGCCTAGGGGCTTGCCGATGAAATCGACGCCGTCGTGCGGGTCAAGGGCCGGCACGCCCTGCTTGGCGAACTCAAAGTGATCGGAGCGATAGTAGAACCCTTTCTCCGGCTCGGGGTCCGAATTGGGAACGCGCCCTTGCTCGGCGGCGACGGCTTTCACGACGTCGTCCAGCGTAGACATGCCGAGTCCGATAACGGTGATGTCCTTCGTTCGCCCGAGCACATCCATTCCATCCATGTTGATGACCGCCGCGGTTTTCTCCGGCGGGTAGAGGGGATGCGTGGCGTAATATTGGGACCCGAGCAATCCCTGTTCCTCGGCGGTGACGGAAAGGAAAAGAATCGAGCGCCGCGGGCCGGGCTGGACATTTTTGAATGCCCGCGCAATTTCCAGCAGGCCCGCCACTCCGGAAGCGTTGTCGCGTGCGCCGTGATAAATCTTGTCGCCGTTCACCTCCGCTCCGATACCAAGATGGTCCCAGTGCGCGGTGTAGATGATATATTCATCGCGTCGCTTGGGGTCGCCACCGGTGAGTTTGGCCACGACGTTCTTCGATTCAATGGCGCGAGTCTGGTTCCGAAAAGCCAGTGAAGCTCTCACACCGAGCGGGACCGGGTGGAAGTCGCGACGCACTGCGGCCTTCTTCAGCGTGTCGTAGTCCTTGCCCGCCATGGCGAACAGCGCCTTGGCTTGGTCCAGGGTGATCCAGCCTTCAACAGCGCTGCGCGACATATTCTTGTCGGCGCTCTCGAGGCTCATTTGCTCGCCGGAATTGCTGTTCCGCACCACGCCCCAGGGATAACCCGCAGGCCCCGTCTCATGGACGATCAAGCAGCCGGCGGCCTTCTTCTGGGCGGCGATCTCGTACTTATACGTCCACCGGCCGTAGTAGGTCATCGCCCGGCCCTTGAAGACCTTGTCATCCAGCTTGGAAGGGTCATGCGGATCGGGCACAGGCGGATCGTTAACGAGCATCACGAGGACCTTCCCTGCCACGTCCAAGCCCTTGTAGTCGTCCCAGTGGTATTCGGGCGCCACCACGCCATAACCGACAAAGACCAAATCAGAGTTGATGCTGATGTCCGGCTGCTGGCGCTTGGTCCAGGCGACGAAATCATCCTCGTACTTGAGCTTCAGCGTCTTGCCGTCCGCTTCCGCGAACACCAATTGCATGTCGGCGTTGGGCGTAATCCCGACCATCGGGACGTCTTGAAAGTAAGTGCCGTCGGGATTGCCGGGCTCGAGACCGAGCTGTTTGAAATGCTGTTCGAGATACGCGAGCGTTAATCGTTCGCCTTGGGACGCAGGGGCGCGGCCCTCATACTCGTCGGAGGAAAGGACCTTGATGATTTCGAGGAGCCGATCCTTGCTGATCTCCTTCCAGGCGGAGGCTTCAGCAGCGGACACGGAAGCCAGCGTGGGTAGAGCCCAAAGCATAGCGGCGAACGTGACGCCGACGGCCGCCGCTGATGCGGCCAAGGCATGAATGCATCGAATGCGCATTGAGAAATTCACCCCTTCCCGCGATGTGTGTTGCAGAGGAAGCCGCGGGAGCGGCCACGGCGATTATGCCAGAAGCAGCTCAGGGCGGTGTGGTTTTCCTCTTCTCTTACGGCCGCCCTCCGAGGTTTTGCAGCCTGGGCAGGTCCAACCAGTTCTCTTGACTGGCGATCGACGCCGCGGCATGCGCGCGACGACAAGGTGCAACACGCGATCTCACTGCAGGTAGGTCCAGCAGGCGGGGCGGCCGCAGGTTCACAGGGCCTGCGGCATCACGACGTTCCACGATTATCGGGGGACTGAGGCTTCGATCGGCGCCGCGAGCGCCAGGTTCCCCCACGCCACGCGCATCGTTACCTTGGTAGGAGTTTCCTTTGGATAGGAAAGGGCGATGGTGAGCTTTTCAACTTTTGATGGCGCCTTGTCAACGCTCATCGGCGCCTCAAACTCCACTTTGGTCTTCTGCACCTCGAACCCATCCAGACGCGCGGCGCGGACTTTGGCGGGATCGATGAACGCCAAGCTCCACCGCGATCCGTCCGCAGAGCGGCGCAGGCCGAGGAAGTAGTAACCGGGCCGGACCTCCTTGCCCGATATCTTAAGCGGCAGCGAGGTGTCGAGCGTTGTCCAGAAATTGCTGCCCATTCGCCAGATTTTCCCTTTGGTCATGCCATCAAACTTGGTGGGATCTTCGTAATCTTTTTTCCAAACCGGGCGGCCGTAGTCAATGGCGAACTGTCCCGCGGAAGCGTTGAGCTTGGTATTCCAGTAGAGCACGCGCGCCGAGGCGCGATCGTCCGGCCCACCGCCCTCGGCGACGATTTCTGCCTGCGGTTGTTGAGCAAACACCACGAACGCCAGGAGCGAGGGCAGCGCCAAGAGCAGCAAGCGGGTTTTCATCGATTCTCTCCTCGGGTTATCAAGGGCTTGATGGCCGCCGCATCATAGCACCGTCCACGCCGTGATCAGACGCTGCGGAGAAGGTTCGGTAAGCCCCGGGCCCGGTGGGAACCCGTCGGCTCCTCTTCCCTTCAAGGACGGCCTGGGCCGAGGCTCTCCAGGAATTCCTTCACGGCCTTCTCGTAAGGCTCTCGGGCTTGATTGAACCCCTCTCCATGCCGTTGGCCGGGCACGATGAGGATCCTCTTTCCCTGACCTGTGGTGCGAGCATGAAGCGCTTTGGCAATCGACGGCGGCATGCGCCGGTCATCCTCAACAGCAATAAAAAGAATGGGCCGCGGGCTGATCCGGTCCACGGCCTTCTCCAGGTCAAAGTCGGAAGCGGGGAAACCGCCCCGCCAGGCGCACCAATAGATCACTTCATAGGCGATGGGGAAGGCGGGCAGGTGCAGGAAGAGCTTCAGGTGATGCTTAGCCGTGTCCGCAAAGGATAGGAATGTGCTGTCGGAGATCACTCCGGCGATCTCCTGGGAATCGGCCGCGGCCATCAGGGCGGCGGCTGCGCCCATCGAGACTCCCCAGACCACAACCGGCCGCGCCGCCTTCTCCTCGGCCAGCGCGAACCGCACCGCTCCCAGCACGTCGAACCGTTCCTGGTAGCCGAGCGTGGTGACCCCGCCTCCACTTTGTCCCGCGTGGCGAAAGTCGAAGAGTAGTCCGTCGTAACCCAAGGCGTGTGCGAACACAGCCATGGGAAGCATTTCCACTCGCGTCCGGTTCAGGCCGTGGCAGTAGATGATGGTCCCCCGTGCGGCGCCCGGCGCGGGAATGTACCAACCCCTGAGCGGAATACCATCCGTGGATGGGAATTCGACCCAGCGGAAGTTGAGACCGTACGATGTGGGCGTCTTGCCGTCGTTCGGGTCGGGGTAGTGATACCGGCCGCGCGTAAGAATGTTGGTGAAAAACCAGGGGACGACACCCAAAAAGAAGATGGCAAGGAGCACACCCAGGATGGTGAGCACGCGCCGGGTGATGCGCCAAATTTTCGAAACTGGTCTCAATGATTCAGCCCTGTCGCTCGAGCCCTGTGTCAAACCCGCCAGTACCGGTCCCGTCTTGTCCTGGACCGATGGCAGGAGCCGCCTGCGCTTTCACGCCCCCTCGCCCACCGGCTGTGGTTCCATGATGTGTGTGGCGAGGAGCACGGCCACCATGGCCGTCATCAGCGCACAGAGCGTGGTGACGGCCACGTATCCAAAGTGCTGATAAAGTACTCCTCCCACCAGCGCGATCAAACCAATGCCCAATTGTGAGCAGATATTGCGCAGCGCAATGAACGATCCCCGCCGGGCGGGAGGAACCATTTCCGTCATCAGCGCCGTCAGCGGGCCTTGGCGGAACGCCGCGCCCAAACTCGTCCCGGCAAAGACCACCAGCAGCCCCACACCCCAACTGAGAAACGGTATGGTGGCCACGGAAACCGCTAGCAGCACGTTACTGGCAATCGAAATCGTGCGCTTGCCCAGCCGGTCGGAGACGATTCCGCCGAGCGGCGCGCTCGCCACAGCCACGAGCCCACCTAGCATAAAGACCCACCCGATCGTGCGGGTAGCTACGCCGAAATGATTATTCAGCCACTGGCCGATGTACGTGAGGAACCCCACCAGTCCGCCTGAAACCAGGAAGGCAATCACCAGCGCCGCAGCCGTGTCGCGCCGGTGGAGGAATGAACGGAAGGCCTGGGTCGTAGTGCGCAGCTTTTCCGCTGAGGGCTCCGGGCTGAGCTGGTCGGCAGGTAGCGACAACGAACTCAAAGCGACCGCGACCGCCAGCGCCGCGAACATTACGAAGGCCCGCCTCCAGCCATAGCGGTCGGCGATCTGGGTGGCCAAGGGGACACCCAGGATCGGCGCAGCGAAATACGCGGAAGAAATCAGCCCGATGGCGCGGCCACGGACCGCGTAGGGGAACCAGTCACCGGCGAAGGCGATCGAGCAGGTCGAAATCGTGCCGGCCGCAAAGCCCGTCAACACTCTTGCCATCATCAGCGCCGCATAATTCGGACTGCGCGCCGAAAGCCAAGATGCGACGGCGAACACCAGGACTCCAGCCACGAGAAATCGGCGACGGCCGTAGTGGTCTGAAAGCGATCCGGAGACGAACGCCGCCACCGCCGCGGCCAGCGAATAAACGGTCACCAGCAGGCCGGCCGCCCCCACGCTGATACCAAGCGAGTTGACCAGCGAGGGTAGCAGCGCGGCGATTACTTGGTTGTCCGCCACGCCCAGAAAGAGGAGCAGAAAGAGATTGGCGATTACCCGGTAGTCCACTCACCGCGCTCCAGGCGATCTATCCGCGGGTCCTGTGCCCCAGGGGGGGAGCACACGGCTGACCGCTTTTCCCTTCACCCATAAGTACGGTTGCCGGCCCCGACCGGCTATTCGAAGTGGTGGAGGTCCAGCTTGATGGCGGCTTTGTCCGTCTCGTCGAGCACGCTCGCCGCCGCGATGCCGATGGCGACCGCGATCGCGTCGCTGATTTCTTCCTCGGTCAGACCGATCTCCAATGCTTTCTTGATGTGTCCCTCAATGCAGCCGTCGCACTTGGCGATGAGGGAACAACCGATGGCGATCAACTCCTTGGTTTTCAGATCAAGGGCGCTCGGCGCGTAGTAGGTTTCTTTGTAGAATTTCAGGTAGATCCCGCGCAATCGCGGCTCGATCATGCTCATCGAACGCGGGGGCCGCTTGGCCTTTCCGCGCTTCTTGGTCGCCATGCTGGATCCTCGCTCCTTGGGGTTGGGGCTTCGCGGGGACAAACACCGGGTCCTCAACTGCCGCGTAAAAACAAAATACTAGCATAGCCCGCACCGGTACGACGGGCGAATGTGCGAGAGGGATAGTTCGTCGGCGACACAAACCGGCTTCCCGCGGCGTCCAGTAAATGATGGAAAAGTGAATTTCAGCGCTCGACGGCGGTGGTTTCGACGGGAGCACCCTTCTCAGTAATGGCAACTTCCGGGATCTCCAGGCGGATGGCCGTCCCCTTCCCCGGCGCGCTGCCGATGGCGAAGCTGAAATCCTGGCCGTAGAGGGCTTTGAGGCGCTCGCGCACGTTGCGGATGCCGATGCCGGAATCGAAAAGCTCCGGCCGGCGACCATCCGGGAATCCCATGCCGTCGTCGATCACCTCCACCGCCAGCCGACCGTTCTGCCGGCGCGAGCGGAGCGTGATGGTGCCCCCCTCGATTTTCGGTCCGATGCCGTGCCGGATGGCGTTTTCGATGAGCGGCTGGAGGATCATGCTGGGAACGACGAGGTCAAGCGTGTCCAGGTCTATCTCTTTGCGGATTTGCAGCTTGTCTTTGCCGAAGCGCACCACTTCGATGTCCAGGTAGTCGTCGATGAAGTCGATCTCCTGTTTGAGCGAGGCGAAGTGCACCTGGGTTTTGAGGCGGCGGCGAAGGATGTTGGAAAGTTTCAAAACCACATTGCGCGCGGTGTCCGGATCGAAGCGCACCAGCGAGGAAACGGTGTTAAGGGTGTTGAAGAGGAAATGGGGGTTGATCTGGCTGATGAGCGCGTCCACGCGCGCCTGCATGAGCAGGCGTTCCTGCTCCTCGAGCTTACGTTCGATGCGGGTGTTGTTCCAGATACGCACCGGAAGGCCCACGCCGATGACCGTCCCCAGAACAATCAAAGCCTTTCCCCACCACTGTGGGGCGTCGAGATAGAAGAGCCTGCCATGCGCCATGTGGCCGAACGTCATGCGGGAGATTTCTAGGATGACACAGATGAGGAAAAAGAGGACTTGCCAATCCATCGCGGGGTGTTGGAATCGCCGCTTGATGGAGCGATAAAGGCTGAGATCGATGAAGGGCGAAAACTTCCAGACTTCTTCTTTGTCGGGACAAACCCAACGGGCCGAGCCGGCCGCCACCGCGCAGAGCACCGCCACCGGCGTTGCCAGAATCTCGTGGCCGATCAGCACCGCTGGCAGGCTGACCATCATTCCGACGACCAGCCCCGCAATCGTGCCGCCGAGCAGTCCCGCCACGACGGTCATTTCCAAACTCAGGTCGATGCCCTGGTAGCGCGCCAGCAAACGCGTGAGCACGCCCAGCATGAACGGCACACCCAGATATGCCGCGAAAACGAGCTTTTGCCGAGGGGACCTCTGCTCCTCGAACAGCAACCGGCGGAATTGGCCGAAGCGCGCAATGATGCTGGCCAGCGAGGCGATCACACCCAGCTTGATAAGCAGGGTAACAAGGATCAAGGCGGGTGAGTTGTAGAGAGTAGGGTTCATCGTCAAGTTGCGCGCACCTGTCGCGCGCGAAGTCAGCGGCGGGGCCCCTCATCATCCGCCGCCCACAAAGTGTACCACTTCCAGGCGGTCTCCGGCCTCAATCGAGGTGGCGTCCCACCGGCTGCGAGGGACAATTTCCAGGTTGCGCTCCACGGCCACACGGTCCACTGGGAACTGCAACTGCCGGAGCAGGCTTGTCACCGTGAGCCCCGCGGGGATTTCTCGTTGCTCGCCGTTGATTTGGATGGTGATCAAACGCCAGCCTCCGCACTACGGCTTCGGGCCGGAAGGCGTGGGGGGATGGATTTCGCCAGCGCGAATGCGCGCGATAACCTGCCGGTGCTGGTCCTCCAGCAGGTGCTTGAATTTTTCGTCGGTGTACTCGGGTGACTTCACGAAGTCCTGGTAGGAACTCTTTAGAGAATGGATAACAGCACCCCGCATGTAAACGGTGGTTTCGATGCCCCCTTCTTTCCGCGGTTCCGTCTGGATGTGATAGACAACGTTGTTATGCTTGATGTCAGTGTTAAAGCCCGTCACCATGGGCGGTACCCGCCTCGAGTGAAGAAGATAATCCAGACTGTGAGAAGATGTTAGCGGCTCGCGGCACGCGTGGCAAGAAAAAACTTGACACGCTTCTTTTGGGCTTCGTATAGTCAAAATTTGGCGAATCTCTGGACTACCGCTAACAGATTGAAATGCTAGAGCCTTATCTCCCAGTGCTGGTGCACTTTCTCGTCGTCGTGACCCTCGCCCTGATTATCCTTGGCCTTTCAGCTTTGGTCGGCGTGAAGCGCCCTTCGCGCGAGAAGTTGGCACCCTATGAGTGCGGAATGCCGCCCGTCGGAGATGCCCGCGAAAGGTTCTCCATCAGCTTTTATCTGGTCGGCATGCTTTTCATCCTTTTCGATGTGGAGGTGGCATTTCTTTTTCCTTGGGCCGTCGTTTACAAAAGCTTGAAGTGGTTTGGCTTCCTGGAGATGCTCCTCTACATCGCCATCTTGCTGGCGGGCTATGTCTACATCTGGAAGAAAGGCGCCCTCGACTGGAGCCGCTAGGCGAAGCGCCTGTCGACGCGCAGCCGCCCCGCCACATCCGGGCGCCTGACCAGAAAACCTGGCCTTTCAAGGAGGCCGACGGACCGTCCAGCACGACCAAAGAGGGCAGCCAGCCGTATCACCCCGCGCCGCGAGGCAAACGGAAAGACCGGGCCCCATTGCCAGGCGGGAGACGCTCTTGACTATGCTGGAATCACTCGACAGTGACATTGTCCTCCAGAAGCTGCGGGATTTCGGTCCTGAGGCGGTCGAGGAAGCGCGGGAGTTTCGCGGCGAGCTGACTCTGTACATCCGTAGGGGTCGCCTGCGGAGCAGCTGCGAATTTCTGCGCGACGCGCCGGGCCTCAACTTCAAGTACCTGTCGGACGTGACGGCGGTCGACCTGTATCCGAACGAGCCGCGCTTCGAGGTCGTATATCACCTGCTCTCCCTCGATACGTTCCGACGCCTGCGGTTGAAAGTCCGCCTCTCCGGCGACGACCCCAGGGTAGACTCGGTGGTTCCCGTGTGGCCCGGAGCCAACGCCTTCGAGCGCGAAACGTTCGACCTGCTGGGCATTCGCTTCGAAGGCCATCCCAATCTGTCCCGCATTCTCCTGCCGGAGGACTGGGAAGGCCATCCGCTGCGGAAGGACTATCCAACCACGGGATATCGCTAAATGGCCGTCACGCTCGAGAAAATTCCGGGGCAGGAAGAACGGGTCATCCTCAGCCTAGGGCCCCAGCATCCCTCCACTCACGGAGTGCTGCGCCTGGTCCTGGAACTCGATGGGGAGACCGTCATCCGCGGCCTCTTTGACATCGGCTATCTGCACACAGGATTCGAAAAGTCCTTCGAAGCCCTCACCTACTCCCAGGGCATCACGCTGACGGACCGGATGGATTATCTGGCGCCGCTCTCCAATAACCTGGGCTACTGCCTCGCCATCGAGAAACTGCTCGACCTGGAAGTCCCCCCGCGCGCGCAGTGGACCCGCGTGCTGCTCACCGAACTCACCCGCATCCAGAGCCACCTCGTCTGGCTTGGCACCCACGCCCTCGAGTTGGGCGCGATGTCGGTGTTCCTCTACTGTTTCCGCGAGCGCGAAGACCTCCTCCGCATCTTCGAGCTGGTGTCCGGCCAGCGAATGATGACCAGCTACTTCCGCGTGGGCGGACTGGCCCTCGAGCCCCCCCTCAATTGGCTGCGCCGCGTGGAGAAATTCGTCACGGCATTTCCCGCGCGGCTGCACGAATACGAAGATCTCTTAACCCAGAATCCCATCTGGCTCAAGCGCACGGTGGGTATCGGGCGGATCTCCGCCGAGGACGCCGTCGCGCTCAGCCTCTCCGGGCCGTCGCTGCGCGCCTCGGGCGTCAACTGGGATGTCCGCAAAGCCGAACCCTACTCGAGCTACGACAAATTCCAGTTCAACGTGCCCACGCGCCCGGAGGGCGACGTCTACGCCCGCTATCTGGTGCGCATGGACGAAATGCGCGAATCGCTCAAGATCGTCCGCCAGGCGATGGAGGGAATGCCCGAAGGGCCCATCAAGGCCAACGCGCCGCACGTCGTGCTCCCCGACCGTGAGAGCATGAAGACGTCAATTGAGGCCCTGATCTACCACTTCAAGCTAGTGACCGAAGGATTCCATCCGCCCGTCGGCGAGGTGTACCAGACCATCGAGTCGCCGCGCGGCGAGATTGGCTTCTACATCGTCAGCGACGGCTCGCCCAAGCCGTATCGCTGCCACGTGCGCGCGCCGTCGTTCGCCAACCTGCAAACGTTGATGAAGATCATCGAAGGCCGCCTGCTCGCCGACGTCGTGGCCTGCATCGCGAGCCTGGATACGGTGCTGGGGGAAATAGATCGTTGAAAGACGTCGGTGGTCGGCTGTCAGTTGTCCTTTGACACCGGTCGAGGTCAACGGACTACAGACCACGGACAACGGACGGATGACAATGCTGTCGCATGGTCTAAAAGAGAAATTCGATCGCGTCATCGCCCGCTACCCGCTCAAGCGCTCAGCCATCGTGCCGCTGCTGCTGTTTGCGCAGGACGAAATCGGGTATGTGTCCGACGAAGCCGTCGAGGAGATCGCCCGGCGCGTGGGCGTCAAACCGATCGAAGTCGTCGAGAATATTTCTTACTACTCGATGCTCCATCGCAAGCCGGTGGGCAAGTATCACTTCCAGGTGTGCACGAACATCTCGTGTATGCTGCGCGGCGGCGAAGAGATCTTCGCGCACTGCTCGAAGAAGCTGGGCATCGGGCACAAGCAGACCACGCCGGACGGTCTGTTCTCTCTGGAGGAAGTGGAATGCCTGGGCGCTTGCTGTGGTGCCCCTGCGATGCAGGTCAACTACGATTTCTATGAGAACCTGACGCCGGAAAGAATTGACACGCTGATCGCGAAGCTGAAAAGCAGTGACAAGTGACGAACAAGCACCTTTATAGGCGGCCTCTTTTGCGCGTTACTCGTCACTAGTCACTCATCACTTTTGGCGTATGGCCGACTACCTGAATCCGATGTTGGGCAGCCCGCTGGAGGTGAAAGTCCTCACGCGGCGGTTCGGCCTTCCGAACTCGGCCTCGATTGAGGTGTATCTGGCCAACGAGGGCTACCAGGCGCTCAAGAAAGCCTTCGGGATGAAGCCCGACGACGTGATCAATGAGGTGAAGAAATCCGCGCTGCGGGGCCGCGGCGGAGCCGGCTTCAACGCGGGCATGAAGTGGAGTTTCGTTCCCAGGCAAGCGAACAAACCGAGGTACGTTGTCTGCAACGCCGACGAGAGCGAGCCCGGCACCTGCAAGGACCGTGTGCTGATGGAGTATGACCCGCACCAGCTTATCGAGGGCATCGTGATCGCCGGCTACGCCATCCAGTCTCACCAGGGATACATTTACATTCGCGGCGAGTATCGCTACCTGATGGAAATCGTGGACCGGGCGATCGAAGAGGCTTACGCGCGCGGCTACCTGGGCAAAAACATCCTCGGCTCCGGTTTTGATTTCGACCTTTGCACCCATAGCGGCGCGGGCGCCTACGAATGCGGCGAGGAAACGGCACTACTCAATTCGCTCGAGGGTTTGCGTGGCTACCCACGCGTCAAGCCGCCCTTCCCCGCCGTCATCGGCCTGTACGGCTGCCCGACGATTATCAATAACGTCGAAACGCTCTCCAACGTCCCGCACATCATCCAGAACGGCGGCGACTGGTACGCCAAACTCGGCACGCCCAATAACGGCGGGACGCGCCTGTTCTGCCTGAGCGGGCACATCGAGCGGCCCGGGATCTACGAACTGCCGATGGGTTTCCCCCTCCACCGTATGATTGAGGAAGTGGGCGGCGGCGTCTGGCGCGGCAAGAAACTGAAGTGCGTGATTCCGGGCGGCTCGTCCTGCCCGGTGCTCACGGCGGACGAGGTCGACGTCCCCATGGACTTCGATTCGCTCGCCAAGATCGGCTCGATGCTCGGCTCGGGGGGCGTCGTCATCCTCGATGAGGATACCTGCATGGTGAAGGCCGCCTGGCGCATCATGAAGTTTTACGCGCACGAGTCGTGCGGCTGGTGCATTCCCTGCCGCGAGGGCACGTCTTGGCTGAAGACGCTGCTCGAGCGTTTCCACTCGGACGGCGGAACGCCCGAAGATCCCGACACCGCGCTCGACGTGTCCTATAACATTCTGGGCAAAACGCTTTGCCCGCTCGGAGACGCCGCCGCGATGCCAATGATCAGCATTCTGAAAAAGTTTCGGCACGAGTTCGAAGAGCACCTGCGGGTCGGAGAGTGCCCGTACCAGAAAAAGGCCGTGGGCGTTTCCTAATTGATGAATCCCGTGCGACGTACCTAAGATGGCCGAACCAATCAAGCTCACCATTGACGGCAAACCCGTGGCCGTTCCCCCGGGGACGCTACTCATTGACGCCGCCAAGCAGGTGGGGATCGAAGTCCCGTCCTTCTGCTACTACCCGGGACTCTCCCTTCAGGGCGCCTGCCGGATGTGCCTGGTGGCGATCGAAAAGATGCCGAAGTTGCAGACCGCCTGCACGACGCTCGTGGCGAATGGGATGATCGTCCACACGGAGACGCCGGAAGTGGCAAACGCTCGCAAGTCGATGCTGGAATTCCTGCTTACCAATCACCCGCTGGATTGCCCGGTTTGCGACAAGGGCGGCGAGTGCGAACTGCAGGACGCCGTCTTCCGCTACGGGGCCGCCGAGACACGCTTCCTGGAGACTAAGTATCACGAGGAGGAAAAGGAATTCTCGAGCCTGGTCTATTACGACCGGCCGCGGTGCATTCTTTGCTACCGCTGTATCCGCGTGTGCGACGAAGGCATGGACGTCAACGCGCTGGGCATCGGGTTCCGCGGCGCGCACAGCGAGATCATCCCCAACCGCGGCGAGCAGCTGGAATGCGAAGAATGCGGGATGTGTATCGACATCTGCCCCGTCGGCGCGCTCACCAGCGGCACGTACCGCTACAAGACGCGCCCGTGGGAGGTGACGTATACCGGCACGGTCTGCAACCACTGTGGCGATGGCTGTAAGACGACGCTTTCCGTTCGCAACAATGTCGTGATCCGCGCCAACAACCGCGATCATTCTGGCATGAACAGCGAGTTCCTCTGCGTCAAGGGACGCTTCGGATGGGATTTCGTCAACAGCGAGCAACGGCTGACCTCTCCGCTGATCCGGAAGAATGGGAAGCAGGAGGAGGCGAGCTGGGAGGAAGCCTTGACGCTAACGGCCGAGCGCCTGAAGGCCGTTCTCGCCCAGCACGGACCCGGCGCGGTGGCCGTGGTCGGCTCGAACCGCACGACGAACGAGGAAAACTACCTTCTGCAGCGGTTCGCACGTTCGGTGCTCGGCACGAACAACCTGGATCACCACCGCACCACCGATTTCTGTTCGCTGGTCCGCGCGCTAACGGAAGCCGGCGCCGCGGATCGCCACGCCACGATCGAAGAAATCGGCGCGGCGAGCAGCATCCTCCTGGTCGGCAACAATCCCACCCACCAGCATCCCCTGGTCGCTTATCAGATCCGGCAGGCCGTGCGCCAGCGCAGCGCGCACCTCTACGCCGTAAATAGCGGCGAGATCAAACTCCACCGGCAATCAAGCCAATATCTCCAGGTCAAGCCGCGCGGCGAACCGGAGGTCGTTCGCGCTCTGGTCGGTCAAAGGACCGTAGCGCAAGATATGTGCGCGGGCGGGCCCGAGGCTTTCACAACCTTTGCCCAAGGGCTCACGAAAGAATTCGACACAGTCATCATTTTCGGCGACGAGATTCAGGGCCAAGCCATCGGCGATTTGGTGCGCTGGGGGGTGACACTGCCCGGCCACGTCCGATTCGTGGCGCTCAGTGATTACGCCAACTCGCGCGGCGCGGCCGACATGGGCCTGCTGCCCGATACGCTGCCCGGCTATCAACCCTTGTCCGACGAAAGCGCCCGGCAGCGCTTTGAGTCCGCCTGGGGCGCCAAAGTTCCCGCCTCTGCAGGCCGGAACATGCGCGCAATTCTCGACGGAATCCGCACGGGCGACATCAGGGCGCTGCTCGTCTTCGGATCGAACCCGGTGAAAACGTTTCAGCTTGAGAAGGCAGCGCTCGCCGGGCTGCAGTTGCTCTTCGTCGCCGAACTTTTCCGCACGGAAACGGCGGAGTTCGCGGACGTCGTGGTCCCGGCCACGAGTTTCGCGGAGAAATCTGGAACCATGACCAACACCTGCGGGCAGGTCCAGGCGCTCAAGAGGACCATGCGCAAAGCCGGGACGCGAAGTGATCTGGAAATTCTGCTGGCGCTCGCCCGGTTGTTCGGCCAGAAGTGGTCGTATCAGTCCTCGGAAGACGTTTTGCGCGAAATCATCACCCTGATCCCTGGTTACGGCATTCCCCTGCCCAGTTTGCTCGTGGGACGCGCCGTGGCGACACGCCCGGAGGGTACGCCGCCCGCGCTCGAGCGCCCGGATCTGGTTTTCTCCTCGCGCGATTCGCTGTTCACCTCCGGGACGCTCAGCCGGTACAGTTGGGCGCTGAATTCGGTGGACGAAGCCAAGAGACCCTATGGCCACGCTTTCTGATTTGCCGCTGCTCGTGCTCGCGACGCTCGCCAAGGTGGTCGTGGTCCTGGTGGTTTTGCTCACCGCCATCGCTTACATCGTGTGGATGGAGCGGAAGGTGGTGGCCCGCATCCAATCACGCTGGGGCCCGTACCTGGTCGGACCGCACGGCCTGCTCCAACCCGTGGCGGACGGGCTCAAATTCCTCTTCAAGGAAGATATCGTTCCCGACAAGGTTGACCGGCCCATCTTCTGGCTCGCGCCGTTCCTTGCCTTTACGCTGGCCTTCCTTTCGATTTCCGTGATTCCCTTCGGGGAGTCGGTGACCATCGCCGGTCACACGATTCCGTTTCAGATTACCGACCTCAACGTGGGATTGCTCTTCGTCCTGGCCGTAACATCACTGGGCGTCTATGGGGTGGCGCTGGCGGGGTGGTCGTCGAACAGCAAGTTCCCCCTTTTCGGCGGGCTGCGCTCCTCGGCGCAACTGATCAGCTACGAGCTGTCGCTCGGCCTCGCGGTCGTCGGCGTGGTCATGATTGCGGGCAGCCTCAGCCTGCGCGAGATCGTCGAACAGCAGCGTGGCCTCTGGAACATCGTCAAGCAGCCGATCGGCTTCCTGCTCTATTTCACCGCGGCGATTGCCGAAACCAATCGCACGCCGTTTGATTTGCCCGAAGCGGAATCGGAACTAGTCGGCGGCTATCACACCGAATACAGCAGCTTCAAGTTCGCCATGTTCTTCATGGCCGAATACGCCAACATGGTGACGGTTTCGTGCCTTGCGACCTCGCTCTTCTTCGGAGGCTGGCTGGGGCCAGTCTTCGGCCCGCCGCTCCTCCGGGCGATTCTTCCGGTTCTCTGGTTCGCCCTCAAAGTTCTCGCGTTTCTATTCGTTTACATCTGGATCCGCGGGACGCTCCCGAGGTTCCGCTACGACCAGCTCATGAGTTTCGGCTGGAGGTTCATGCTGCCGGTGGCACTGTTGAATGTCCTGGGAACGAGCCTGATCCTGGCTTGGCGGAGTGTCTGAATGATCGCACCACTGTTCTACATTTTCGCGGGATTGGCCATCGTGGCAGGACTGAGCGTGGTGCTACAGCGGACGCCCGTTTACAGCGCGCTCTCGCTGATCCTGGTCTTGTGCACGCTGGCGGTGATTTATCTGCTGCTGGGCGCGGAATTCCTGGCCGTGGTCCAGGTGATCGTCTACGCCGGCGCCATCATGGTGCTCTTTGTTTTCGTCATCATGCTTCTCAACGCGCGGCAGGAGGCACCCACCGACCGCAGCCGTTTCGCGCGCCGGCTGGGTCTGCCGCTGTTGGCACTCTTCCTGGCCGAAATCCTTTTCGTCGTGCTCGATTATTTTTCCGGCGCTGTCTTCGCGCCGGGCCAGGCCTTCGATGCGGGGCCGCACGCCGTGGGCAGCTTGCTCTTTCGGAATTACGTTTTGCCTTTCGAGGTCACTTCGATTCTGATCCTCGTGGCCGTCATGGGCGCGGTGGTGCTGGCGAAGAAGCAGCTTTGAGGTCGAGGTGATGGTTCCCGTCTCCCACGTGCTGGCTTTGAGCGTGATCCTGTTCGGCCTGGGCGCCGCGGGATTCATCGTGCGCCGGAACATCATCACCATTTTCATGTGCATCGAGCTGATGCTCAACGCCGTGAATCTGGCGTTCATCGCCTTCTCGCGATATCTGGGGAATCTAGACGGGCAGATCTTTGTTTTCTTCGTCATCGTCGTCGCGGCAGCCGAGGCGGCGGTGGGATTGGCCATCATCATCGCGGTGCAGCGCAATCGCCAGACGCTCAGCATCGACGACCTCGATTCCATGAAGATGTAGCCCCGGAGGAACTTGGACGGCCCGGCCGATCCGGCCACCATCATGGAACTTCTGCTTTTGCTCATTCTGATTCCGCCGCTTGCCGGCGCCTTCCTGAACGGCGTCTTCGGCCGGCGGTTTCCCCAGGCACTGGTTTCTGCCATCGCCTGCGGCACGGCCGGGCTCGCGACGCTGTTTGCACTCCTCGCTGCCTGGGCGTATTCCCATGGGCCCTCCGATCCCGCTCCCTTCCTGCACAGCTACTTCACCTGGATCGAGGCGGGCGCCTTCCGGGCCGATTTCGCGCTCTACTACGACCGCCTGACGCTGGTGATGACGGTCACGGTCACCATCGTCTCCTTCCTCATCCATCTTTATTCCCGCGGCTACATGGGGCACGAGGGCGGCTACTACCGTTTCTTTGCCTATCTCAACCTGTTCCTCTTTATGATGCTCACCCTCGTCAGCGCCGCGAATTTCCCGCTGATGTTCGTGGGGTGGGAAGGCGTGGGGCTGTGCTCGTACCTGCTGATCGGATTCTATTTCCCCAAGAAGTCGGCCGCTGATGCCGGCAAGAAGGCCTTCATCGTCACGCGCGTCGGTGACGTGGGGTTCACCCTGGCCGTCGCTCTGATCTTCTGGACTTTCGGCTCCGTGGACTTCAGCTACGTCTTCGCTCGCTTGACCGATCTCCCGCCGGGACAATTCGAGGGCGTGCTGACGGCGGCCGGACTCCTGCTCTTCCTCGGAGCGGCAGGTAAGTCCGCGCAACTGCCCCTCTACGTCTGGCTCCCCGACGCCATGGAAGGCCCCACGCCCGTCAGCGCGCTGATTCACGCCGCCACCATGGTCACCGCCGGCGTCTACCTCGTGGCGCGCACGAGCATTCTCTACGCCCACGCGCCCGTCGCACTTTCGGTCGTGGGCACGATCGGCGTCCTCACCGCGTGTTTCGCGGCCACCATCGCGCTCACGCAAAACGACCTCAAGCGCCTGCTCGCCTACTCCACCATCAGCCAGCTCGGGTACATGTTCGTCGGTTGTGGAGTGGGGGTGTTTGCGGCGGGAATCTTCCATTTGGTGACGCACGCCTTTTTCAAGTCGCTGCTCTTCCTTGCGGCGGGGAGCGTGATGCATGCTCTCAGCGGCGAGCTCGACATGCGGAAGATGGGGAGCCTTCGACACAAAATGCCGGTGACCTGGGCCACCTTCTTCGTCGCCACGCTGGCCATCAGCGGCGTCCCAATGCTCTCGGGGTTTTTCAGCAAGGACGAAATTCTGGTGGGCGCCTACGAAGGCCCGCTCGGCCACCCGTGGCTCTATTGGCTGGCCACGCTGACCGCCGGCCTCACGGCCTTCTACATGTTCCGCGCGCTGTTTCTCACCTTCCACGGCAGCTCGCGTCTGGAGCCGGATGTGGAACACCACGCCCACGAGAGCGGCCCAAAGATGACGCGCCCGCTGATCGTGCTCGCGTTCTTCTCGGCCGTCGCCGGCTACCTAAGCTGGCCGAAAGCCTGGGGTGGCACGGAGCGCTTCGACGATTACCTCGAGCCCGTTTTTGGCCGCTCCGAAGCTTTGCTGCGTGCCGAGACGATGCGCCCTGCCGTGCACGGCCTGAGCGAGCCCGGCCTAATGGGCGTGTCGGTGATTGTGGGCCTGGCTGGAATACTCGTCGCATGGTGGTTCTATGTGAAGTCACCCGAATGGCCCCGGCGCCTGGCCGCGCGCTTTGCAGGGCTCTATCAACTGCTCGTCCGGAAATACTACGTGGACGAGTTCTACGGCTGGCTGATCGTGCGGCCCATCCAGCGCACGTCGGAGAAAATCCTCTGGCAGGCTACCGACGCTGGAGCCATTGACGGCCTGCTCGTCCAAGGCACC
>Ga0315280_10001354_pt1 | contig 42420 bp, 43 predicted proteins | sample YL17G06_40_MG_FD_203697 | JGI IMG/M metagenome (GOLD analysis project Ga0315280, IMG submission 203697) | Sediment microbial communities from Yellowstone Lake, YNP, Wyoming, USA - YL17G06_40 | ecosystem: Environmental > Aquatic > Freshwater > Lake > Sediment | place: USA: Wyoming | collected...
ACAGGAAACGACCAGTACAACCAATCGGAGAAGACAACGAACCTCAACAACCACATCCATGCCGGCCTTACGATCCTCTAACACGTACCTGTCATTGAACCAAAACAGATTTTTCACACAGTCTCTACGTGATTGAAGTTGACCGTTTTCCACACCGGCTCTGAATTTGGCATTCAGAAGCTGAGGAGTGATTTGCTGCTTGACTTCAAAGTAAGTTCCAGCCAAAAGCTGAGGCGTGGAGTTGGGCACGACAGCCTGTCCCCAGAGCCCGACCCTGTAGTGACCAACCATGTCCGCAATCATTGTTGTCGACTGCTGACCACCCGCTAGGTCAAGCCGCACTTGGGATTGGTCAGGCTTTGTTACTACCAGCCATTCACTGACCCCGAAGTTTGGTGGAGGAGGGCTTACGTAGATGGTAACAGTTTCCCCAACATTGTATACGGTCTTGTCTGTCCAGACAGAATTCTGGCTTTGCGCCGAAACTCGATTAGGAATTAGAAAGGTTGCGGACAGAACTAGCAGAAGCACACAGACGGTGCGCCAATTAACATAAGATCGCATTTGGAAAGCCAGCGCACACGATTACAATTCGTTCGGGTTGCTTACTTATCCATTCCCATAACCTACGTCATGACTGAACCAATTCTCAGCGTGTTCCAGACCAACGAAAACTAATCCCACCAAGCCCTCACGCTTTCAGATTTAAAATGCTGCGCTACATCAACAAGTCAACTTTCTTCGAGTACAGTACTACGTTCTAAGCCTTTTTCTTGCCTTCTCGACGCTACCATAATCGTACAAGACCTTGTTTATGAGTAAGATATTCTCCCACCTTGCGCTCGGCTCATCTGGCATCACAAAATTGATTGTTCCGTCCTTCCTCATGTCCTTCAGCAATTGAATTGATTCTTCCCTGCTGAGACCTTTTTTCTCAAGTTTGGCAACCACTCGTTCAACATCAGCCGCATCTTCCTTTCTTCCATCTGCGCCTATAATCGTGAGAGCTTTGTCCTTCATTCTCTGGTTTACCAAGTTCTTTTCGAAATGGCCGATGTCAGAAATCAGGAGTATGCTTTTCTCAAACGGCTTCAAGACCGAGTGAAGCTTCTTATGGCAATTTCCACAGAGCGGATAGAGCCTTTGTGATTTCCTTCCAAACAGCTCGTTCAGGACTTCAGTGCGAACCATTCTCGGGATTTTCCTGGTGATACTCTGAGGTATTCTGTGATGAGCGTCAATCACGGCTTTCTCCCCACAGAAGAAGCATTGCTTTTTTCGGCGACTCACTCGTGTCTCTAGCAATATCCTCACTATGAGTAATTATGAATTCGATACTTCAAGCTCTTTTACACCTAAAGTTATCCAGTAACTTCGTGCTCTAGTCCCACCATGCTCTGACGCCGTACGCTTCGTATCTGTCTAGCTCGTCAGGCTCCAATGCTTCCAGTTTTCTTTCGATCTCCCTGTACATCTGTTCCCTTTCATCATGCGTGTAAGCCCTGTTGTCACTATTTTCTGTCTTCATGTAATTGCTTGCCTGATTTTGCCAGTAGGGCGGATTCACATACAACACAGGAGAACCCTCCCTGCCGAACCGTGCGTCCATCACGTAGCCTTTGTTGTGCAGGTAGCGCAAAGTCTCTGCGAGATATTTCCCTCTGAAGTTATTGTACGATTCAATATTCTCTATCGCGTCGGCCAGCTCCAGAACTCTCTCCCCGCCGACTTCGTATTTTGTATCCAGCAGCCTTGTCGGCATGCAGAAATCTTCGCCGTAGATCAGTTTGACCATGAATTCTGTTGGGTTCTTTGAGTCAGTCGCTTCGAGCAGTTTGTCTGTGACATGCTTCTGCTTCTTCAGGTAGTCACTCTCTTTGTGGGCATCGCCGAAATAGACTGGCGGATTCTTGTAGATGTTTTCTCCCATGTCATCACCATTTTTCCTCCTTCTTCCTGTGGGCATGTGCACGCCTGGCATAATCGTCCTGCTTCAAACGTTCACTCGCCGAAACTTGACTAACATAATCCGCCTGATTATGCTCCTTGGTCTCTGGCATCTGCGCGTAAGGATCGTTTTCCGACTCCCCCATTTCATCTACGACTTTTTTTCCTTCAAGATACGGAAGATTGTAGGCTAGGAGATTGTATTTGTTCTTCGACGTTTTCTTTTGATCTTCGCATGGCATGTTGAATCACTATAACACATGATGGATTTCGGAAAGAGAATTGATTGCGGAGAAAAGCTGTTGCCGTTACTGCCGATGTTCAGGCTTTTGTTTGAGCAGCGTCAATGCTTCGACTAGCCTGTCAACAATCTCAGGTGATTTCGCAAGCTCATCTGAAAGCGTGTCAATCTTTTCCTTCATGTCTTCCTTCCTCTGGTCCAGCTCAGTGGCATACTTCAGATCGAAAGCCAGACCGCAGGCGTTGCAGTATTTCGAATCAGGCGAATTGTTTCTCTTGCATCGTGGACAAATTATTGGAACATACACTGTTTCCGAATGTCCGTCGTTCATTGATTCCAATCCATTCATCTTGAGAAACGCTTCATCTCTGTCGTCGCCCGATAAGTGAACATAGAACTGCGGCATGTCCGAACCTTGTTTCCACCCAAAGACATGGCACATTTCGGAATAGGTCAGCTTGGTTGACGCTGCAGTGATTCTCGAATGCCTGAAAAGATAGAACCATACTCTCTTCCTTATGCCAGCCCTCTCGACAGCTTGTGCCAGTCTGTTTCTTGCACAGGAATAAGACATTTGTCTGACTTTTTCCTCCTGAGTTGTAACCCAGATGGGTGAGTCAGGATTGCTTCTATCTGGATGGTTGTCGAGCCACAAAGAAAGTCGAGGTTGAGAGCCACATATTCGGACAATGTCTTCACCTACTTTTCCTTCGACTCTTAGTTTTGCTCCGAGTGCATCGAATTCTACGTCCATAATTCTTAATCCAAGAATTTCGCCAAGCCTTCTGCCACTGTCAAACATGACTGAAAACAGCGCTTTATCTTGGATATCATTTGCTTTCTCTACAATGGCGTTTGCTTCTTCACCTGTCAACAAATCTTTCTTCATTATCTTGCTCGGGACGTTCTTGCTGCACTTTATCCATTTGACTTCAGGTGGTGCAACTTCACTTCCCCTCAACCATTTGTACAGAACTTTGAGCATTTTCTTGTAATCAACTTTCGTCCAGGGACTGGCTTTCTTTTGTTCTATCTTTGCGACTAGTCTTACTAGGTCTTCTTTGGTGGCATCTTCGAATCTAGCGCCAAGCAACTGTGAGAGGCATCTGGCAGTAACTAGCCTTTTGCGAATTCGAGCAAGACTCAACCCCTCAGCAAGGCTCTGCTCGTAGAAGCGGACCAAAGTCTCCTTGTTGACATCGCTGCTTACCCGAATTTTCCTTAATTCTGTCTCAATATCCTTTTCCAGATTGTAAATCTCGTTTGCTCTGCTCACCAAACTCACTTGGATTTTCTTAGGCTTCAGGATTAGGATTGCGAGGGCATGCCGTTACTGCACACCGAAGCTCATGCGTCGTCCTCGCACGTCGTAGTATGGGAACTTAATTCAACTCTAAGTGCTCCCTGTGAGTACGGACCCCTGCGTCAAAATCTCAATCCTGATAGCAATATGTTGCCGCCGAAAAATATCGGCACAAATCGGCAACAGTAATTCTTTCGCGTTCAGATTTTAAATTGATTTGTATGATGGAAAATATAGATCGGACTGCTAACGTCTCTTCTTCGCTGGGCCCAGAACATCCGCTGCTTTCGACAGATCGATGGAAACAATCACGTTCAGAAAAAGCAGGAACAGAAGGTTCCCCGAGACAGTAAGCGCGCCGTATGCATATACAATGACACCTAGCTTCAGCTCCACAGCGCAAAGCATGAACCAAAAGAAAACAAAGTATGCAATCCTTCTGATGATTTGAACTGCTCTATCCATAATTCCCGCCTGCATTCAATGACCTGATTTCGTAGACACGGCCTTTGTTTGTGCCAATTGCTTTCACTAAGTCTTTCTCGCAGAGATCCCTCATATAATTCCGGAAAGTTCTCTCCGCCTTGGGGAATTTCGTCCTCTCGCAATAAAGCTTGTAAAGTTCCCCTCCCTGCAAGCTATGCTCCTGATTCAAGATTTCCAGAATGGTCTTTTCGTCCGGGCTTGGCCCGTTTTCGGATTTGCTGATTTGTGGAACATCGTCCGCGTCTACACTATCCTTCCTTGACTCTATGGCTTTCATGGACGACGCTAACAGCAACGACTCGCCAAAACCGATATTTCCGTTGCAGAACTGCGCTATCTTCGAGATGAGAGATTCAGTGTAGTTCCCTTCGCCGACCAGGCTGTCTGCCTTTGAACGGAGTATCTTTGCGATTTGCTCAAGCGTGTAGTCTCCGAAGTGAATGGAGTTCGCAAAATACGACTGCGACAGCGGGCTCAGCTTTGCGATGGCTCTCTGTTCGTCTGATACAAGTATAATCGTAAATCCAATTTCAATGAGGCAGTCGACAGCCTTCGATTCGGACAATGCTTGCAGATGGTCCAGCACAACCACCTTCAGGCTCGGAGTCTTCTCCCTTTCCTTCTTGAGCCTCTTCGCCAGGTCATAGTTGCATCTTGTTTCGATGAATATCTTCTGCACGAATTGGGAATTGATCTGGTCGATGATTTCCTTGAGAATCGAGTATTCGGTGCGGCAGTTTGTGCAGCTCACATAGAACGCCTTGTGCTTGTTGCCGTTGAACTTCTCGATCGCACGCTTGACAGTTGTCGTCTTTCCCGTTCCTGTGCTGCCGTAGATGAAAGTGTGAATGCCGTTGGTCATGCTCATGCTGATTTGTTCGAATTCCTTTTCCCTGTAAAGCAGCCTCGTTTCCTTCAGCGCTCCCAGGTTCAGTGCGAGCTTGCTTTCCGCTTCCATATACATCGATTGCAAAACAACCATAATCTTAGCTACGGATGCGCTGGTCTGCCGATACCGTTAATCGCTTTCTAATTGTAGAATTGTCGAAGGATGCTCACTAGGCTGTCGTTCCTTTGTGCGTGCCGTTGGATGCAATGCCGATTTCCTGTTTCTAACGGCAATCCTAACGGCAAATGAACCATTAAGAATACTGTCCGTTAAATTTCAGATATGTACGAGCAGTATGAAGGAATGATTATTCATAATGTCGAGCCTCTTGAGGAAGCATTTCCGCCTACAAGGTTGTGGCACAGGGACGGGCAGAGGGATGAGATAGCTTTCTGCCTCAAGCCAGCACTAAAGAAGAAACGAATCAGGAATCTCTACCTTCACGGTCCTCCCGGAACTGGCAAGACCACTCTTGTACGTTGGATACTTGAGAACCATTTTCAGGAAATATCTGCATACGTCAACTGCTTCAGGTTCAGGACAACCAAGGAAATCATGAAGGAGATACTTTTCAAGTTCGGGTCAGTTGCAAAGGAAACCGAGGAAACGTCTGCGCTTTTCAAGATGTTTGAAGGATTGGCAAGCAAACGAAGAGCCATAATCTGCCTTGATGAAGTTGACCAGGTAAAAGCAAGCGACAAGGATGAATTACTGTACAACCTGACCGGAATCGGCTGCGGACTGATACTCATTTCAAACAAGCTGCCTACGCAGTTCTACGACCTGGACCAGCGGGTAAGGGACAGGCTGAACCTTCACGACATAGAATTTCCAGAGTACAGCTTGAGTGAGCTATTCGACATCTGCAAGGACAGGAGAGAGTTCGCTTTTGTTCCAAGGACTCTTCCGGACGAGATGATGCAGCTCGCCGCCGAAAATTGCGATGGAGATGCTAGGCTGATGCTGCTGATAGTGAAGGACGCGGGAAGGGTTGCGGAGGAAAGGGGAGCGAAGCGTGTCGAGCAGAAGGACATTATGAAAGGCGTGCTCGAAGCGAAGAGACTGAGAAAGTCGAAGCTGCTTGAAAGGCTGAACGAGCACCAAAAGATATTGTACAATGTTCTGGAGCAAAAGAAGAGCATGCCTGCAGGACTTCTCTACAAGGCGTACCGCAAAGCTGCAAAGGAGCCAGCTGGACCGAGAGCCTTCAGGTACTATATGGGACATATGTGCACGCTCGGACTGACGAAGTCGATTGGAGCGAAGAAATGGAGAGTGTATGAGCTGGTGATTTAGAAATGGAGAACACGTCATTCGATGAAGAGCTTCATAGGCTCACTCAACAAATCATCGCAAGTGAAAACCTTCCTATCCAATTCGACACTAGCCATCCTTGGGTAACGGGCCATCTGGGTAATATTCATTCAAATGTTATGTTTTTGGCCGAGAGCGCGAGCCTCACGCAAGTTGAAATAGCCGAGAAAAAGTGCCGTAAAGAAGGAAGAGTTCCTACCGCATGGGACCAGTGGAACGTTAGTCCTGCTGATCATTTATTCAGAGAGGAATTGAAGAATGCCAATCTCCTAGAAGAAAAGGAATCTACACTCGTAGATGATTGGCACTGCTACATAACTGATCTGATCAAAATAGTCTGCCGGGTCAAGGATTTTCGGGCCAAGAGAGCACAGGTACAGTTTGATCTTGGCGTGAGGTTCAGTCCCGTCCTCCAGTTTGAGATTGATAAGATTCAGCCAAAAGTCGTGGCGATCATGGGACCTACGATCTTAAAAGAGACATTCGAGGGTCTATTGAAAGAAGGACATATCAAACTTCCCGAAGGCACAGGACACCCATACATTTGGCATTATTCCTATGTAGCGAGGTTCCCTTCGAAAACACAAATCCAAACGCAGTACAAAAATCAGCTTAATGAAATACGAAAACTGAGCTGTTCATCGTAGCGTGCTTCGAGTTTTTCAGTATCGGCATCCTCCTCTCTCGACAACTGAGAATATTCCAGCAGTCCAATTCTTTCTATGGTGAATATGTCGAGAGCATATTGTGCAAGATGCGAGGAAATCAGGACAGACACGGGCGACGACGCATGGGGTTTTGTCTGGTACGCAGGCGCAGCCGTCTGCCAACGTTGTCAATCTGTCGTTGAATTCACTCCAAACAGCCAAGAGAACGAAACGGAAGAAACAGAAGAAGAGGAAGAGCTAGAATGAATAGAACAAAATCAACAAGGATTGTTGAGATAAATGAACGTATTCACTTTTGCCAGGATAGGGGATCGTGATTGCTGTTAGGAGGAAGGTGAATCGAGTGGTTCTTGCGCCCAACGACCTTAGACGTGTTATCAAGTTGTTCACAAAGATTCTGTTGATGGCGGTTCTACGTGTCCTGCTGGATGTCACGCTGCCAGGACCCTAACTCAAGGCTTCAATTTAACGTGGGAGATTGTTACTGCCTTCGAGGGAGATTTTTGATTAACGAGTATGCCGTGACCTTCACGGTTCTCTTGTCTATGTAAAGATCAACCAGTTTCTTATTCATCGCAAACTCGTATTTGGCAGGATACAATTCGGACAACCTGTGGGAGCCGACATGCTTGTAGACGGCCCACATCAGCGTTCTACGCCCCTTCATGCTGCCAACAAAAGACTTGCCGCAAACTCTGCAAGTCAGCTTCAAACCCGCTTCTGTTTTCATAATTATAAATTTGATTGGAGAAGTTAACAGTTTTTGGTTATCTTGCACGCAATGCTTCCATTCCCGTATACTTTCAGGACGGCTTTCATAGAATCCTCGCTGATATTGGTGTAAATCATGTCATCGCATATCATGTTGTAGGATTTTGGTGTGAAGCATTTCTCCATATTCAAGTAAAAGCTTGTCAACAGCCAGACAGCGGACAAAGTTACTAAGAATACGCCGAACAGGAATAATTGCGGATGTTTAACAAACAGCTTCATAATTCTAATTGAGCTTTTGTTTTATATTATTCCCCTAGTTTAGTGCAGCTAATTCAGTGTGGTATCGGCACATTCTCCCATCCGCAATTGTGAAGCCCTACGTACGCTGAAATTGAATTATGGAATGGAATTTTCCGGAGCCGCACGAGGACCCTCTGTACCAGAAGCATTACGACCAGAAGTACGGCAAGGGGGCATTTGAGCGGGACTTCAGGCAGAAGAAAGAAGAGGAAACCAAGCACGACGTTAGAACTCAATCCGACTTCTCCGAGCTAAGTTCCCCATTCAAGCAACACTGGAACAGCGAGCTTAACATAGGCATTCTCGAAAGGAAAGGCAAGTTCATCGGCGTCTGCGTGCTTGCTGCGAAGGAAATCACCGACAGGGAAAGCTACGTCAGAAAATTCGGGCTGGACTTTCGCAAAGATATCCAGTGGAACGCAGCCTCAAGCCTAATTGAACACCTTTCACGCTCTCCATTGTTCAAGGTCGTACTGGTAACTACGAAGAGAACTCCATTCCAACTAATCCCAGACGTACCGGAGAATCTAATCGGACGAAAGAACTGGGCGTCCAGAAATTACGAGTACCACAAGGAGTCATTCGAATCGGTCAACAAAGATGTGAAAGCTGCAAGAGAGTTCGGCATGTTTCCTGTGTCTGATGAACTGCGCAACAGGCAAAAAGAGGAAGCGTTGAACGCAGCGAGATTTCTCGACAAATCAAGAGCGATAGACTCGCAGATGCAAGAGCACTTGAAGCAATACAGAGCAATCAAGGAAAACGTCTTCGCAGCAGCCCTGTTCTTCTACATCTACACGAGCATACATGACACATTCGAGAAAGCTGTTGAGGAAATCAAGTCAAGGAAGGATGCGGCAAAGAAGGAAGCAACCAACACCTATTTCGTGAAATGCTCTGACGTAACAGATCCGCTAATAGTTTTCAGTCCTTCCTTTCCTCCGTACTGGGATGAAGTGAGCAAGTACTACAATCTGGTTCTGGCGAAAGACGTGGGCAATTTTGAATCTGACAAAGGAGTTGCCATGGTTCTAAGAAAGATGTTCACAACAGCTCTGGAAGTGCCGAAGGAGGAATTCCGTGTAGAGGAGCAGATTCACATTCCCAGCGAAGAGGTGAGCATCCCGGGCGAAAGGAAGGCGTTCATCGGGCATGTGATGAGCTCTGTTGTCAAAAGGAAAGTTACAAGGCAGCCTGTCTATTTTCCGCTCGACCTTTTGGTAAGGCATGCAACGCTCTACGGTGCGGTGAGGTCTGGGAAGAGCAGCCTCCTTTACACTCTCATCAAGGAAGCGGTCAGGAGCAACATCAGAGTAGTTGTGTTCGACCCTCACGGAAGCCTTGCGAACAATCTGAGGAAAAGCAGGCTGGTCAGCATCAACTACGTGAAGGGGGACATCACGCACTATCTTCAGAGAATCTACGATGAGGCATCTGCCTGGCCTGAAACCAACTCGCTCAGGCTTTTGGTCGTGCTGGACGAGACCAGGGAGTTCCGTTCAAGGAATCTTGTGCGCTGCATGAATTCTTTGGGAAAACGAGGCGTCGGATTTTTGCTTGCAACACAGTATTCGACGAGCCTGCCGCCTGAAGCAAGAAATGTGGGCACGTACTGGATTCTTTCGAGCATGACCGAGGTGGAGATGGAACGCTTCAAGGAAGTCACGCTTCATCCCAGCTCCAAGCTAATCACAAGATTACCGCGGTCTGCCAGCCTGCTATTTTCGCCGTACTTCTATCCTGAACCGATTTTCGTCTGGCACAAGAGAATCGAGCTGGTCGGAAGAAAACAGCCTCACTTCCCCATAGCAGACAGTACAACATCACACGAGCAGGACCAAGGCAATGGCGACAGGCTGGACAATACGAAAGAGAGTGGAACCGATGACTCGAACGTCGGGCCAGATACTGTTCTCGATGAAATGAAGAAACGTGTCGAAGAAATCAAGGCCATAGTGAATCGCATTGCTGCTGGTGGTGATGGTGGCGACATCTCCCGTAGCAAGATTGGCGGCGACACCAGTAGTGACGAGATGACGGCAACCTGCACAGTATGCGGCTACACATGGAATCCAAGAAAGAGCTTGGAAGAAATCAGAAAGTGCCCGAAGTGCAATAGCAGGAACTGGAAGGATGCCAAAGGGGACAGCAGCAGAGAGAGGGGGCGTCGCACGGATGACGACGATGACGACCAAGAAGCAGATGTCGAGCGTCTGGGACGGTTCCTCACGGACAGGTAATGGATGTACCACTGTCAGCACGACTGGCGAAAACATAGAGCAATTTCCCCTCGGTAGTCATAATAATGGTGTGCCTACCATTGGTAGTAGTAGTGAAGTGGTCTCCAATGTATGCGGGTACAAATGGCAGCCTAGGAAATCGTTGGAGCTAGTGAAGGAACGTCCCTCCTGCAAGACTAGAGAATGGAAATAGCCGTCTACTCGGCATATTGAGAAAGATGGGATGGATAACAAGAATGAATGGAAAAAAGTGAGTGGTGGTGCCTTAAGAGATCAGGCGACGATAGCGATAATCGAGAGGCATGTTGTTTGTAACATTAGCCAGAGGATGTCAAAGAATGACTGACATTTGGTCGAAAAGGAAACGCAGCCAAGTGATGGGAAGGATACGGAAGACAGATTCTAGTCCGGAACTCGTTCTTCGGAGCTATCTAAGACGTGCAAAGATCCCCTTCCGGACTTATGGGGTTCTTCCGGGGACACCTGATATAGTTATTGACCGTTCAAAACTTGCCGTCTTCATTCATGGATGTTTTTGGCATGGTTGTCCGCAACATTATCGTTTGCCTCACAGCAATGTGGAGTATTGGTCCGCAAAACTCGCGAAGAACAAGGCTAGGCACAGGACGATTGCTAGAAAGATCAGGGCAATGGGATGGCACACAAAAGTAGTCTGGGAGTGCCAAGTAAGGAAGAACCCACAACTGGTGGTCGTGCGTCTGTTGAGAGGATTGGGCAAAACGAGTGCAACTCCCGGACCCCCTAAAGACATTCCTTGATACTGGTCGCAACCGCGGTCGCAAGTAGTGGAGGGACTGCATTGCCGACCTGCCGCCAAGCGGCTGATGTGTACTCTGGCCTTGACTTTCCACGAACCTTCCAAGACGCAGGTATACCCTGAAGCCTCCTGATTTCCTCCAGCGTCAGCCTCCTATTCCTCCAATGAAACGGACCCACATACGGGCCAGGAGTTGCCTGTATTGTATGTGAAGTTCTCGCAGGATCCATTTTCAACAGAAAAGTCCAGAACTTTGAGCGCCACCTGAAAAGGGGCTTCTTTCGGTTGTAACGTGATGTGTAGTAAAGGTAGTTCATTCCAGGTGGAATCGCGTCCATCAAATGACCGTACATTCCACCAACAGTTTCAGCACCCTTTCGGTTAACTCCATCGTCCAACTTTCCGATGGCTTCCCTGGTGGTTACGTGAGCCTTGAGGCCCTTGCGGGGCGAGTCTCTGGGTGCGTGCGTTGGTCGCGGTGGGGTGGGAGTTATGTTGCCTTCCAGACCTACGATGAAAAGCCTATGCCGGCTCTGGGGAACACCATAATCGGCTGCATTCAGAACAAAAGAACTCACGTGATAGCCCATTCTTCGAAACCTTCGCTCCAGCAGTTGCAGGTCTCTGCCACCGTTCGAAGATACGAGTCCACGGACATTCTCCATGACGAACGCTTTGGGTTGAAGCTCGTGTACAATCCTGGAGAACTCGAAAACAAGACGTCCCCTCGGGTCCTTGATACCTTTGCGCCTACCCTCGTTGGACCTAGAGAACGGCTGACATGAAGGTCCCCCGAAAACTACATCAACGTCACCCTTGTGCAAGCCAGCCTTTCGGAGCAGCGTTGCTCCATCAATGTGAAACAAATCGGCAGGAAGAACAGTCTTTGACATTCCGTTAGCGCGCAGTGTTTCTATGCAGCGCGGGTCGTTGTCCGTTTCCAAGACGATCTTCATACCCGCTCTCTGAAAACCCAAGTCCATGCCTCCCATGCCCGAGAAGAGGCTCACGGCTCTGGGTTTCCATCCTGCCAATTCAATCAACCTTTCTTCGGCTGCAAATAACTCATGATCCGTTCGTTTGCATTCCTGAGCTGGACTGGTAGCGGAACGTTGACCAGACCCGTGGCATCGAAGCTGACGAGCAGCCATTGCCCCTTGGTGAATTTCAGTGTCTTCCGCATCATCTCTTCAGTAGCGCCGAAGGCGTCGGCAATCGCTTTCCTGTCATACTCGCGCGGCATCTTCGAGATGAAGTAGGTGTGCGGTTGTGCAATGATTGAGGTATCTAGGTATGCGACTCGCTGTGTCGCGATACCCATTCCTAGTCCAAATTTTCTGCCACGCCTAGCCAAAGTTGCGGCCGCCGCTTTGGATAGTGCATATGAGCCTTCTTCACGTGTACCGCCCGGTATGAACTCGTCCGCTTCATCATAGATGAAAAGGACCGGCGGATCAATTGTGCCGAGCCTCCTTCTTCCATGGAAAATCGAAAAAACCAAGTTTGCGGCATTCTCGCGAAGTTCGTCGTCCTCGTTGGACTGGAAAATCATCAAAGCAGGGCCATCTTGCTTGCTGAGCATCTGCTCTATGTCGAAGCGAGAAAGTATAGCATCATCAGGTGGTTTGGCCGTCGGTTCAACAACGCGCTTCTGGAGAACAGTCTTCATTGCGTTGACGACCGATCTGGCGGTTGGGCTCAAGGTGACCCTAGAGACTGCTGGGGTGGATCCGCCTACTAGCGATGCTTGAGTTGCCGTTGTTTGAGTGAAAGTTTCCGGTATACCCACGCTCAAAAAAGAGTTGAGTTCACTAAGCATCCGCTTGATGTCTGCAGTTGGCACTTGGTCGTAACCCCTGCCACCCAAGTTCGTGTCAACCCACTGAATTAGAGGGTTCTTAGCGGTTCCGAGAGTTCCTCCAATGCACGCTTCAAGCTCCACGCGAATGTCATCGACTCTCATGGCTTGTGGACCCTCGTAGTAAATCCGAATCTTTCTTGCCTTCAGCAGCCTCTTCACAACGGGGAGAAAAGTCTCCCGTTCGCCCGCTAGGTCCTTAGGCAACAGAAGAGTCCTGACGATTGCATCAGCAGCCGTGTCTTCCTTCTTCGAATCACCATAAAGATAATCTACCGTGGATTCTCCGCCTGGAACTGAATTCTCTCCGAAAACGACGATGTACGCGTTATCCAGCTTATCGAGGAGGTCGATGAGCAGACCTCCATACTCGGCCATCAGGTCGAATACACACACCTTAAGAGGTTTCTTGGTCGCCAAAATCGAATCGACAAGAGTACTCATCAAATTCGATTTGCCAGACCCAGTGAAGCCAAAGACACCAAAGTGTAACTTCAGTAGGTCGTCCACGGCCAATCTCACCTCCACACTGGGATTAAGGACGAGATTGCAAGGTGAAATAGCGAGAACGCTACCGCTGAGGAGCCCCTTGTTAATGATTTGATTCGTCAAATCGTCCGAGAGAAGATGAGCCTCTTCGCCTATCATTGGAAGACTGTTGTCTGGTGAGGTGCCGAGATTCTTTTTCGAATCGAAAACCAACTGAATTCCGGTAGGAATTGCTTCCGCTCTGATCTTGGTAGTCTGTTCCGTGGGTTCTTCTTGCTCCCAGTCCACTCTCGCGCTCTTAGCTGCCTCAAGGAAGAAACCGGGAAACGCCTTCTCAGCTTCTGCTGAGGACGTGCCAAGGGCATAATGCGCCGGAAGTACGGACACCAACTCTAGGATACTGAAGATATCTTTGCCATCACTGTTTGCAAAACTGCGTACCGCAACCAAGTCACCTTCACGTACTAATGTGATGTACTTCCGAGTATACGGAAACCAGACAACGTAAGATAACCCCGCGGGTTCACTAGCATCCATCGACACCAACACCCCTTGGGGCTCCTCTTTGAATTCTGTCATTCCTCCCATCACCTACCCAGCCTGTCACGAATTTCCCTAAAGGTCTTTGAAAGTGGCCTAGCTCTGAAAGCCCATTCGCTGGAGTCGAGAAGGCCGAGTATCCGTCTTTTCATCGATTTCGCTCCCCAATCCGCCTGGTGGAGGGGCTCGGGATATCCGAGGGCTTCTGGATAGTGGTTCCGCACCAATACAGCGAGCAGATACATTGTCAACTTCTGTAGGCGGCCAGGCCCTGTTGACCCATCGAAGTACAACGGATTTACTGCGCCAAACTGATCAGTCATAATCTCCAAAGATGCCGAATCTTTATCGTCCCATCCAGCGTAGGATAGACGGTCCAAGAAAATCGCATGTGAGGCTAGGTTGCGATCAGGGGTAACGAAGAACTGCACGAGGCTCCTCAGAGTCATTCGCTCCGGGCGTGTCGTCTCGCCATAGGCCGGATGTTCGTAGCCCTTGATTTTCCAGACGCCGTCCTTCGGCTCGGGATGCAGAGTCATGAAGCATGAATCGAACTCCAGTGTAGCCCATGGAGCCTTCAAGTCGGGCGAGAGGTTCGGCAGCAATTCTGCTATGCTTCTGTCTGTAAGGGGTAGGGCAAGATGCTCCGCCGGATCCAAAGTTCTCTTAACGCACACTGAACCCAGAAAATTCCGATAGAAAAATCGTGAACCCGAGTCCTTGACAATCCCCGTCAGTAGAATCTTGCGTTTCCAGCATGTCTCGATAAGTGCACGAAGGCCCACGCCGACAAGAAACATGACATCACGAGGACGGAAATATTCTCGTTCGCCCGGAAGAGCCTTGAGTTCGTATGTGACTCCGAGCGGATCCTTCGCCCTGAAAAGCTTCTCACAGATACGTTCGAACACCCGCAGGGTTTTCTGCCAAGAAGCACGTGGATCCTCGTTGAAAGTGAACGTGGCATTTGCCTCGTCGAGGTTCCCTAGTCCAATCTTTGCCAGGTATCCGGCGCCACCCTTGAAGTTTCTCTCCGGAAACCCCTTGCACTTCGAAGCTGTCACCGTCTTCGTTTCTTGCCATACCGCCTCGGCAATCACGCGGAAGTGGGGTTGGAAGTTCTTCGGTGATGGTATGCCAAGCTTTTCGTTGAACGGATGTGCCAGAGCGATTTGCATGTCTCCCTTAGAGAGTGTCTCTCCGTCGAAAGTGCCTTGGTCGAGCACCAAATACTTAGGACTGAAACTTGTGTTACCCAGAATTCCCCCGATGCTGTTGTCGAGCATGATGATTCTAGGAGCCTCCACGGAAGATGACTTGGCAAGTTCGTAAGCCAAGTAGACCTCAGCGAGCTGCATGATCTTTGTGTGAAGTGAGGAAATATCTGCCACCTCGCTATCAGTCATGACCGGAGGAGAGTCAGTGTCGCTGTCTTCAACGACGTGGTGCATGACATCCGGCGGTATCGGCACAAATGCGACCATTGAAACGTCACGGTTCAGTTCCCAGCGCTGATAGTGGATCTTGCCTGTCGGTTCGGAAAGTGAAATGATGCCTTTTGATCCGTACGCGCCACCATAAAATGACATGAAATTCGCCGACTGCTGCTTGTGGCAGCTCCCGTCAACAGCAACAAAGGCAATTTCCGTCGTCCCAAAGAACTGCTCAGCGAGACGTTTCACATCGAGTCGGTCCATCTGGTTCTCGGAATAGCGTGAAAAGCTGGCAATGAATTCATAGACAAGTTTCTGGAACCGATCCTTTAGAGTCTTGGCATGGGTCTTCAGTCGCTCCTCGTATTCACGCTGAGACGTGACCAAGCTTCCCTGATATTGAGTATATACTTTGGAGAGTTCAGACACATCGATGCACCTGAAACAAGGTTCGGCAGGCTTGGACGCCAACAACTACCATATATACAAATTTGGGTCTCGTGAAGCTTAAATTTTCGGGTACGAGATGCTCGATGCTCTTTCAATCATCAACGGCATCATTATGCCCTACGACCTGGGCAGGCAATACGAAATCTGGGACTGCCCCTTCTGCGGACAGGATACAATCAGCATTATTCATTTTCCTAAGTGCGTGAGCGTCAAGCGCAGCAGGACTGTAACATTTGTTTGAGTATGCGACACCTCATCTTTAAGAAAACCTAACACCAAATATTATCATTGATGGTCGGCCAGTACGAAGAGCTCAGTTGTCCTTTTTGCGACAAGGGAATCATACGAACTATTCACATCGCCGGTGCGATAAGCGTCAAGAGAAGTGGAGCTCGGTCATTGCCAGGAAAAACCTCTGTGCATAAGAGTTCTGACGAATGGCTGATTCAGTCTGGATGTCCGACATGTGGGAAGACACGCGAAGAAATCGAAAGTAAGCTGAAGAAAGACGGAGCAATCTAGCGCACGATCAAATTTAAGACAATGAGGAACTAATATCTATAATATCAGCGATGCGGCATCAAACTTTGAATCGAGTGCGCATTAGAGCTAGAGAAGTCGAATTATGTTTACGGTGATAGTATACAGAACCTACTGAATGAGCTGAAGAGCCTGCTCAGCAAAGACGAAAGGCTGACAGCAGACGGGGAGCTCCTCAAGAACAAGATAGTCGAACTCGCACTGAAGCTCGATGAAAAGCTCGTAGAGCTTCTCCTATCCAACGCACGTTTTAAGGAACATTTCTTCGTCCAAGTTGGGAAGGTACTCTTTTTCGACAGAGACAAGTTTGTGAGGTTTGTAAGCAACAAGGAATTCCTTCCGGATTCGTACACAGGCTTCAAGAACAGAATTGGGCTGACTGTTGACGAAGAATACGTGAGTGAGACGAAGGAAGTTGTACTGTCCTTCCCGTTCAAGGATTGTGTGCTTGAAGGCGACCAGAGGAAAGAGGATGAGGACCGTGATGAGATATTCTGGAACGAGACCCTAGCCCCAGATGAAATTGATAGGCTTCTAGAGCCGAAAGTCTTGACGAACTTCAAGCAGGTTGACAGTACTGGTGCACATGAGGCAACTCAAGTTCAGCCTACTGAGAACCTAGTGATAAGAGGAAACAATCTCTTGGCTTTGCATTGCTTGGAAAAGCGGTTTGCTGGACGTGTCAAGCTCATCTACATCGACCCGCCCTACAACATCGGAGGAGATGGATTCAACTATAACGACAGGTTCAACCACGCCAGTTGGCTCGTCTTCATGAAGAATCGGCTTGAAGCCGCGAGAAATCTCTTGAGAGAGGATGGAGTCATAGTCGTACAGATAGATGACAACGAAGTCTATCATCTGAAAATCCTGATGGGTGAGATATTCAAGAGTGCCCCGAGCGGCAAAAGCAACTTCGTTCAGATGGTTGAAGTCAAGGCTAACGAAGGAGCCGCCAACGAGTATCAAAATCCATTCATGCCGAAGATATGCGAGTACCTTCTGATTTATGCGAAGAACTATGACAAGCGAGTCTACAAACCGATTTGGGTCAAGAGCAAGGTCGACAGAGCATACGGAAAGATAGTCCTGAATCCTCAGGAGAAAGATTTCAGGAAATGGAAAATCGGCAATGTGATGGACGAATTTGTGAAGGTGTACGGCGAGAAAAACAAGGACAATGAGGATTTGCTTTACGAGTTCGTATTCAAGAACATTGATAGAATATTCAGGCTCATCGATCCGAAAGGTGCTGGAAAGGGACTAGTCGAGGGAATGGAAGAGTCTAAGAAAAACACATGGGCAGTTTACAAAAGGGAAGATAAGGAAGACATCCTCTGCTACAAGGGCGCAATGGTACGGTTCTATTCCAAGAACTTGCAGAAAGACATCGATGGGAACACTGTCATCGCGAGAGAACTCGGGTCGTTGTGGACAGACATAGCATGGACCGGTATAGCTAGTGAAGGAGGTGTCAAGCTCAAGGGCGGAAAGAAGCCTGAAAAACTCTTGAGACGAATAATCGAGATGTCGACTGAGCCAAAAGAGATTGTACTTGACTTCTTTTCTGGAAGCGGAACTACAGCAGCTGTGGCTCACAAGATGGGTCGCCAATATATTGCTGTGGAACAGCTGGATTACGGCGAGGACGATACTGCACAGAGGCTCAAGAACGTAATCGGTGGCGACCAAAGCGGGATTTCGAAGGCGGTTGGATGGAAGGGTCGAGGTTCGTACATTTACTGCGAACTCATGAAGTTGAATCAGGTCTTCACCGACGAGGTTCGCAAAGCCAAATCCAAGGAAGATATCAAGAAGATTTGGAAGTCACTGGGAGAGAAAGCCTTCGTCAGCTACCGTGTTGACATAAAGAAATTCGACGAGTACGCCAAAGATTTCACTGACCTGAGTCTCCACGACCAGAAACGGTTCTTGTTGGAGTTGCTGGACAAGAATCAGCTATATGTCAATCTGGGTGAGATCGACGATGCAGACTATGGGGTTTCTAAGGAAGACAAGAAGCTCAACGCGCAGTTTTACACTAGGTGATCAGAGTTCAGAGTCTACGAGAACTGTTTGATGCCGCATCCACGCTGAGGACCATCGGCAGCGAAATACCTGATTACATTGTCAAGAACCTGAATCCAAATTTCATACTAAGAGAATACCAGAAAGAGGCGCTCCTTCGTTTCGAGTACTATTTGAACAATTATCCCAACAGGACACGTCCTGCATGGCTGCTGTTTCAGATGGCCACCGGAAGTGGTAAGACGCTTGTCATGGCGGCTCAGATACTTCACTTATATGCTCAAGGATATCGGAACTTTATCTTCTTTGTCAACAGCACTAACATCATTGAAAAGACGAGACAGAATTTTCTCAATCCATTTTCCGCCAAGTACCTCTTCGCAGAGAGGATAGCCTTTGGCGATAGGGAGGTCAAGATTAACGAGGTTTTTGACTTCGAATCATCGAACTCCGACGACATCAACATACTCTTCACGACGATCCAAGGTCTGCACACCACACTGAACCTACCAAGAGAGAACTCTGTGACATTCGAGGATTTCAAGGACAAGAAGATTGCCCTCATTTCCGACGAGGCACACCACATCAACACTCTCACAAAAGGCAAACTCACTGAGGAAGACAAGGAGAATAAGTCGTCTTGGGAAAACACGGTGACAAAAATCACGAAGGCGAACGAGGCTAACATTCTCTTGGAATTCACAGCCACAATCGACATGGAAAACCCGGAGATACGAAGCAAGTATCATGATAAGTTGATCTACGAATATTCATTGCGACAGTTCAGACAGGATGGCTACTCAAAAGAAGTCAACGTTCTTGAATCAGACATACCGGCTCTTGAGAGAGCTCTGCAGGCAATTGTCCTAAGCCAATACAGGCGGAAGATAGCTGAGAAGAACAAAATCTTCCTCAAACCCGTTGTCCTCATGAAGTCGAAGACTATAACGGAATCCAAGTCCTTCGAAGAGCAGTTCCACAGAATGATGAAGGAGCTGAAGAAAGAGGACCTGCAGAAGGTGAAGAATAGAGCTCAGACGGTCATCATGAAGAAGGCCTTTCAATACTTTGAGAAGGAAGGCATTTCTCTTGATAACCTCGCCAAGGAATTACGGGAGGACTTCGAGCCCGAAAAGTGTCTTCCCATTAACTCAGAGGAAGACAGCGAAGAGAAACAGCTGACTGTGAATTCTCTGGAAGATAGAACAAACCAGATACGAGCAATATTCGCCGTTAACATGTTGAATGAGGGTTGGGATGTCCTAAACCTATTCGATATTGTGAGACTTTATGAAACAAGGGATGCAAAGGCTGGTAAGCCTGGCAAGACGACAATAGCGGAAGCCCAACTGATAGGGAGAGGTGCACGCTATTTTCCTTTTACGCTGAATGAAGCTCAGGACAAGTACAGACGCAAGTTCGATCAAGATACAGATAGCGAATTGAAAATTCTGGAAGACTTCTACTATCACAGCAGGACCGATTCCAGATACATACAAGAGCTTAGGCAGGCGCTGGTAAGCACTGGCATACTCCCCAAGGAGACCAAGGAGATTCAAGTCAACGTCAAAGACTCAATAAAGAAAACTGATTTTTGGAAGAATGGCAAAGTCTTTCTGAATCAAAAGGTCATGAACGACAGAAAACACATTCGCTGTCTGTCGGACCTCAAGGTCTCCTTACGTCAGAAATACACTCTGTATACGGGCCAGTCGCAGGAATCTGAAATCTTCGAATCTGCAAATACGCAATCGCCTACCAAAGTCAGCAGAGTGGTCAGGTTTTCCGATATGAACCCTGGGATAGTGAGGAAGGCCATGGCTAAGCTCGATTTCTACGCCTTCTCGAACATTTCTCAATTCTTCCCGAACATATCTTCCTCAAGGGAGTTCATGACCGCCGACGGATACATTAGGGACATGGAGATCGAAGTCACTGCCAATCGAACCCAGATAGATAGCCTGTCGCCAGATGACTATCTGCACATTGCAGTTGTAGCGCTCGATAGGCTCTCGAAAGAAATCCAAAGAGTTACCACAGATTACGTCGGCACCAAAGAATTCAATGCTGCTAGGATAAAGGAATGTGTCAGAGACAAATCTCTCAACGTCGCCATAGATGAAAACACCGGCCAGGAAAGAGGAAGATCAATGAAGGAGTCGGCGAACACCGATCTTCGGATTGATCTGAGCAACAAAGACTGGTACATCTATGATGACAATTATGGCACTTCCGAGGAAAAATACCTCATCAAGTTCATCGACGATGTTATGGACAAGTTACGTGGGAAATTCGCGGAAGTGTATTTGCTCCGCAATGAGAAACTCTTCCAAATCTACCGATTCAGCGATGGATCAGCAATCGAACCAGACTTTGTCCTTTTTCTGAAGGAGAGCAATGGCTCTAAGAAGGTCTGCTACCAACTGTTCGTCGAATCAAAAGGGGATTGGTTGATTGAGCATGATAGATGGAAGGAAGACTTCCTGAGGCAAATCCAAAGCGAGCATAGGATTGTCACGCTGTTCGAGAATGAGAGATTCAAATTAGTTGGAATGCCATTTTTCAATGAAAGCCTGAGAAAGGGATTTGTCGATAAGTTGCAAGAAGTCACGGGGCTGCAACTTTAGGCTCATCGCATTGACCAGTTGCTAGTTGAGGGGGAATTGGACAAGTGATCTTACGATGGAGAATAATCAGAGCGGTCTTGTCGAAAGGATTCTACAAACCCCGAAGCCTCTATCAGAGGAACAGAGACGAGCTGTCCTTTCTAAGGCGAAGTATCTTAGGATAGTTGCAGGCGCAGGAACCGGCAAAACGGAGACGCTAACACGCAGAATTGTATACCTCATAATGCACGAGAAGGTTGAGCCGAAGTCAATAGTTGCCTTCACGTTCACCGAGAAAGCTGCTCAGGGGATGAAGAGCAGGATCTATGACAGAGTAAAGGAGCTCGGCGGAGACGAGGCTTGTGCCAAGCTGGGAGATATGTACGTCGGCACAATTCATGGCTTCTGCCTTCGTGTCTTGGAGGACGTTTTTCACTACGGTGACCACGAAACACTTGATGAGAACAAGGAAATGGCTTTCCTGCTAAGGTTTGGCTGGGCCCTAGGCTTGGGCAAAAGCGGCAGATACTCCGATAACTGCGAGTTGTTTCTCAAGTCGGTTAATGTGGTGTATGATGAATTATTGCCTCGGGGCAAGCTGAAGGAAGCGAATCCGGTCTTCTTCAAACAATTAGAGAAATACGAGGAATTCCTAAGACAGTATCGCCTTCTGAACTTTGGGCAACAGGTTGCCTATACGGTACACCATCTGGAAGCCAAGCCTGAGGCATTAGACTATATCAAACACCTCATCGTCGATGAATACCAGGACATCAACAGAGCACAGGAAAAACTGATTCGGCTCATCGGAGACAAATCGACAGTCTTCATAGTAGGCGATCCACGCCAGAGCATATACCAGTGGAGAGGCTCTGATGAGAAATGCTTTGAAGACTTCCTGAAGGTGTTTCCAGAAGCTGCGCAGGTAACACTAAGGGAGAACAGAAGAAGCGTCAACGAAATCGTCAACATTGCAAACAACGTTGCCTCGCATTTTGGTCACTCGTATGATCCGTTGCAGCATAAGAGACCTGAAAGTGGATTGGCTTGCATCATTGTTCACGACACTCCAGAGTCTGAAGCAGACTGGATGGCAAAGAGCATTCAGGAGTTGGTGCTGGAGAGGAAGGCTTGCAGTTATTCGGACATAGGTATCCTAGTAAGAAGCGTCGCCACGTCGTCAGGACCATTCCTTGAAGCGTTCAGACGGATGGACATACCGTTTGTTGTCGGAGGAAAGGTAGGGCTCTTCAAGAGAGATGAGATACAAGCAGTAGCGATGTTGTTCACCTGGCTGTATGAAGATGGGTTCTGGCTACCTAACCCTTCCAGTTGGCATGATAGAATTCAGGGTGATGACCTTCTCGATGGAGCACTTGACAAATGGAATGCCTGTATGGGCAAGTCCTTCAGTATCCCTTCCGATACAGCTGAAAGGTTGACCGAATGGAAGTCGTCGGCTGAAGCGGGGAAATTCAGGAGTTTCATAGATGTATTCGAGAAGCTACTCGCCATCATCGGATATCTGAATTTGAATTCCAGCAACAAGATACATGCTACAATAATGGCAAATCTTGGCAGGTTCAGCTCTCTACTTGACGACTATGAAGCGTCGGTGAGTTATGGCGGGAGAAAGAAGGATATCAAGGATTTCTTCAAGGGCCTATTCTGGTTCATCAACAGTTACGCTGCAACGGCGTATGAGGAGCAGCAATCAGATGATCTCAGAGGGATAGATGCCGTACAGATAATGACGATTCATCAAGCAAAAGGTCTCGAATGGCCCGTTGTCTTCATGCCATCGCTCGACTCCGATAGGTTTCCTCCCAAGAGAGCAGGCAAGCCACAGGAGTGGCTTGTCCCAAGAGAGCTGTTCAATGCAGTGAGATACGAAGGAAGCCAAGAAGACGAAAGGCGGCTATTCTATGTCGGGGTCACCAGAGCAAGAGACCTACTGTGTCTCGGCTATTTTTCAAGAAGCAGCAGACAGCGACACCCAAGTATCTTCGTTTCAGAGATCGGGGACAAGCTCATCTCTCTGCACGGGAAGGGCAAATTACCTGATCTTGCCATTCATAGAATGAGAGACGAAGAAGAACTCGATACATTCAGCGCTGGTGAGGTCATTTCGTACTTGAGATGTCCATGCTTCTACCGATTCAGAGAAATCTGGGGATACAAGCCCGAAATAGTTCGAGAACTGGGTTATGGCAAGAGCCTTCACTTCTGCTTGAGAACTGCAACAGAACCAATCAAACATGGCAAAGACCCTGTCCTCGTAATGCAAAGTGTGGTCAGAAAGAATTTCCATCTGCCTTACGCGCCCGACAATGTGCAAAAAATAATGATGAACAACGCAGAAAGAGTATTGACTAATTTTGTAATCAAGAATTTGGAAGATATCAGAAACATCGAAGCCGTGGAAGTAAGGCTAGAATTCCCAATGGAAAGATCTACCGTTGCTGGTAAGGCCGACGTCATAATGAAAACTGGCGAGAAGGACATGCAGGTTCGAGACTACAAGACATCAGATGAGGTGACGACGCCTGCCGAATCTGCATTGCAGGTCAGAATGTATACAATGGGTCTTCGTATGTTAGATAAGCCCATCGGCTCAGCTTCGGTGGCAAATCTCCGAGATGCTAGAATAGAACCCGTTCCCGTGGGCGAGGAGGAAACGAAGAAGGCACATGCACTTGCAAGAACCGCTATCGAAGGAATCCTAAAGCGAAAGTTTGAGCCCAAGACGGGACCACACTGCACTCAATGTGACTTCAGAAGCATTTGCAAAACCGGTAGCGAATATCATAGAATGTGAGCCAAATCCACAAGAACTTTCTTCGCCATCTTCAAGGAGTCAAGGCTCTTCAGCCCTGCGAAGACTATTTTGCCGTTCGCAAACATCAGGATTGATGCTCCCTCAAGCTCCTTCGCATGGTATATCGCCGCAGCAAACTGCTCTGGTTTCAGTGAAGCTGTTCCAAGTTGATCGTGTGGCCGAGGTCAGCGGTTGCGACTACGTTGACGACTGCAACCTTCAGTGACCTCTGCATTTGCACATTTTGGCCTCTGTCCCTTTGGACAGCGGAGCCCGTTTTCATCGTTGTGCATATCACTCTCAGTCATTGCTCGTGAAAAAGCGTGCGATGGCCTTTGATTCATCCGGTATTGGCACTCTTCCCTCTGCGTAATCAAGTTGGTCGCGCAACTCCAAACCTACAATAGGTGAATGAGTGGCAGATGACTATGCAAAGCACAGGGAAGAGAATAGAAAAGATTACGAAGAGCTCGTAAGGCTCAAGACTTACGCCACTGCTGAGGCTCTCTATGGTCCCCGTTACACCATGGATATCCTGACTGGAAAAGAGCCCCTTTATGACAAACACATCGCTCAGAAGCTTTCTTGGATCAGAGACGCCGAGACTCCGGCTGACATCGATAGGGCACTGAAAAGAAGGACTGATGCCGAGGTTCTTCAGAGCCTCATCAACACCTGGTACACTTCTCCGCCTGACATCACTGGATATGAGGCTACGAAGTACTACTTCAGAAAAGTCTACGGTGAGGAGAAATATCATCAAGTGTTCGACGATGAGTCGGTCGACGCCGACCAGGTTCGTGCGTTCCAGCTTCGTGTTCTTGGCGATTATGAAGAGGACTAATCGTTTTCTGTCTCTTCATCTGATATCTCGTGAATATTCAGACCGATTCCTTCTACCTTTTCCAGCAGCATCCTTCGTGCACTGTTAACCCTGTCGAAAGCCTTCGTCAGGCAGTCATCCGATTCCGCAACCAGCCTACCTATCTCTTTCTGTTCCTTCATGCTCAGCAACGGTATCTTAAGCGACTGTATGTATTCGGGAGTTATCTCGTCCACGACTGAGCCGTGGATGCCTGGCTTCAAGAGAGCAGAACCAATCTCTGAATTCATCAGTGCATACAGATATCCAGGGTCGATTTTGGTTGTGTTAGGGATAACTCGTATCACATGCTCCGTGACTGCGATGTTATCAAGGAATTTCGGCACTTTGACAACGACTCCGACTGTCCCAGATCGAGTAATGAGAATCCAGTCTTTCCGAACAAGAAGGGTCTCAAGATCTTCCGTATTCTTTGACAGATGCTTGACGTTCACTAGGTCCCATTGTGTGATATCCGCCCCTGACAGAAACGGGATGCCCATCTCCTCGCTGACGTAAATGCGCTTGAAACGATTAGGAAAGAACACCCGTTCAGAGACCTCGCCTATTGTAGCAACACTCCAGAGTCCCTTGGTAGCATAGTCTTCGATGATCTTTGTGATTTGCGACTTCAATGGGCTGTAGTACGTAGCATCGAGCCTGCTTCCAAGCTGACTGAAGGTAATCTTGTACCCTTTGTTCATTGGGGTGCACCTAGGAACTGTCTGTATGCCATCGTGATGTCTGGAAGATCGTTGTCGATGATTGGATTGTTTTGCGCGTTAAGGATAAGTCTTCCGTGCTCATCTCGCCTGAAGATTGGGTTGCCTCTCTTGTCGTGTCCAACCTTCCCGGCGACAGCCATGAAGACAGGATAATCTCTACCGTTGTCCTGCTTCTTCTGGATGAACAACGCACTGGTGAGCGTGCCCGTGTGTGGTAGGAACGTTTCCCTCGGCAAGTCCACCACTGCGAGGATACGAGCTCGGCTCTTGACATATTCTCTTGTCGCCTGAATGATTGGATTTTTCTCATTGCTCAACGTTCCTCTGCTCATTACAATTCCGAGCCTTCCTCCAGGCTTCAGCAAGTCCAAGCATCGCTCAATGAACAGAATCTCAGGCACCTGTGACGTTAGCACTTCATCGGTTTTTTCCCATGTTCCGTTCTTCTGAATCCATTTGTGTCCAAGGTCGAATTGCTTGAGTATTTCTCGCTCGAATATCTTCGCCTTCGCGCCCATCGGCGGATTGGTAAGCACGATGTCGTAACTGTTTGGTTTGATTTGCTTTCTCGTCTCATAGTGCCAGCGTTCATAGTCTGCTAGGCTATTTTCCGCGAACACGTTTTCATGACTTGCGTCATTCATAACTAGATTCATTTTCGTAGTCTTGGCCAACAGAGGATTGAAATCAATCGCGAAGATGCAGCGCTCTGCGATTTCTTTCTTGATATCATCCACCTTCTTTTTCGGGATAATGCCTTTCTCTGCGGCATGATTGACCTGCCCTCTGACATAATTCACTGCGAAAATCAGAAAACCGCCAGAACCAGCCGCCGGATCGAGAACCAGATTGTAAGGCTGTGGGTCAAGCATCTCCACCATCATTCTGCAAACGGTTCGTGGCGTGAAATATTCTCCCCGTTCCCCTCTCAGATTCGCTCCGATAATTGTCTCGAAAGCCGTTCCTTTCACGTCGGTGTCTGTGTTAAGAAGTGTGTACTTCTGGAGTTCGCCCACAGCGTATGCGAGGACATGCGATTCAAGCAGTATCTGGTCATTTACTTCGAATACACTGGAATACCGTGACTTCACTTCGGTGAAGAGTCGCGTGATTCTCTTTACAACCGCCTTCCTCCCTTCCTCGGTGTCGTTCTCACTGGGTGTTATTCGAAAATCGCAGACTTCTGTAATGCTCTTCTCATCCTGAACCTTGCAGAAAATGAGCTTGAGAAGTTCGTGAAATATCTGGTCATGCCTAAGCCCTTGATTGACATAAACGAAATTGTGAATCCTGTCGAAAACAGTTTTCAGATCGAGAGCTGAGACGAGTTGGTCCTTTCTGTATTTGCCAATATCTTCTAGCGAGAATCCGTTCTTTGGGATGTCGGGAATAGGCGTGAATTTGCGAGGATGTTTTGGCTGCATGTAGAAATAGCGTATGTCTCGGCCATTCGTCCACACGGAGAATTCCGCTGGAGTGGCAGTCACGTATGAGAGAAGCTGGAGATCGTAGCTATGCTCCGGCGGCTCTGTCTCCACTATGATGTAGACATTCTCCTGCGTTGTCCTTTTGCTATCTCTGAATACGACGATGTCTGCTCTTTCTTTCCCTACGCCGACTCCTCGCTGGATTGGGAATTCGATGGTCATCTGGTCCTTGTCGTAGCGATATACCTCAACCAAGAGTCTCTCGAATTGCTGCCGCACTTTCTCCTCAGGCGTGTCACGGAGAACTTTCCCGGTGATATAGTCACGGAAGTATCCTTTCTCTAGATGGATTTCGGACACTTTCCCTTCGAGTGTCTGCTGACTAGACAAGAGAACACACAGCACTTTTGCTGTGCATAAGCCGTATTTAACTTATGCATGGCACTTTTGCTCCGCTCAAAAGACCATTGTCCCTTGAGCACGTAACATTGTCGTGCCTTGTCATCTTCACAGGTCCAGCATCTGCTCAACCGATTAGTGCAATATCCCTCAGACATGAGTCAAATCACGGTGGACCAAGCTCGACAGTTAATACGAGATATTGGCGAACTCTTCAAACAACACCTGCTCGTGAATGGAGTTCAAGAACGAACTATCAGACGCATGACGACGAAGTTCCGCGACGCTGGGCGGAGATCTCCTCCTTGGATGCAAGGTTCTGCGATGGGTGCACGAAGCCCACAGACAGGAGCTGACGGAAACAGACAGAACAGATGGCTGTTTCCAGCTAATCACCCGTTCTATGCAGACGAAAAGACGGCGACGCTCACAGAGGTGAAATACTATCTACAAACGCTGTCGATGCAGGATGCGCCGAGTCTTCCGACCGCCCAGCTTCAGAATCGCTTTTCTCAGCTGCTGGGCCACGAGCTTGCGCCAGGAAAGTTCCTTGATCCTCTTCAGAAAATTCCTGTGTCTTTTGCAAAATTCAGCCAAGACCTTCGATACGTCGAATCAGGTCATCTAGTTCCCCTGAGTAGAGGCGGCAAGCATACTCCAGAAAACTCAACCCTCATGCTCAAAGACAGCAACAGACTGCAAGGCGATTTTACAGTGGATGAAGTGGTGCAACTCATGAAAAATACTCTGGAGAAACACGGGTTTACAGTCGAAGGAAACCCTTAGCGGGATTTTGGGATCGTGTAATGGGTCCCGTTACGACGAATATAGACATTGAAACCTTTCTGACATCTGTTACATTGAAAATGCGTGACGTTCATTCCTGAATATACCCACTTATTCGTTGGCTTTGCATTCACTAGATTGCCGCATCTAGGACATTTCACCAAAGCCTGCTTACTTCCTGCTCCTCTTCATCGACTCCCATCCCTTCTTCACAATCTCCTCGTAGATGTTCGAAAGTTTTGGAATCGGCCGATTGGACTTCAGCGCTTCAGCCACTAGGTCCCTATGATAGTTTGCTACATCCTTTGCAACTTCCTCGTCAAGCGTGAAAGATACCTTGACCTTCGCCAATTTGCTTCGGTAGAAAGTAGATAGTAGATACTCTTATACCTATGCTGGTGGATAGTAGATAACGGAAAATAGAAGGTAGAAGGATTGGACGTAAGCTACCTGTTCCAGATGTTCCTTCGCCAGTTCGCACCGATAGCGTCGTTCCTCGCAATCTCATCATTTCTTTATGTCGCACTCGGCAAGTCGAAGATGTTCCACTTCCATCCTATTCCTCGTTTGATCCTGTCGACAATCATCGGCCTGTACTCTGCAAACTCGTTTGACTTCTCAAGGATAATCAGTGTGGCTGCGACTGCGACCTTGATCGGAATCGTTGCAGTCCTGGTTTGGAACGTGGCCCTCCAGCGTGGCAAGACTCTGCAGCAATCTATTGGAGTCGCCAGCGATCTCGGCAGCCAGCTATCAAAGTATCAGGAAATTCTGCTCAGGAAGCTATTGGGTGAGGGCTCGAAGTAGATGCCAGATGTCCGATACGATCCTGACGGAGCGAAACGCCAGTGGGTGATTTTCATCCTAATCGCAGTCATCGCTCTAGTCCTTCTTGTCTTCAAAATGCGCAAGGAGATTCAGAAGTTGAGGAAACAGATCCAAGAGGTTGAGAACTGGAGGTAGGAGACATGAAAACAGGGATGATCTTCTATCTTTTCATTGTTGCCTTCCTCGTAGCTATTGGCACAATGTTCACTTGGTATGCTCTCGCCGGCGATTGGGTGAACACCAGTATGCCTTCTGATTTCCAAGCATTGACCCGGTGGGAGTTCGTCATGGCTCTGTGGCTTGGCATGGGCGTGGTTCTAATCGGAGGATATCAAGGCGCAAAGGATTCTGGCTGGGAACTGCCAACATACGAGACTTCCGATTCCGCAGGCGAAGGTGCACAAGCTAAGCGCACGCTCTACAACGCAACCGCGACAAATAGGCTTCAAGCTGCAGACGCTTTGACCCTTCAACCTTGGCCAGACGAGGAGGTGAGAAGAGAATGAGTGAGTATGTTGTGAAAAAGAAGAAAGTCAGACTCGTGCCGACGGTAGGCTCTCTTCCGCCGCAAACGGTGGAGGTTCCTGAGAACATGAGCGTAGGCGAAGCAATCGGCCGTGTATTCGGTGAGAAGCTGAAGAACAAACGCGTGGTAGTGCAGAATGAAAAGGACGAGCCAGTGTCTACGGATACGAAAGTAGGCGAAGTCGATGAAGTGAAGATAACTCCGTTCACGGAAGGCGGAAAATCATGAACACTGAAGCAAAACTAAGGCGAATAGCAATCGAAGCCGTAAAGCTCGCCGCAGCTGACCCCGATGTGGTACATGAAAGGAATACTTTCCACTGCTACATCTATCCAAGGAAGGGGGCGCCGAGACAGATCATTCTCCAGACATCGCTAGACTATCCCTTTGTACAACCCAAAGTCTGGGTGCGTCCATTCGCGGACATTCTCAACGTATCGCATCACATTCTTTCAGAAGGCGAGGTGTGCTACATGTCTGACGATTGGGACCCGACTCTGCACACACTGACTTTTGTTTTCACCCAAGTTAAGCGAATCGTGTACGAAGCTGTGAACGCAAGGTATGGAGCATGAGGCTGAAGCTGACAAAGGATGCTTACATGAGGTTGATGGAGATTGGGTTTTCATGCTATGAAAATGGCTTCACAGAAAAGTGCGGTTTTGCGATTGCCAAAGGAAACACTATCACAGACATTGTCGAAGCAACTGAATCATCCACCCCCGTACATTGCTCCCTCGACTACGCAAGATTGTCAAGTCACAAAGAGCGACTGGAGGATGGAAGCAGGATATCTTGCTGGTTTCACGTCCACGACGGTTTCTGCACGCCCAGCTGGACTGATGTCAGCACCCAGCATGCTTGGGAGGCGTTCGGTTGCAACTACTCGGTGCTTGTTGATGCAAGACATGCCGAGATCAGATTCTGGGGATTGAATGGTGATGAGGTAGTCTACTTTGACTTTGAAGTTGAGCCAAATTTTCGCGAAGCAGAACGACTACGTAGACCTGAAGCTAATGAGGAAAAAGAAAGCAGCTGTATTCGGAGTTGGACAGTTAGGCTCGCTTTCGGCTCTATACTTGGCAAAGTCTGGAATAGGCTCCCTAGTGCTGTTAGACAAAGACACAGTGGAATTGAGAAATACAAATGTGCAGTTGCTTTACTCTCCGGAAGACATTGGCTTGAACAAGGCCAACGTGATAGCTGCAAAACTGAAGAATTTGTCGCCGTGGACAGCGGTCAGCAAGGCCCTCATCCAAATACCGACCGGCTACGAGCATGAAGATGTGTTTGAGCAGAAGATGACTAAAGTGGTCGAACTGATTGAAGGCTGCCACGCTGCCCTCTGCTGCTTCGATAACATAGAGTCGAGAGTTAGCGTTGCGAAGATCTGTAGAAGATTGAACATTCCGATGTTTGATGCCGGCATACTTGGAAAAAACGGCCAGGTCCTTGCAACCATATGGAACAAGACTCCTTGCATAGGTTGCTTGAATCTTACTGGAGCTGGCAACAGACCGTGCATACTTGCGTCCACAGTGTGTTCAGGAGCGATTGTTTCTGGGCTTCAAGTCGCGATGGCAATAGATTATCTTCACGCAAAGGAGATTCCTCATTTCGTCGCAGTTGATTTGGAAGACTTCAGCATGCGTCAACTGAGCGTAAGAAGAAAACCTGACTGCTGGTTGTGCGGTGAGACTCAATGAGAAACTCTGCTCTAGCTTTCGTTTTCTTTGGAATAATGTTTCTTGGAGGAATGATGTCCGCCCCACTCGGACCCATACTCGCTGCGATAGGATTCACAGGTGGAATATTGCTGATAGGCTACAGTTCAAAGAACAGAACGACACAACACGAAACATCACTACCTGACACGTTAACCACTGCGACAATGTACGCTCGAATGTCAACGAGCGATCAAGAGGAAGTTGTAGAATTGAGAGAGTGGCCTTGAATGTCGTCTGAAATTAACGGTATCAGGGCTGAGATAGGTCCATTCAGATTCAAGTCCTCGGATTGGGACATGCTTCAAAGAACCATAGACGCCTTCTGCAAAACGAAAAACGGCCAGCAGGTTTTCTTCGCAGTTTCAGGCAATGAGGAGAATGGTGTGGTTAACGCAGATGGGCTAATCGTGCTGCCAGTCAAGACACTATTGCTCCAGGTCGGGGAGGATCTTTGCGTTGTCAACCCAGAAATAATCTCAATGCTTTCGAAAGTCAAGCAGTTAGTTGCTTTCGGTTACGTACGAACGGAAGAGTCCACAGCACGCAAGGAACATGACTACTGGCTTTCTGTCATGATAGACATGAAGTTCAAGAGGTCAATCTATTACATAATCATGAATTCCAACTTCGAGTACAACGTCTACAAAAATCCTGTCGAAATTCTTTCGGGGCTTATGCAGCCTGTGGATGACGATGTTCGGGAATAGAAGATCTAATCGACCAGTGCTATCATGCGAAAATTGAACATTGTTCCACCGAAAAGAGCTTAAAGTTTACTGTGCATAATTATTCTAGGTGATTGCATCACAGACAAAATTGTTCGAGCAGAAGAACTCGGTCAGGAAAGCAAACACGAGTTGGGTCTTCTTCGATGGCACTGGAATTACGAATTTGACAGGGCTGCTGAAGAATCCGATCGCAGTTATTGGCGTTCACGGGAATTCATGTACGGAGACGCGAACGATGAAGGACACACAGATGAATGCTACCAAATAACGAACATGTTTTCCCACTCGTGCATATGTGGAGCGGCAAGATACCCGAAGCACTCTGACAATTACTTGGACAGCTTGAAAGACGAGATGGAAAATTCGCTAGAAAAGCATGTAAGCAAGCACGGATGGCTCTTCTAGAGAGAATACTCTCAACCCCTTTCCTTAGTATTGAGTACAACATAGCCGTCCTCAGTCATGAATTCCTTGAGTCGCTCCTTCAGTTTCTCGTAAATCCGAGTGTAGACACCACGACTCCCATTGGCTGCCACAATCTCGCGTACCATTTCAAGAGTCAGTTTCTCCCTTCCATGGAACAAGCGAGCACATAGCTGGCGAGTCTCAAGTTGGTACTCTTCCTCTCGGTATTGATTTTCCTGGACGTAGGATTTCAACCGCTGCGGATCGACTTCAAGAAGCACTTCATGAACCTTGGGTGCGACGGCACCCCACCATGACTTTGCGTACGACGCTTCGACAACATAGGACGCAGGACGTTGCTTGTTGCCCTTCAGCGCTTCATTGAGCCGTTTCAAAATCGCCATCTCGTGAGGCATAGGTTTACCCCCTAGGCGTCCTACACCGTCCAGTGCAGGTTCTGCGCTTCTTTCTTCCTCGTTTTCATAGACTCCGGAAGACTTCACATACTCAGTGCTCCGCGCCATCTCTACTGCCTGCCCGCAATGTGGACAATTTCCAAACCTGCTCTCGGGCTCTGCGAGCAATGTGGAAAAAGTGCCTTTGCGAAAGCAGTCGAGGCAGATTCTCCCCTCCGTGTAATCGTCAAGGAATAGCTTCCACGGTAGAACGCCGGCTGAGACCTGACTCTCCGCCGTAAGTTTTCCAACGTCCATTTGTTTCCGGTAGAATTCAACGGCCTGTACGACCGACTCTTTTATCTCATCAGGAAATTCGTAGCTGTCCTCTTTTTGAAATTGTCTCAGCACCCCTCCTGGTCCCCAGATGCTCTTGAAATCAGCCACTGCCAATGCCTTGTGCAGAGCCCTCGACCTTCGCTTGTGCCATTCCTTATCTTCTGCGGTCTGTATCCGATATCTCTCGTATGGTCGGACCTTCGGCCTTCCTTCCAATTTCATAATCTCATTCTCTATCACCGTATACGGTTCTCCTACCATGGAGTACTCTACATAATGCCCCTTCCTTGGCAACACAGTGCGTTTCACCGAGCCGTCCGTCTTCATAAGTGTCAGATGCTTCTTCAAAACAATAGGATTGACTCCTGTAATCTCCTTCAGAGTCCCGAAACTCTTCGGTGCGTCAGCTAATGCGTCGATTATCTTGTCCATGGTCGCAATGTCTATTCCCTTGGGCCTTCCTGCACCCTTGTGAAAAAGCCGTTCAAGTCGCATGTCCCTCTCGATGCTCGACTCGAATATGTATCGCCTGAGTAGGTCTCTTTCCTGTCCTTCGGCCTTGTCGGTTGCCAAACTCTGTCCATCAAAGTATCAGAAAATTAACGCCTTAGGGCTTTCTATCGAGGAAAGATGTCTCATCCAAGAGGTAGATGCAGACGCTGCGACGAGGATAGGGGCTTCTACGAAAAGGAACACTTTCGAAAGCGCAGAGAACTAACTCTCGAAATTCTGCTTAGTAGCCGTGAGTGTGATAGTAGATGAGCAACAGTGTTCCTAGCTGGGAAGGATACAGAATCAGAAAGATACCGAGCTCTGACTCCACAGTTCCCGAGGAAGAATTCGAAGGCGCTGAGAACAGGGTTGCCGTAAAGATCTGCAAGGTGTGCAAGCAACCGCTAACGGACACGGCATCGATCATCATATGCGCCGAATGCGGACACTATGCTCATTCGGAACACTCGCACAATTACCAGATGGCTCCATACTGCAACCTGTGTATAATCCAATCGACAAAAGTGGACAAACGTGCATTCAAAGTTCTCTATGGCATGATGCTGAAGTTCAAGGGATACAAGATCAAGAAGGCTGCTCATTTCAACGAGGCAGAGTACAATCAACTAAAACAGCAGCTGATCGACGCAGGCATACTTGAGGAAAAGAAGATACTGATTCTGACCTGGCTCGTGCCGACATCTTTCGCACACGAAGTCTATCCGACTTTGGAGGAGATATACAAGGACGAGAAGGATGTCTCTGATTTCGCTACTGCGCTTTTGCTCGCTCGGTCAATTCCAATCATAGGGTGGTTTCTATCATGAGAGATTTCGATTACGTCGAGTGGGCGGAGCAAACAAGGAAGCTCGTGAGAAAATACAGCTCGGTCAGTCCTACACTTGACGGCATTCTGAACATGGTCCTCATCAACGCCCAAAGAGGCAAGCTGGACCAGGCTGAACATCTGAGAGCAATAGTGGAAAAACAGCTGCATCACATGTACTCTTGCAAGATAAAGGAAGTCCCTTCGCTGCCGGTGCCTGAAGACTCAAACGGGAAAATTGTACTCGGAAATCTCTTCCAAGGAGAAAATCTGCTTCACGAGTTCAAGATGCCGCTGAACGACTTCAACCGGCACATCGCAATCTTCGGATCCGCTGGACACGGCAAGACGACTCTGCTCGTGAATGTCCTGCATCAACTGCTGGAGCGAAACATTAACTTCCTGGCGTTCGACTTCAAGCAAGACTTTCGCCATCTGAAGCATCTCCCGATAATCTGCCTCCGCTGGAACTGGCTGAGAATCAACCCCTTCAGACCTCCGGCGAAAGTAGATGAGTTCCAGTGGCTTAGTCTGGTCTGCAATCTGTTCGCTCACGTGTTCGGATGGTTCCATGCGTCCAAGAACTATCTGTTTGAATTTGCCAACGAGCAATACCAGAAAGACAAAGAGCACGGCTATGTGACGCTGGAGAAAGTCAAGGAAGCGATTGAAACTTCGCAGGACAAAGAGTTCGAAAGGCAGAGAATGAAGACCGTCGTCCTGAATCGCCTCTCGACGCTTCTCGCCGTGTGCCATGAAGTTCTTGATTGTGAACAAGGATTCCCGATCGAGGAGCTCCTCAACTATCCCGTAGTAATAGAGATGGACGGCTGCGAATCCGACGAAGCCAACTTTCTCGTAGCTCTCTTCCTTGTGTACATCTTCGAATACCGAAAGGCGCAGCAGCACAGAGGCTCGTTGAAGCATGTGATAGCGTTTGATGAAGCTCACCGAATCTTCTACAGGCAGTCCGAGTTCCGCGAGACAGAGGTAGAGCTGGGCTCATCGGTTATCAACCAGATTCCCCGCATAATACGAGACTATGACGAGGGGCTGATTTTCGCAACACAGGAACCGAGCCAGATCAATAATTCGGTGATGGCGAACACTGACCTGAAGCTTGTCGGATACCTGGGGAACGGCAACGACATCGATACAATACAGAAAGTCTTCCAGCTCAATCATGATGATACGCAGATAATCAAAAAGTTGAAGCTCGGCCAGTTTATCGTAGAGAAATCCGGCATACCTGATCCTTTCCTGCTGCAAGGCTACGACTATCCGATTGACAAAACAGTGACCGACCAAGAGCTGCATGAACGGATGAAGGGCTTCATCGCTAAAATGCAGAGCGAGCCGAGGAAGACGAGCGGAACAATCGTCGATTACATGAAACTGCCAGCGATATCGGAGAAAGCCGAGAAGATACTGAGACATGTCGGCATGAAACCATTGCGCACCATCTCTCAGCGTTACAAGGAACTCAGTATACATCCTCTAGACGGAAAGACCGCAGTCACAGAACTGTGCGAGAAGAAATTCCTTGCAGGTAAACCAATCCAACTGTCGACAGGCAGACCATCACTATACATGGAGCCGACTGAGCTCGGCAAGGCTTGGCTCGTGAAGAACAACGTCGATTTGTCAGCTTGGAACGACTATGTGGGGCACGTAGGGCTGGAGCATCGAGTCTACCAGTGGCTTATTGCAAACTCTCTGCAGAAACTCGGCTACGTGGTCAGGAAAGAGCATTCCATCGAGAGCAAACGGTTCGATGTCTACGCAGAGAAAGACGATCACAAACTGGGAATAGAAATCTGTGTGTCGCCCAAGATGAACTTCTTCGAGACCGAGAAAGTTGCTGAGAGCCTGAGTGAAATCCTGTTCGTGTGCAGAGATATTAATGTCGTTCAGCTAATGCAGAAAGAAATGATGTCGCTCGGTGCCAACAATCCGAAATTCAAGTTTGTCATCGCTCACCGCTACCTGAACGAACTCTATTCTTTGCTCTCTACTGCTGGAAATGACGAAAACGACTCCACTAATTCAGAATCCGGTGAAAACAAGGGGATGCCAAGATTTGGCAAGATATAGATGGCATCCCAATTTCTTAGACGACTACGCCAAGCTAAGATCCAGAGTCAACCGGGAGTACGGCGAACGCGCATACGGCGACAAAGTCAGGATCGAAACTTCAGGCATGCTGAAAGATCCTGAGCCCGACTACGAATTACACTTCAAGCCGTACAAGCCGCAGACCGAAGAGCACAGAGCTTTCTCCTTAGAGCTTCCGGAACCAATGCAACCTGTCGAGCAAAGCGAGAATACGAAGAAACTGCTGAATGAAAACAAGCCAGACCCGCTTGAAAGCAAACTGCTAGAAGAGGAGCAGTCTAAGGAACCATTGGAAGTCCAGCGAAAGCAGAGAATGAACCAGCCAGGCTCGGACTATTCTTCTGATTATTGAGCAAAGTATCAGGAAATTCTCGCGGTCGGGCTTTTAGTGGGGACACGAATACCATGGCAGAACATCCGCGTTTCTACGAACTGCTTGAAGAAATGAGACGCATACACGACAAGAAGAACAGCGACTATAGCAAGAGTGGAGATCCGCTCAGCAACTTCAGATTGTGCGAGGATTTCGGCATACCTGCGTGGATGGGCGTTATAGTGCGGATTAGCGACAAGTACAGCAGAATAACTCAATTGGCTTCAAAGATATTGCAGGGCGAGAATGCGGCGGTCAAGGATGAATCTCTGAAAGACACTTTGATTGACTTGGCTAACTACAGCCTGCTCGCGATTATTCTGTTGGAAGAGTGGCTGAAGTCAAAGAAGGCCAAGGTCAATGCAAGCCGTTGAAACTGTTGTCAGCATTGTGGAATTGAAGGAGTTAGCCAGAAGACTCCTTCGTTCTAACAGCGTGTTGAGGATGTTGATTCTTTCCGAGCCTGACTATCTAGCAAGACAAGAATGTCTTATCAAGCTAATGGTGTATGTGAAGCTTCTTTACCAAGAACTGAAGCGCCCTTCTTAGTTCCATGTCGCCTATTGTTCCCGCCCAGTCATAATCAGCCACCATTTAGGAGGCGTGTCTGTGACCTTTCTTCTCTCGCCGTACAATATTCCTTCATTAGGGATTTGCGTCTGAATCCTTGTGTTTAGTTCTGCTGCCTTCAGCTTCTCCAGCATTTCGGCACATGCCTGCTCATACTCGGGTGTGCCCTCGACACTCCTGTCAGCTGAAGCGATATAGTTCCTGAACATCTCCACCTTGCTTTCCTTCCCGCTCGTGATTTTTTACAGCGAGCAAGCCCACGAGGCAAGCCGAGGGCGCATCTCTTCCTTTTCAATCCATGCAAGTAAGTCATCACTCGATTTTTGTTGATTGATAATGTCGTATTTGAACTTCCATATCAAAGATTGGGGTCAAGTGCGAGATACATGATTGCGCTGATTAGTCTTCCCTAAACCAAAAGACTATTCTCGCATCATCGTCCGGATATCCAAGATTGGAAAGCTTCTTCACAACATGCTCGTAGAAATCGGCAAATTGGAATTTTGTCGGCACCTGAAGCTCGAAGTGAACATCGTCGGGGTCGGAAGAGGCCAGAGCATAGGGGTAAACTAATGTCCAGTCAGGATTCCCCTGCCTTATCTGTTCCTGAAGCTTGCCGAGCCTCTTTTTATCCATCAGTCCTTTCAGCGTAACAGTCTCGTTCTCCCAGTCCACAGTTTTCAATTCCCTCAGCGTTAGATAGGAAGGTGCGACCGATATGCCCGCAAGTCTCCCGTAATATTCCTTCGCTGCGTCCGAGGCATCCTCAGGGATCCCTTTCGGCTTGAATCTTTCATTGTGGCCTATGTCATCCACACCTGCCAGAAAAGCGAAGAGGATAGCGTTCATGAAGATCGTGTCATGGTCAACGGTTCTCAAGACGTCTGATTCCGCCCATTTTCCTTCCTTTTTCACCTCGGCAAAGAGAATCATTTCGTAGCGCATGTCAGTCACCGATTTTCGGCAGCCTTGTAATCGCTCCGCTGCTAAGAGAGTAGTCTAACGAATTCCATCTTCTTATCTGCGTGTAGGAAAGTACGAACCAAGTCTATGCTCCCATCGCTCTTGAAGAATTTGTTGTGATAGTAGGTTATGTCTTCTGTCTTTCTCTTTGTGATGAATTCCAAGAGCAACGCCACTATCGAGTCATAAATGGCAAGGATTTTGGCGTCTCTGTCTTCGATCGCCTGTCTAATCACGTTGCACCCATCCTTGTCAAAAGTGAACCTCTCTTTGAGTAAGAAATCAGCAAAAACATTGAGTATAAAGAAATCGCTATGTAAGAGAAAGTCGTACTTGTAGACATTTGCACGTTGGTCCTCTGGGAGTTGGTCTGCTTTATCGTATTTTTTGGAGTATTCTTCGGTTTTGTTCTCTATGAACTCAAGCAGCTTGTAAGCCATCAACATCTTTTCTTCGAGTAATCTCTCATTGAAAATGTCGTTGTAGAAGCCTCCATCTCCCTTGATGAAGATACGCTTCTTCTGGAGATAACTTATGAACAGTAGCTTGTGGGGCATGTACTGCAACAGATTATACCGAGTTATGTCTTCGGTTCCCTTGTCCGTCTTATAGTGCGCAAGCACAACGGCAAGCTTTGGGGAAGTCTCCCAAGTAGTGACAATGTCTTTTTTCCACTGAGCCGACGTCTCGACTTCAATAGCAACCTCAACTTTGCCGTTTCGACTTAACCAGACCATGTCGACTCGGGCCCCTTTTTGGCTCATCTCGGCTTGAGTTACATAACCGAGCTCTTCACCTATCTTACGGAAAGCTTCCACCAGTTTGTCGTGCTCTTTTCCTCGAATCTCGGAAGAGTATTGGTCCAAATCAGAAAGGATTTTTTCTATGATTCTCTCTTCGGAGCTCTCAAGAGGCAGATCTCTGTCGAAGACTATCAGTGGTTTATTATCGACTGTAGTGTCAAAAAGAATCACGTTAGTGCCAAAGTGAAGGTAATTGGGAAGTTCCTGCTTACTTCCGAACGCCAAAAGAGACTCTGGCTTTAGAGACTCTATTCCAGTTGCGGGATCTCTAGATGAACCTGATACGAAGACACTTAGCTCTGGCAGATAGAGCAATGGCTGATCACGCTCAAAGATGCGTTCTTCTTCTCCTGAAACGAATTTGATGCTGTGTTTTTCGAGCAGGTTCTGGAGTATTATTTTTCGAATCGGACATCTGTGAACAAAGACAAAACCTTCCCTTCTGATGCTTTCCTCGCAGCCGATTGAATCAATGCGTTCGTAACAGTCCGAACACAGGATCATGTACCGGTTGGTCAAGTCAGGTTCTTCCCACAACTCCTCAACTCTCTGAGTTCCTCGTCCCTCAAAGTCTAGTCTATGCTGCGCTTTGCTAACTAATGCAAGATGCTTCTCGGCGGTAACTTCGGAGATATGTGGGCACATACGAATGGAGGAAAACGAATGCTTCACTAACTCTGCAAAGTCTTTTCGTGTTAGTTTGCCAACGGAAAGCCTGTAATCATATAGCACCTTCTCGGTAGATGCTCCCAGTGCTTGACCCATCTCAAGCAGCGGTATGCTCCCTTTAGCACCCTCAACGATCTTCTTAGTACTTCTAAAAGACAGAATTTCGCCATTTGAAGCGAGGTCTCTAATCTCATTTTCCCTGATCCAGACGAGAAAGGACGCGAGCGATTTCGCAGCATGCCCGAACTTGAGTACCTTGGCAATATTCTTCTGAGAGCATTTTGAACAGATGTCCGAGCTTATCGTCCCTTTCTGGCTTATTTTCGCTTCGACATCCCTAAGCTGAATAGAAAACTCCTGAAGTATAGGCTCTAGTTTCTTGACGGCAATTTCGAGTGCTGGCATAACTTACAACTTTTCATTTCCTCTTAGATGGATTGCCAACGTATTTTCTGACTTGCACCATGATATCTCGCACTTTCACGTCGTCGACATGGTCATCTTTTTTCTCCAAGGCATCATTTACGACTTGAATCCACTGAGGAATAAATGAGCAGTCATGAACTCCCCTGCACGTCACCATATGAAACACCCCTTGATGAGCCATGTCAACCAAGCCATCTATTTTTGACAAATCTCCGCCGCTTTGCTTGATTATTTCACTCTGGACCTGCTGCGTGAAACCTGCAGTCTTGTTGTACACTTCAATCATCTCCGCTTTGTCAGTGAATGTCTTGGCGAGTGAAGCCATCGCTTGGATTTTGGCCGGTCCTTCTGAGGTTGAGATTTTCTGTTTCAGTTCCTCGGGCAGTTCAAGCAGAGTAATGTATCGCTTTATCGTTTGAACCCCTATGCCTGTTTCCTTGGCAACTTTGTTGAAATCGTTCTTGTGGTGTCCGAGCAATCTCTGTAGAGCATTGGCTTTGTCGATTGCGTTCATTTCGGCTCTATGCACATTTTCAACAAGGGAGATTGCTGTTGCCTCGTTATCCGATAGGTCATTCCTGACAAAACATGGGATTGATTTCAGTCCGAGCTTCTTACATGCAAGATAGCGTCTCTGCCCCGCAATAAGCTCGTATCTTTCCCCTTTCTGTCTCACGGTCGGCGGATTCAAAAGCCCTTGCTGTGAGATGCTCTCTGCCAAGTCGTCAATGGAACTATCCTCAGTCCCCGCTTCAAGATCCTTTCTCGTGTTGAAGCCAGAAATGTCAATCTTGTCGACCTCGACGTCTTGAGTCTGGTGAGTTGTTTTCGGCATAACATAAGATGCGCCTCGAACTGGCTTAAAATTATCACTCATGAAACCCGCCAGAGTTCGATGAAAGTAATGTCCCTTTAGTTGCCTGGCAATCTGATTATTGCTTCGCTGCCGTTGAGGTCCTTAACGTATTCCCATCCTTCGTTAATCCATTGCTTGACCTCCACGGCTGGCACAACTTTCTGCGTACTGTTCCCATTTAGTCCCAAAGACGCCATCTGCCTCTGCTTTATCAACTGCTGAATCTCGTCTTCCGATTTCTGCGAAAGATCGCCAAGCGCCTCGATCTCTTTTTCATCGTAGCCTATCAGTGTAAGGAACTGCCTGTTCATCCTTGCCAGCACCTCATCCTTGCCAGTTTCCTTTCTCGCAGTCTCAAGATACTTCTCGGCTGACTTCTTGTAAGCTTCCCTCATCTTCTCGATCACATCCTTCGGCAATGCTTTGTCTACAGTGTAAACTGCTTCGATACTTCCTTTGTGACCCATGAAAAAGACCCGCCAGTCATGTATTATCAAACCGTCTGACTCAGCCATCATTAGCCTCGTGTCGAAATATCTCCGCATAACGTAAGGTCTCCATTGGAATCCCGCGCCTCTTATCGACTTCCGCATCAGGTCGCCGATGTTTGTAGTGCGTATGTGCTGCCCCGCAAGATGCTGTTTCGACGGAGTGATGACTGGAGATTCCGGTGTGAGCTTCTCCCCTTCCCGCAATCTGAATTCCAAATATTCCTTGAGATAGTCGCAGCCCTCTTCGCACAAGAATGTGAAATACTGCTTCTTTGTTTTTGACAGGCTCTTCCTGATGCTGATCAGAGTGGGAATGTCGGAAAAGTCCACGATGCCTCCCCTGATTGTCAGCTCGGGCAAGTCTTTGACCTTGAGCCCGTCATCACCTAGATAGTTGCCCAGAACTTCGAGCCTCACGCCCGAGAAAGCCACGAACGCGTTCGCAGCTTTGGTGCGCAGGTCTGACGCATTGAGTATCTTCCTGAACTCCCCCTGCGTGGGCGGCCTTTCATCAGCGAACTTTGTCAGCTCGTCACGCTTAGATATCTTGATCTTCTGCTGAATCTGAATCCCGTTGAACTCAAGCCAGCTTCGCACAGCCTTTACGCAGTTCGAGATGTAGCTGCCGCTCTTCTTCTCGCTCTCAAGCTCTCCTATCATGTCAAGGATGAAATTAGCAGCCTGCTTCGGTGTCATCTTGGCGAAATCCTTCGGACTCTTCTTGAAACGCCTCTCGATGTAGCCCATCCTGCGGAGGACTTCGTAGCCGTATGTTGTGCTGCCCCGCTTCACATTGTCAACCCAGCGCTTGAAGTCTGCATCTTTCAGCAGGTGGGCGTAGGGCGACTTCCCAATCTGAGTCATTTCGCTCAAAAGAAGGCGATTTCTCGCTCAAAAAGATTGTGCTTTATACCGAGTTACTGGTGGGGCCGGTGGGATTTGAACCCACGACTTCTGGCCTCGCGGCTTTCGCGCGCGGGGACGCCAGCGCCCCAGGTTCACCGCCATGTGCGGCTCTGGTATCCATTTGGCGACAATCGTTGTCTA